>JACCDM010963274.1_pt1 | contig 103448 bp, 100 predicted proteins | sample 7445851 | NCBI WGS metagenome assembly JACCDM01 (sample SAMN15323438, study PRJNA562643) | freshwater metagenome | isolation source: river surface water | place: USA:Blue River Watershed | collected 2017-08-16
AAGCCTCAGGGCGCACTGGTCTTGTTGATTCTTTTGCCTGTATTCATCGGCCAAATGGCAGCACGCGAGTATCGCTGGTGGCGCTCACTCACCGCCATTGGTGCTGGTTTCGCAACCTTTATTGCGATTGCAGTTCCGTGGTCACTCGAGGGCTATGTCGCTAAATACGTGTCCGAAGACTTGGCTCGCATACCTATACTCGGTGATCTGCTTGGCCTTGTGGTTCAGTACATAGCAACGGCTGGAATGTTCCCGGTCCTTACTGCTAACGCATACAACATGTGGGCCGCTGTTGGCGATATGCCTTTGGCAACGCAAATCTCATCTGGAGTGGTTTATTGGACGACCGATAACTATCCAATTCTTGGAATCCCATCGGGAATCATCGGCTCGTTCCTGTTCCTCGGCTTGGCTGTCGCCATCTTCTGGATTTTGCTTCGCCACCGCACCCCGTCGGCCGTTCTAACCGGCTTTGCGCTACTCCTAGTCGGCTTCTTTGCGCTTCCAACCCGCGTTCACGAGCGCTATTTAGTTCAGGCATTTGCGGTATTGGCGCTTGTGTGGGCAGCTAAAGCGTGGCAGCGCTCGGTATTGACCGTTCTGGCTTTTGCGAACACGGTGAACCTGCACGCAATTTTGGCTCAAGACTTGGGCGTTGAAACCGTACCATACGAGTCTGCGCCGGCAGCTGCCGGCCTCGGTCAGGCAATTGTTTCAACCCGTGCACCAATTATCGGCACCTACAGTCCCGAAGAATATGGTCTTTCTTGGGTTCGCATGGATGCCCAGTGGGCCCGCGAACCGTGGGTGGTATACCTGGTCATCCTGATTCACACAGCTTCATTTGGTCTGCTGCTTTGGCAGTTCATCAAGGGAAATCTAAAAACCACAAACAGCAACAGAAAAGAAGAGCAATGAGCAGTCAGAGCGTTTATCAACTCGAGTCAAACGGTGTATCCCTGGTAATCGACACCAGCACCGGCACCCCAATCATCGTTCACTTTGGTGAACCACTAGGTGACTTCACTCACGATGGAGACTTGCTCAAAGTTATTCGCGACGGCGTGCCGCCTTGTGATTTTGATTTTCCGCAGAACCCTGGTCTGTGGCGAGAAAACTCTCGCGGCGTCACCGGTCGTCCAGCACTTGATGGCCACCGCGACAGCCAAGACTGGTCACCGCTGTTCAACATCGAAGACGTTGCCACCTCGGCGAACACCATCACCATCACTAGCGCCGACGTTCAGTCGGGCCTTGAGATTCGGGTGACCTTCGAGCTAAACCAGTTTGGCGTGCTGCAAATCAGCCAGGTGCTAAAGAATACCGCTGCCGGCAACTACAGCCTCAACGAGCTTTCAACCTGGCTTCCGCTGCCTGACTATGTCACCGAAACCATGGACTTCACCGGTCGTTGGGTCAAGGAGCGCCAGCCACAGCGCCGCGAAATTCAGGTGGGCACTTGGTTGCGCGAGGTTCGTGAGGGCCGAACTGCGCACGACTACACAATCGTGCAGATGGCTATGACTCCTGGGGCAAACTACCAGGATGGCGAAGTCTGGGGCATGAGCGTTATGTGGAGCGGAAACAACCGCCACATCGTTGAAAAGACCCCGGTTGGTCGCACAGCGATTGCTGCTGGTGAGCTTCTGCTGCCAGGTGAGATCGTTTTGGCGCAGGGCGAGAGTTATGCCGCACCAACCGTTGCTGTGGTCTATTCAAACGAGGGCATCGACGGCATCTCTGACCGCGTTTATCGCTGGGTTCGCTCACGCAAAAACCACCCAACCAACGTTCGCCCACGCCCGTTGACTTTGAACGTTTGGGAGGCTGTCTATTTCAACCACAACCTCGAGAAGCTAACCCAACTTGCTGATGTTGCCAAAGAGGTCGGTGTCGAGCGCTTTGTGCTTGACGACGGTTGGTTCGGCGCTCGCCGCGATGACAAAGCCGGTCTCGGTGACTGGGTGGTTGCTCCCGAGGTTTGGCCAAACGGCCTAAAGCCACTTTCAGACATGCTCGAAGAGCGCGGCCTTGAGTTTGGTCTTTGGTTCGAGGGCGAAATGGTAAACCCTGATTCAGACCTGTATCGCGCACACCCAGACTGGATCATGAAGGTCGGCGACCGCATTCCACCTGAGTTCCGTTTTCAGCAGGTTCTTGACCTAACGCACCCGGGTGCCTACGCGCACGTTCTTGAGCAGACCTCAGCCGTGCTTGCCTCATGCAAGATCAGCTACATCAAGTGGGACCACAACCGTGTGCTTACAGATGCTGGTCACTTTGGCAAGGCTGCTGTTCGCGAGCAGACCTTCGCGATCTATCGCTTGTTCGACGAGCTAAAGGAGCGTTTCCCGGGTCTAGAAATCGAGTCATGTTCATCGGGTGGTGGCCGCATCGACCTAGGCATGGTTCAGCACGCCGACCGCTTCTGGACTTCAGACTGCAACGATGCGCTTGAGCGTCAATACATTCAGCGCTACACCCAGATTGCAATTCCGCCAGAGATGCTCGGATCACACATCGGCCCGACTCACTCGCACACCACGCATCGCGTTCACCACATCGCATTCCGCGCAATCACGGCGTTGTTTGGTCACGCCGGAATCGAGTGGGACATCACTGAGGCAACCGCCGAAGAACGCGCAGCGCTGAAGTCATGGGCCAGCTACTACAAGGCCAACCGTGACCTTATTCACAGCGGTCGCATGACTCGCGTGGAGCAGCCAGATGACACCAGCTTTGTTCACGGTGTTGTCGCTCAAGACAAGTCAAAGGCGATCTATGCCTTCGTGACCTTGCGCGCAATGCAGGGCACCAAGCCAGCGCCGTTCCGTATCGTTGGCCTTGAGCCAACCGCAAAATACAGCGTCAAGTTGGTTGAGCTGGCCGGCAAAGCCCAGACCGTTCAACACAAGCCACCAGTATGGCTAGACGGTGTGGTCATGACCGGCGCTGCACTGGCCAAACTAGGTTTGCGCCCGCCAGTTTTGGCACCTGAAAGCGGAATTCTGGTAGAGCTAGAGCGAATCTAAACATGCTGGCAGCCCAGCCCCCAATGGGGTGGAACTCGTGGAATCGATTCTTGAATTCGAATCTTCGAGCAGACATCGCAGCGACGACCGAGAAAGAAATTTTGGCGCAAGCCAAAGCCATGGTCGATTCGGGGCTGGCTGCTGCCGGCTATGAATACATCGTTTTAGACGATTGCTATCAAGCCAAGCGTCGAGATCACCTTGGACGAATTCAAACCCACCCGCATCGATTTCCGAGTGGCATAAAGGGTCTGGTCGATCAAATCCATGGCCTAGGTCTCAAATTTGGGCTTTATTCAGTGCCCGGAACCCTAACCTGTGCGCAGCAGTATGACGACTACAACGGCGATGATCTGGGCAGCCTAAATCGCGAGTTGATCGATGCTGAATCATTCGTAGAGTGGGGAGTGGACTACCTCAAATATGACTGGTGCCGAGCTCACTTAAACGACGGGCTAATCGCCGAGCCAACCTTTAGAAAGATGGCTGAGGCGCTGAAGACCGCGAACGCCGACATTGTCTATTCGATCTCTGAATACGGGCTATTCGAGCCGCACAAATGGGCACCTGAGTTTTGCAACATGTGGCGAACAACCGACGATCTAATGCCGAACTGGCCTTCGTTGCTGCGCACTATCGATCTGCAGCGAGAGCTTTATCCATATTCAAAGCCCGGTGCTTGGAACGACCCTGACATGCTGCAGATTGGCAACGGAGAGTTGTCGATGGCCGAAAATCGAGCCCACATGTATGTCTGGGCAGTTTTGAATGCTCCGCTTATGGCCGGCAACGACCTCACCCGAATGAGTGACGAGGTGCGCGATTTGCTGGCACATCCGGGAATCATCGCGGTCGACCAAGATTGGGGCGGACAGCAGGGCAAGGTCACTTTCGCAGACGGAGATCTCGAGATCTGGTCAAAGCCCATGTCTCAAGAATCGGGCTTCAAGACAGCGAGCGTTCTGCTAAATCGCGGCGAAACAACCGGCAAATTTGATTTAAATCGTATTTTCGAAACCAGCACCGAGCTGCAGGATGTTTGGTCTGGTGATTCGGTGGCTAAGGGCGCAATCGATCTGGCTGCGCACGACGCCCTATTGCTGCTTAGTCGTTAGCGAACGAGATCGCTGCGCTGCAAGCCTTTAGCCAGCTCTGATATTCAGTCTCGTCAAAGTCATTCGGCTCAAAAGTCTTGTCGAGCTTGAAGATCGATTTCAACTGATGTGTGCTCTGCCAAATGCCAGCACCCAATCCAGCCAAAAATGCCGCACCAAGAGCGGTCGATTCAAGATTTTGACCGCGAGTCACGGGCAGATTTATGCTGTCGGCTTGAATCTGCATCAGCAGGTCATTGGCTGCCGCACCACCATCAACTATGAACGAGCTAAGTTTGCGCCCAAGGTCTGCTTCAATCGCGTCGACCACTGCGCGAACCTGATATGCCAAACCATCTAGAGCTGCGCGAGCCAGGTGTGATTTCTGTGTTCCGCGAGTGATTCCAAAAAATGCTCCTCGCACGTCCGGGTTCCAAAATGGAGTGCCGAGGCCGGTAAGCGCTGGCACAAACCGAACTCCATCACTAGTTGCAACTTGCCTAGCCAGCCCCTCGATTTCACTCGAGTGCTGAATCAAACCCATGCCATCGCGCAACCACTGCACGGCCGCGCCGGCAACAAATACCGCACCCTCAAGGGCATAGGTGATCTTTTTGTCTGGCGCCATCCAGGCGATTGTGGTCAACAAACCGTTTTCACTGACTGACGCTTCCTCGCCGGTGTTGCACAAAATAAATGCTCCGGTTCCATAGGTGCACTTATTAGCACCGGAGTCAAAACCGGCCTGCCCAAATAGGGCTGCCTGCTGGTCTCCAGCCATTCCGGTTATTGGCGCAGAAATTCCGAATGCGAACTCGGGGTCGGTCTTTGCCAACTGCCCATAATTCGGAACAATCTCAGGAAGCGCACTAAGCGGCACTTTGAATATTTCAAGCAACTCTTGATCCCAGTTGCCCTCATGAATGTTCATTAGCTGGGTTCGCGAAGCGTTGCTGGCATCGGTGATGTGAGCCTTGCCACCAGAAAGCTTGGCAACCAAATAGCTGTCGATTGTTCCGATGGCAACCTCGCCAGCTTCGACCCTTGACCAAAGTGCAGGCTCGTTTTCGGCTAGCCACAAAAACTTAGAAGAAGAAAAATATGGATCAAACCCGAGGCCGGTTTTGTTTCGGACCTTGCCTTCAATACCCTCGGAGCGAAGTCGGTCAACTTGAGCGGTGCTTCGGCGGTCTTGCCAAACGATAGCTTTGCGTGCCGGTGAAAGGTCGCTTCGATTCCAAAGTGCGATTGTCTCGCGCTGGTTTGTGATGCCGATTGCCTGAGGGCCAACCCCGGCCTCGGCAATCGCGTTTCGAACCGAATATTCGACCGCTGACCAGATCAAATCCAGGTCGTGCTCAACCCATCCGGGTGACAAAAAGAACTGCTCAAAATCTTGACTGCCGCGCCCAATAATGTCGCCACTGGAGTTAACAATTAGGGCGGTTACGCCAGTGGTTCCGGCGTCAATTGAAAGAATCGGCATGTGGTCCTAAAGAATCTCGATACAAATACAAGCAAACCAGCAAATCACTGGCTTTTAGGCCGAAATTCATCACAATTCGATAGATAATTTAAGAGTGAAAAGCGCCCCGAATTTGGCTGATATCGAGCAGCGCAAATTTGACGTGGCAATAATCGGATCAGGCATCAACGGTGCCGTTTCAGCGGCCGCACTTTCTGCAACCGGATTATCGGTTTTATTGGTGGACGAACGCGATTTTGCCGGTTTCACAAGCCAAGAATCAAGCAACATGGTTTGGGGTGGCATCAAATATCTGCAGACCCTCGAATTCGGCTTGGTGCGCTCTCTCTGCAAGTCACGTGCGCGTCTGTTCAAGAATTTTCCCGATCAAATTCGAGAGATCGGATTCTTCGCTTCACTTGATTCGAATGCGCCAACCAAGCCACTTTTTATTTATGCCGGAGCATTGCTCTATTGGGCAATCGGCGGGTTCTCAACCCAGGCGCCCAAATACTATTCACGCAAAGAGGCCAAGTTATTTGAACCAGCTTTAGCTACGGACAAATCTCCGGCGGTCAAATATTTCGACGGCATTCTGGTTGATAACGACTCACGATTCGTATGGAACTTCGTGAAGACCGCGAAATCACACGGGGCAGTGGTCAGAAACTATACGCGCGCCTCGAACGTTCGCAGAGCGCAGACCGGTTGGCAAATTGATCTTCACAGTTCACTCTCGACAGAAGCTAGCCGCGAGGGAGTTTCGGTTTTGGCCAAGGTATTGATCAATGCCGGTGGCCCATTCGCCGATCAAATTAATCAGTCGGCTAAGAACCCGACAAAGTCACACATTGCACTTTCAAAAGGCATTCACTTGGTGGTGCCGAAAATCACCAGCGATGATCGCGTCCTAGCTTTCTGGGATGAAGAAGGTCGCCTGTTTTACGTTCTTCCGATGGGCGATCGCAGTGTGATTGGCACGACGGATACCAGAGTCGAGAACCCACACACTGATGTAAATAATCACGACCGTGATTTTGTGTTGGCCCAGATCAACCGCCTTTTGGCGCTGCCACAGCCGCTAACTCGCGCCGACATCATCGCCGAGCGCAGCGGCGTTCGTCCGCTGGTTATCAAGCCAAATAAAACTGCCGCTCAGGCAAAAGAAATCGATTGGCATAAGCTGTCTCGCGAGCACGTCATCGAGACCAATCCAAACAATTTCGCGATCTCGATTTTGGGCGGCAAGCTCACTGACTGTCTAAATGTTGGTGAAGAAATCGTCGATGCTGTGCGCGAACTAATCAATGTGCCAACTTTGCCAAAATCCTGGTTCGGTGCCGGGTCGCAGCGAACCAACTCTCAAGTTCTAAAGGCTGCAAAAAATCAGTATGGACCTCGCGCTAGCGAGATTGCAGCTGCTGTTTTGCGCCGCCACGGCAAGGCAGCCGAACATATCGCCAAGGCCTGGCAGCAAGACGCAACCTCAGCCGAAGAAGTGTTTCTTGGTTCGGCTGTGACCTTTGCTGAACTCGAGCACATTTTGCAAAACGAGATGATTGTCACGCGTCAAGATGCCCTGCGCCGGCGTTTGCCTCTGGCTCTAGTTCGCTCAGAAACCGAGATTCAGGCTAACCAGCGCCTTGATGCTCTGTTTTCAAAATACAGCCTTTAAATCTCCTAGGCTTGTTGTGATTTCAAAGAAGAGGTTCACATGTCTGTCATCGAGCACGAGCTGCTAGCTAAGGTTCCTACCCAGCTATTTATCAACGGTCAGTGGGTTGATGGGCATGCTGATCAGCAAATTCAAGTCGAAGACCCAGCAACCGGCAAGCCTCTGGCATCAATTGCCAACGCCAACGCTCAAGACGCCCTTGCTGCCCTAACCGCGGCCGATAATGTTCAGGCAAAGTGGGCTCGCACCGCCCCTCGCGAACGTGCCGAAATCCTGCGCCGCACATTTGACCTAGTTCGAACCCGCAGTGAAGAGTTCGCCACCCTAATTTCACTAGAAATGGGCAAGCCGCTTGCCGAGGCGCGCGGTGAGGTCGCCTATGGCAACGAGTTTTTGCGCTGGTTCAGCGAAGAGGCCGTTCGCATCACCGGCCGCTACAACACCAACCCTGAGGGCACAGGCAAAATCCTGATTTCTCAGCGCCCGGTTGGTCCGGCATTCGCCATCACCCCATGGAACTTTCCGCTTGCAATGGCGACCCGCAAAATCGGACCAGCTTTGGCAGCCGGTTGCACCATGGTCATCAAACCAGCCGAACTTACACCGCTAACCACCTTGCTGCTGGCTAAAACCTTCGAAGAAGCCGGATTGCCAGCCGGCGTGCTAAACGTAATCACCACTTCAAAGTCAGCTGCCACCTCGGCTGGCATCATTAGTGACCACCGCTTACGCAAGATCACCTTTACCGGCAGCACCCAGGTCGGTCGCAAGCTGCTTGAGCAATCGGCCGAGCGCGTGCTTAGAACATCTATGGAACTAGGCGGAAACGCGCCATTCGTGGTGTTTGAAGATGCCGATGTCGACGCCGCAGTTTCTGGCGCAATGCTGGCCAAAATGCGCAACATTGGTCAGGCCTGCACGGCTGCAAACCGCTTTATTGTTCACGAATCAGTGGCCGGCGAGTTCGCTTCAAAGTTCGCCGAGAAGATGTCAGCGCTGCAGCTAGGTCGTGGCGTTGCCGAAGGCACCACTTGCGGCCCAGTCATCAATGACAAGGCTCAAGCTAACCTTCAGCGCTTGGTTGACGTTTCAAAGTCTGAGGGTGCTGATGTTCTTGCCGGCGGCGCTGCGGCTGACCGCGAGGGCTATTTCTTCGAGCCAACCGTTATCGATAATGTCGACGCCAACTCAGCTATTTGGCGCGAAGAGATCTTTGGTCCAATCGCTCCGATCACTCACTTCAAAACTGAAGAAGAGGCCGTGGCCTTGGCTAACGACACCGAATACGGTTTGGTTTCTTATGCGTTCACTAACGACGCGAAGCGCCAGCTGCGTTTAATCGAGAGCCTTGACACCGGCATGACCGGCATCAATTCAGGGTTGGTATCAAATGCCGCCGCACCATTTGGTGGCACTAAGGCTTCTGGCCTTGGCCGTGAAGGTGGAGCGGAGGGTATTCACGAATACCTAGAGACTAAGTACGCCTTTATTCCAGATCCGTTTGCCTAAAAACTAAAAATCTGAGCTGGCTAACTCTGTCTTTTGCTCAGAGATCGCCTTAATAACGCGATCGACGACGTGCGTTGCCGTCATACCGGTTGAAAACGCTGGGGCGGTTCCGAAAATTGCCCTGCCGGCAAGGCCAGTTTCTGTGTGGCCCGGGCGGGCATCAAGCACTGAGATTCCCTTGCGGCGAAGCTCAAGTTGCAGGCTGCGTAATCCCGCTGAGAACGCCGTTTTGCTCGCGGTGTAGGCGGCCATTCCCGGAAAAGTTTTTTCTGCCACAACACCTGAGAGCCCGGCGATGAACTTGGAGTCACGCTCTGACTTGCCCAGCAGTTCGCCCAATTCGCTCGCCACCGCGATTTGACCGATGCAGTTCACTTGAATCAATCTTGAAAAGTTAGAAATTGTTGTTTCGGCGGTGGCGCCGAAGGCAACCAGCCCAGCCGCCAGAACGACTCCATCTAGGTGGTCGTAAGCCGTTTTTAGATACTCAACTGCCCGACTGATGCTCTGCTGATCCTCTAAATCCAAAATCAGTCGAAGATCGGCTTCAATCGGAATGCGCTGCGCCGTATCTGCATTTCTAGCCGAGGCAATAACTTCGGCACCCACGGCTTTGAATTTTCGAACAAACTCTGCGCCTAACGCCCCTGAGCCGCCAACTACAAGAATTCGTGCACCGTTGAATGACATAAATTTCGCTCCTGCATATTTTGAAGTTATTTGGTTTTAGAACCAATTTTGGTTCCCGAAAAGTCCTCGAATGCAGAGCTCAATTTGTTATCAAAAACAGAAAATCTAACCATTCGGCAGGGATAACATTTGACTTGTTCACCTTCCGTTAACTTGGTGTCCATAGCATCAACAAGATTTGTTAACTCAGTAAATAAATTCAGACGGAAAGGATTCTTGTGGATCCAATTTTGATTGTGGGCCTAGTAGTTGCCCTGGCGCTATTTTTTGACTTCACTAATGGTTTTCACGACACTGCCAACTCAAGCGCAACTGCGATTGCTACCGGCGCTCTCAAGCCAAAAACTGCAGTTATCTTGGCTGCGTTGTTGAACCTAGCCGGAGCCTTCCTTTCGACCGCAGTGGCTAAGACAATTTCGGTTTCGCTGATCAACGAAGGCGTAAACCTAGGTGCCGAGATGGTTTTTGCCGGCCTAACCGGTGCGATTCTCTGGAACCTCACCACCTGGTTGCTAGGTCTTCCATCATCGTCATCACACGCACTTTTCGGCGGGCTTATCGGTGCCGCACTTGCATATGCCGGTGTCGCAGCAATCAACATTCCAAAGGTGCTTGAGAAAGTTATCTTCCCGGCGCTGTTTGCTCCGCTAATCGCAGGTATCGCTGCTTTGCTAGCAACCCGCTTGGCCTATGTGATCACCGCTAGATCTCAGGCTCAGCGTGCCAAGACCGGTATTGGCACTGGCCGCAGCAGCTTCAAGATCGGTCAGATCTTCTCATCGTCACTTGTGGCGCTCTCGCACGGAACCAACGATGCTCAAAAGACCATGGGTGTAATCACTTTGGTTTTGGTCACCTCTGGCCTGCAGGCCGATGGCAACCACGTTGAATGGTGGGTAATCATCTCTGCTGCTGCAGCTATCGCCTTGGGTACCTACTCAGGTGGTTGGCGAATCATCAAGACCATGGGTTCAGGACTTGCTGAAATCAAGCCGCCACAGGGCCTCGCATCAGAGGTTTCAACCGGTGTGACAATCCTTGCTTCAAGCAACTTGGGCTTTGCTCTGTCAACCACGCAGGTGGCTTCAGGCGGTGTAATGGGTGCGGGCCTAGGCCGCAAGGGCGGTGCGATTCGCTGGTCAAAGGCTGGTCAAATCGTTACCGGATGGCTATTCACTTTGCCAGCTGCTGGTTTGGTGGGTGCGCTGTCTGCATTCCTAACCATGTCAAGCCCATACGGCTTGCTAATTGACGCAATTGTCACCGTTGGCGCCATCATGGCGATCTTCCAGATCTCACGACGTAACCGCGTTGGTCACCACAATGTGCTTAGCGAAGTTGAAGGTGCATCAGAAGTTGTTGCTTCACCACGACAGGTGCGAGCTCAAAAAGCCAAGGCAGAACGCGCTGCAAAGAAGAGCAAGAAAGGAAAGAAATAATGATTGAGTGGGGAAGCCTGCTTCTGGTTGCCGCTGTGGCGATTGGTGCAACAACCGTCCTAGTTTCTTTGTTTTCACTTGGAATGCGTTGGTTGACCGACGCTCGCCACCTAGTTTCGAGCTCAAAAAAGGGTAACAGCTCGGCTCTGCGCAATGAGGTTCTATTTCGCTCGGGCGCATACATTTTGTTCACGCTCTGCGCTTGCGCCGTGGTTTATGGCGTCTACCTGATCGTGCCTTATTTCCACCTGGATAAATAGCCAGGACTAGCCCCCTTGGGCTAAAAAAATACCCAACCACCGAAAGTGGTTGGGTATTTTTCTCTTCGCCCACCGCGTCATCAAAAACGGTGGGTTGCCACCGTTTTTATCGACACGCTCGGGGCTCGCAATCGGGCTCGACGCCCCTACTGACTTCGTCAGCGGGGGCCCGGTCTAGTTTCTTCACACCCACGTCTACGAAAAACAAAAAACCACCCATGGAGGGTGGCTTTTTGTTTTTGTAGGCCCAGTCGGGCTCGAACCGACGACCCACGGATTAAAAGTCCGTTGCTCTACCAACTGAGCTATAGGCCCTTCGTTGCTCGCGCAACAAAGCTCTAGTTTAGACCACTCGATGGCCTAGATTTATAACTAACTCATCAGCAATGGCGCAGAAGTGGAATTATCAATGGCCGGTTCATCTCGAATTCGAAAAATCGATTCTGAAATCTCAAGATCATGGCTACTAGTCAACGCTCTCAAGCCTGAAAACTTTGATCGAGCACACGCTTCTATGGCTGATGAAATCGTCCTAGACATCGAGGATGCCGTAGACCCAACCCGCAAAGGCGAGGCACTCGAGAACGTAATCCGCTGGCTGTCTGACGGCGGCGATTCCTGGGTTCGAATCAATGACTTCACCACTGAATTCTGGGAGCAAGATTGTCGAGCGCTTGCCGGAATCAAGAACCTTAGAGGCGTGATGCTGGCAAAAACCGAAGCCGGCGAACAGGTTGTCGACACCTTCAAACTGCTAAACGAAGGCAAGCCAGTCCTGGCTTTGGTGGAGTCTGCGCTCGGCATCGAAGACGCCCGTGAAATTGCCGAGGCTCGGGGCGCCTTCCGCCTGGCATTTGGCAGCGGTGACTATCGTCGCGATACCGGCACCAGCGCCGATGAGGCTGCCATGTCGTATCCGCGTTCTCGTTTGGTGGTTGCGAGTCGTGTTGGTCGCCTGCCTGGCCCGATTGACGGCCCAACCGTTGGCACCAGCTATCCGGTTCTTCGTGAAAAGTCTGAAATCACGGTTGCACTAGGCATGACCGGAAAGCTCTGCCTGGACTTAGACCAAACTCCAATCATCAACGAAGTGATTAGCCCGACTCGATCTGATGTCACCTGGGCCAGAGACTTTATGGCCGACTTTGAGGCACGCGGTCGCGTAATTCGCGACGGCAGTGACTTACCAAGACTAGGTCGCGCAGAGAAGATCAATAAGTTGGCGATTGCCTTCGGTGTCGATCCGCTACCAAGCGGAACCGGCACCAGCAGCGTCTACTAAACGCTGCCTAGCTTGCCAGAATTACTGGTGATAGGTGCCCTGAGGGAGCGGCACCGGCTTTGCCTTGGTCGGCCACTCGACCATTAGCATCGCGGCCACCATCAGTGCGCCACCAATAATCACGCGCAGGCTTAAGACTTCTTGTCCGCTCCAGACTGCGAACAGGGCCGCAAAAACAACCTCAAGCGTCAAAATTAGCGCCACGCGAGATGGCTCCATGTGAGCCTGGGCCCAGGTTTGAACCCAGAAACCAAGAGCTGTCGCAAACACAGCGCTAAAAATAATTGCGAACCAAACATCCCAGTTTTCAGGTGCTTGAAAACCATCTGGCAGTGCACCAATCCAGCTAATGATGCCCACGATTGCCAGCTGAACCACGGTGAATGCATACGCATCTTTTGAAGAAGCCCAGGCGCCCAAACCAACAATGTGTGCGGCATAAAGCACCGCGCAAATAATGCCCCAAACTTCACCAGCACCGATGCCGAAGCCGTTGATCGAAATCAAACCAAGTCCGATGGTGGCCAAAATGCCACCCCAAAGAACTTTTGCGCCGACCTTGTCACGAAATAGCACCCAGCCAATCAGTGGGGTCAAAACCGCATAGAGACCGGTTAAAAAGCCGGTGATTGCTGCAGTCGTCATCTCAAGGGCAATGGTCTGGGTGATATAACCGAGAGCCAAAATCACACCCAAAACGGTGCCTTTTTTCAAGAGGTCGGCGTCGAGTTTTTTAAATACGGATGGTCGCGCCAGCAGCATCACGAGAACTGCGATGGTGAAGCGAGTGGCTAGAAAGTCATAGAAGGGCTGGCTCTCGATTGCCGGCTTCATAAGCACGAAAGTGGCGCCCCAAGAGATGGTTACGGCTAGCAAGCCGAGAACGGCTAATGGGGAATTCTTCACTTCAGCAGTTTAGTCAAACGGTCTGTAGGTCTCGATGTTGACGATCTCGCGTTGCTTGCTGCCCTTGGCCCAAGTCAGGTGAATAACCATCATCTCGGCCGGCTTGAGCGCGCGACCTTCGTTCAGCAAGATTTCGTGGCTTGAGGTGCCAAATTTAGCCAAGGCATCAAGAATTGTCGGCAGGGCTGGGCGATGCGTGCAAATAACCGCTGGTCGACCGTCTTCGACAATTGCCTCAACAACTTTTGCAGTGCGCTTTGGGCCTTTTTTGTTGCCGAGCTCGCTCAGTTGTGAGCGCTCTACCAGGGGCAAACCGCGCTTGCGCGCATAAGGCGCCAAAGTGCTGTGGCAGCGCACCCACGGGCTAGTGATTAGGCGCTTTGGCGAGAAGGCACTCAGCAGTGGCACTAGCGATTTAGCTTCAATCTCGCCAGCAGGCAATAGTGGGCGCTTGCCGTCGTCTAAGGCTTTGCCACCTTTCCACTCAGACCTTGGCAATGCTTGCGCGTGACGCAGAATGATGACCGGTTTAGTGCGCAGGCGGTCGAGTTCGTGCAAATCAATTAGGCGATCAAGCACGTCGTGATCGTGATCGTAAGACAGCAGCTTGCCGGCTTCGCTGGCGCGAACCCATTCAACTTTGGCGACCTCTTCATTTGGCACAAATTTTGACTTAGCCAAAACCGAGTCTGAAACTCGAGCAGCCCAGTAGTGAACCTCTTTGTCTAAACCATTTGGCATCCTGTATTTGATGATGCCCAGGCGCAATCCGAGTTTGATTTTTAGGCCGGTTTCTTCGGCGATTTCGCGAACAGCAGTCTCTGGCAGAGTCTCACCCGGGTCAACTTTGCCCTTCGGCCAAGACCAGTCCTCATAGCGAGCGCGGTGCACCAAGGCAACCATCAGTTCATTATTTTCAACGCGCCAAAGCAGGGCGCCGGCTGCATAAACGGTCACTTAGTTCTTTGAATTTCTCTTTGAATAAACATCGGCCATGATCTTGTCTTGAACATCGATCAATGCCGAGCCATCTTGGCCGAACTGATGGCGAGTCCATGAGCCGGTCGAGTCAAGGTGCCAAGACGAAGACTTGTCATCCATTGCCAAAGCAAAAAGATCCTGAAGTTCTTTAATGTGATCAGGCTGCGAGATGCGAACCAACGCCTCAACGCGACGATCTAGGTTTCGGTGCATCATGTCGGCCGAGCCAATGAACACCGATGGGTCTCCGCCGCCTTCAAAGACAAACACGCGAGAATGCTCGAGATAGCGACCTAGAACCGATCGAACCTTGATGTTCTCGCTCAACCCGGCAACACCAGGTTTAAGTGCACACATGCCACGAACCAGGATTTCAACCGGCACACCGGCAATCGATGCTTTGTAGAGCGAGTCGATAATCGCCTCGTCAACCAGTGAGTTCATCTTCATCTTTATACTGGCTGGCTTGCCAGCCTGGTGGTGAGAAATCTCTTTTTCGATGCGCTCGATCAGGCCGTCGCGAACGCCGTTTGGCGATACCAGAAGCGAACGGAATGCTTGGTCTGGCGCATAGCCAGATAGCTGGTTGAACAAGCGGGTTAGGTCTTCGCCAACCGACTCGCGTGCGCTGAACAGACCATAGTCCTCATAGAAACGAGCGGTCTTCGGGTTGTAGTTTCCGGTTCCGATGTGGCAGTAGCGTCGAAGCTGGCTGCCCTCTTGGCGAATCACTAGCGAGAGCTTGCAGTGGGTCTTTAGCCCGACGATGCCATAAACCACGTGAACACCGGCCTGCTCAAGCTTTCGCGCCCAAGAAATGTTGTTCTGCTCATCAAATCGAGCCTTAATCTCAACCAAAGCCAGAACCTGTTTACCAGCCTCAGCCGCTGCGATTAGCGCATCAACAATAGGTGAGTCACCCGAGGTGCGATACAGGGTCTGCTTGATGGCTAGCACCTGTGGATCAGCAGCTGCCTGGCGCAAGAACTCTTGCACCGAAGTCGAGAAGCTCTCGTATGGGTGGTGCACCAAGACTTCGCGCTGGCGAATGACGTTAAAGAAGTCGACTGGCTCATCATCTGCACTTCGCAAGAAGCGGTTGGTGATCACCTGGTGCTTCGGATAGTGCAGGTCTGGTCGATTCAGGAATGCGATTTCGCTCAGACCCTTGAGGTCAAGCGGCGCAGGCAGGCGATAAACATCTTCTTCAGAAACGTCTAGCTCACGAACCAAAAGCTCAAGCACGTGAGGGTTGATGTTGTCTGCAACCTCGAGGCGAACCGGAGGGCCAAAGCGACGGCGAAGCAACTCTTTTTCAAGAGCCAAAAGAAGGTTCTCACCCTCATCTTCGTCGACCTCGAGGTCTTCGTTTCGAGTGACCCTAAAGGTGTGGTGCTGAAGAACTTCCATCCCCGGAAACAGCAGACCTAAATATTGGCCGATGAGTTTCTCGAGAGGCACAAACCTTGCATCTTTGCTGCCATCGGTGTTTGGAATGCGAACGAAGCGCGGAAGGAGCGGCGGAACCTTGACGCGAGCAAAGTGCTCTTTTCCTGATTCAATGTTGCGAAGCACAACGGCCAAGTTCAGCGATAGACCTGAGATGTATGGGAATGGGTGTGCTGGGTCGACCGCAAGCGGGGTTAGAACAGGAAAAATCTGAGCCTGAAAGTAGCTGTGCAGGTTGGTCTTTTCCTCTTCAGAAAGTGACTCCCACTTAACAATTGAAATCCCGTTGTTTTGAAGTTCAGGAATGATGGTTTCGCTGAAAAGTTTGGCGTGACGGCTCTGAAGTTCGTGCACGCCGCGAGCGATCTGCGAGAGCACTTCTTGCGGCGAAAGCCCTGAGCTTGATGTGACGGCAAGGCCGGTTGCAATTCGGCGCTTTAGGCCGGCAACACGAACCATAAAAAACTCGTCAAGGTTTGACGCAAAAATGCTTAGAAAATTGACTCGCTCGAGCAAATAAAGCTTTGGGTCTTCGGCAAGTTCAAGAACGCGCTGATTAAACGCCAACCAGCTCAGCTCGCGATCGAGATATCGATCTGCGGGCAGATTTTCTGGGTTTGCTGGCAGTGTGACGGCCATGGTTTCATCAGACATAAATTCAATCTTGGCATGGCTGGGTTGCCGTCAGGTTAATTTCAAAAACTGGATGAACTGAACTCGTCGATTTGATCTTCGAGGTTGAATCGGTAGCCAACGTTGCGCACGGTGCCAATCAGTGCCTCGAGGTCGCCAAGTTTGGCACGCAGGCGTCGAATGTGCACGTCAACGGTTCGGGTGCCGCCGAAATAGTCGTAGCCCCAGACTTCGCTGAGCAGTTGCTCGCGGGTGAATACGCGACCAGGGTGCTGCGCCAAGAAGCGCAAAAGCTCAAATTCTTTGAAGGTTAGGTCAAGTGGCTTGCCGTGAACTTTGGCCGAATAGCTTGCCTCATCGATAACGACACCAGAGGCTGCGATCTTGCCCGGCTCATCCGTCGCGTTGGCGCGTGCAATTGCTAGGCGAATGCGAGCATCGATTTCGGCTGGCCCGGCGCTGTCAAGAATGATGTCGTCAGCGTGCCATTCGCTAGAGATAGCGGCAAGTCCGCCTTCGGTGACAATCACAATCAGTGGTGATGACATGCCGGTGGTAGCAAGAATTTTTGAAAGTGCTTTAGAGCCAACCAAATCGCGGCGGGCATCTAGAAAAATTAGGTCGCTGGCTGGAGCATTAACCAGGCTGGCTGGTTCGGCGGGAATCGTTCTGACTCGGTGGCTTAGCAGTGAGAGCGCAGGCAGCGGCTCTGAGTCGGCATGTGCCGAAAGAACCAAAAGCTGTGCCATTTTCTCTCCAAATCGCATTTCCCAGTTTAGACCTTGAAAATCAAGGCTTAGGGCATGATTATCTTGTGAATAAACGTTGGGGCTCAATCATTTCAATTTGGGCAATTGTGGCCGTGTTGGCCTCGATTGCAGCCACCTCGTTGAGTTTTGATCACGCAATCACATGGTTTGGCGCGATTCTTGCCGGTTCAACCGCCACTGTTTCGCTGATCCACCTATTCAGATCAAAGCCAGCAGGCATTGTTCGTGAAATTATTTATGTCGGCGGCGGCAGCTATTTGATTCTTGCGATTGCCTCGGTCTACCTATTTTTGAGAGGTTAGAATTTAGCCATGTTGCTAGCACTTGAAATTTTCTTCACCGGATTGTTGGTTTTGGCCAGCCTGGCTATCGGCGGAATCTCAGCCCTAGTTCTATACAAGCTCTTCAAGGGCCAGAAGTAAGTTGTTTGTTCTTCCAGATGGACTGCCTCTGGAGCTAACCCCATTCGCCTTTCTGATTGGCAAGTGGGAGGGCAGCGGAGTCATTTCATATAAAGCGGATGACGACGAGACTGAAGCAACCGAATACGAATTCAAACAGCGCATCGAATTTGCGCACGACAACAACGTTGTCACCTACATTTCTTCAGCTGAACTAATCGGCGATCAAACCATCGCACTGCCTAGTGAAATTGGCTATTGGCGCCTAGCCAGAAAACAGGATGCCGCCGATCACGGACCAGGCATGCTGCCAGGTGCTGGTGAGCCGACTCTCAAAACTCGCGAAGACCTTGAGAAACTGCGCAACAAAGAGGGCGGTTTTGACATCCAGGTTTCAGTGCTCCACCCAGGTGGTTCAGCAGAGCTTTACAACGGCAAGATCAAGGGCGCTCGCGTTGACCTTGCCTCAGCGCACGGTGCTGCTTTCGACACCGCAAAGGTTTATCGACACTCGACCCGCCTCTACGGGCAGGTCGAAGGGGCATTGCTTTGGGTCTGGGATATCGCACTAGGCGACAACCAGCTAAAACCACACGCATCAGCCCGACTAGAGCGCGTCGAGTAATGACCTCGCGGCCACACTTCACCAATCCGCTAACTGAGCAGCGTGCGCTGATTGAAGGATCGGCTGCTACCGAGCTCGAAGCGCGCGGAATCATCGAGGTTAAAGGCCCAGACCGACTCGATTGGCTGCACTCACTGCTTTCGCAAAATCTCAAAAACCTGACCCCTGGTCAAAGCGCTGAGGCGTTGTTGTTAGACCCGCAAGGGCACATCGAGCAGGTCATTCACTTTGTCGATGACTCAGAATCGGCCTGGTTGATTGTCGAGAATCAAACCAAGGATGCGCTTTTGGCTTGGTTGAATCGCATGATTTTCAGAATGCGAGTTGAGGTTTTAGATCGCAGTGAAGACTTCGTTGTCTTTGGGCACTTTGGTGCAGGTTTGACATCGGCTGCCATATCAAACGGGGTAGCTCTGGTCTGGAATGACCCGTGGCCTGGAGTGGTCACCGGGGGAGTTCGCTATTCAAGAGCTTGGCCAGCGAAGTGGCCATACAGCGAATCTCTAGTTGCCAAGGCTGATGTAGCTAAAGCCACTGCGGAATTTGCCCAGGCTGGAACATCGGCACTTGAGGCACTGCGCATTGCCGCGCACCGACCTCGCCACCTATTTGAAGTCGACGAGCGCAGCCTGCCACACGAGCTTGACTGGATGTCGACTGCGGTTCACATGAGCAAGGGTTGCTATCGCGGGCAAGAAACCGTTGCCAAGGTTCACAATCTGGGGCACCCGCCTCGCCGCCTGGTCTTTTTGCACCTGGATGGCTCTGGTCACGAGCTGCCTGATTCGGGCGACGAAGTGTTTTATGCGCCTGAGGGTGTCGAACCGAAGGTTGTCGGCAAGGTCACCAGCGTGGGTCAGCACTATGAGATGGGCCCAATCGCGCTCGCCGTAATCTCGCGAAGCACGCCAATTGAGACCGAACTTATTGTTCATTCAAAAGTTGGCGACATCCGTGCTTCTCAAGAGGTGATTGTGCCGCCGGACGCCGGCAAAGCTGTCGACCGACCAAAGTTGCCAAAGCTTTTGATGGGCGGCAAGCACTAGTGGCAACCAAGTTCGAAATGCCAAGGTTTCGCTGGTCTTTTTTCGAATCAGTTCAACGGGTTGGCGCTTCACTGCCGTCAATCATTCAAATCACTTTGGCTGGTGCCGCCGGCTATTCACTAGCGCGCTATCTCTTTGGCCACGCAGTGCCACTGTTGGCAGTTACTGTGGCAATCACATCACTGGGCTTTAGCCGCGATGCCAGACCCAGACGAGTGGTCGAAACCGCTGCTGGCATGGTGGTCGGCATTGCCCTGAGCGAAATTCTGCTGACCTGGTTCGGCCAAGGCCCGCTTCAGATGGCAATCACGCTGCTTATTTGCTTGACCATCGCTCGATTCATTTCTAACTCGGCGGCTTTCGCTCTAACCGTTGGCATTCAAGCCATGCTGGTGCATCTGCTTGAGCCACCTGACGGCGGTGTCTGGATCCGCAGCCTCGACGGGCTCATCGGAGGTGTCACAGCCCTAATATTCACGGCGATAATTCCTCGTGATCCGCGAAGAATGGCCAAACGTGACGCATCACAGCTGTTCGATGTATTTCTTGGTTCACTAAGCGATCTTCAGCGAGCCCTTAGAAACAGCGACTTCAAGGTTGCCGATGCCGCGCTGATTCGAGTGCGACGCTCGCAGCCGCTGATCGACAACTGGCGGATGTCTCTGGACAGCGCTATTTCGATAAGCCGAATTTCACCGTTTTTGCGCAAATATCACAGCCAGTTGCGTGGGCAGGTTCGCCTGCTTCGCGGCATGGATCTGGCCACTAGAAATCTGCGCGTTGTGGTTCGCCGAGTGGATTTCTTGCTTCGTGACGGCCAAGCGCGCCCATATTTAGCCGAACTGTTCGAGCAGATTCACCAGGCCGTTATTGCCATTCAGGCCAGTCTTGAAGAACCTGTCGCGCTCAAAGATGCTCAAGAGCAATTGCTTGATGTGATTCATCAACTTGACCCCAAGCGCTTCGGAATCGCGGATCAGCTAAAAGAAGCTAGCGTGCTGTTATTGCTTCGCCCGATGGTGATCGATTTGCTCTGCGCAACAGGCATGCACGAAGACGATGCCCGCGCTGAACTGCCTGAGGTTTAGGCTCGCAGGGCCTGCGCAGCAGGCATTTATGGCTTGACCGCTTGCCAATCTACGGTTAGCTCACCGAGTCGCCACCTCTTCTTTAGCCCGACCAGCGGCCATCCTTGATCCTGAAGCATCTGGCATGTTGCCACCCAGCGCTGTGCCGGCGAGAACGCGCCCAGACCTGCATTGCTTAGCCAGGCTCGGTCGAGGGCAGCCAAGAAGCGGTGAATGTTTTGGCCTTCAATGTTTCGATGAATCAACTTTTTAGGCAGGCGCTCAGCGATCTTGCTCGGCAATTCAAGGCCAGCCAGGCGATAAGAAAGCGTCAAGGTTTTTGGCCCCATTGCGTCAAGAGTCACCCAGCACGACAGGCGGCCAATTTCGTCACAGGTGCCCTCGATTAGCAAACCGCCAGGCGCCAAGCGAGACTGCATCTGCACCCAGGCCGCATCAACATCAGACTCGTCATATTGCCTAAGCACATTGAAAGCACGGATGACCGTTGCGCCCTGGTCAAATTTGGCCGGTAATGGAACTTCAAAACCGCCATGAGTGAAGTGCAATTTATCCGTTGCCACCGCAAGACCGCGCTCAACGCGCTCGCGATCAATTTCAATGCCAACGACCTCAGTTTGCGAGTTCACTTGAGATAGGCGATCAAGCAGTTCAATTGCGGTGATCGGGCTGGCACCGAAACCTAGGTCAACCACCACCGGGCGGTCAGTCGACTTCAAAATTGGCAGGCCGGCAATAAATCGATCAACCCTGCGCAGGCGATTGGGGTTGGTTGTGCCGCGGGTGATAACGCCGACCGGTTTCTTGATTGCCACCGCTTAAACCTAGCGATTCATTTATCTATTAGCGGCTGCCGACCAACAGCTAAAAGCTAAACTGGGCGCATGACTGCTAAATACACCTTGATTTTGTTGCGCCACGGCAACAGCGTTTGGAACCAAGAGAACCTGTTCACCGGATGGGTAGATGTTGACTTGAGCGACCAGGGTCGCGCCGAGGCAAAGCGTGCCGGCGAGTTGCTTGCTGAATCTGGCCTAAAGCCAGACCTGCTTTACACATCACGCCTAAAGCGTGCGATCAACACCGCACACATCGCCCTAAACGCAGCTGAGCGCAGCTGGATTGACGTGAAGCGCGACTGGCGTCTAAACGAGCGTCACTATGGTGCGCTGCAGGGTAAAGACAAAGCTCAGACCTTGGCTGAATATGGCGCCGAGCAGTTTCAGACCTGGCGTCGCAGCTTCGATGTGCCACCACCGCCAATCGACGACAACGACCAGTATTCACAGGCGCACGACGAGCGCTATGCCGACCTAGGTGACAACATTCCTAAGACCGAATGCCTAAAAGATGTGCTTGAGCGCATGCTGCCTTTCTGGCTTTCAGACATTCAGCCAGACCTCAAGAGCGGCAAGACTGTTTTGGTTACCGCGCACGGAAACTCGCTTCGCGCGTTGGTCAAGCACCTTGACGGCATCTCAGACGAAGACATCGCCGAGCTAAACATTCCAACCGGTATCCCATTGGTCTACAAGCTAGATGAGAACTTCAAGCCTTTGGTTAAGGGCGGCGAATATCTTGACCCTGAGGCTGCAGCAGCCGGAGCGGCAGCGGTTGCCGCACAGGGAGCTAAGAAGTAAGACTCCAAAACAAAACCCCCGAGTTAGCGCTCGGGGGTTTTGACTTTAAGTTTGGTTATTCGGCCCACTCGCCAGTGGTTAGGTAGCTGATCTTGCTCGAGATGTCGACCACGTGATCGGCAAATCGTTCGTGGTAACGGCTGGCTAGAGTCACATCCACGGTGAACATAGCGTTTTCTTTCCAGTCATCGCCCAGCACAACGTCGAATACGTGTCGGTGCAGTGAGTCAACGCGCTCGTCTTGTGCTTGAATCTGTCGTGCAAAGTCAACGTCAGTATTGCCCAAAAGCTCAACAACCTGGCGAGCCAACTTCACATCAAGAGTGCCCATTTCTTCAAAAGTTGAACGCAGCGACTCGGGAACAGCACTTTCAGGAAAGCGATATCTAGCGATTGCAGCAATGTGGCCAGCTAGCGCACCCATGCGCTCAAGCGAGGCAGAAATTCGAAGTGCAGACACTAGAACCTTGAGATCGCGTGCAACCGGTGACTGGGTTGAAAGAATTTTGATAACTAGCTCGTCTAGAGCAAGAGCCTTGTCGCCGGTGGCATCGGCGATTGCAATCGCCTCATCGGCAAGGGCCACGTTTGAAGTACCAAAAGCCTTAGAGGCTTTCTCCATGACAATCGCAGCGTCATTGGCAATTTCAACCAGTCGAGACTGAACATCGGCAAGCTGGGTTTCAAATACTGCGCGCATCGAACGCCTTTCGTTATTGCGTGATGAAGACACCATTTCAGCCTTAGGTAAACAAGTGAGTAATTTTTTCTGAACTCATCGCAAATTAAGTCTTGCTGCTAGTTCGCTCCTCAAGCCTAAATGCAACAATCGCCTAGTGTTAAGAAGGTGAACACATCGTCAGAATTCAACTTCGTTGCATTGGTGGCGGCCGTGCTCGGCGCAGTTATCGGCGGGCTCATAGTTCTTCTTCTTTTGACTAAAAAAAGAGGAAACATGTCACGCAAAGAACAGTCGGTGCTTGCACTTTTTGATAGTGCAACCGACGTGCTTGATGCCCTAGCTACGGCTGCAGTGGTTGTCGATGCCGACAACGTATTGCTGCGATCAACCGCTGGCGCCAATGTGTTTGGCATGGTGCAAAACCGCATACTCACCCAATTGCCGTTGCTCGAATTGGTTGATCGTGTGCGCTCAACCGGCGTCAGTGAATCTTTTGAAACTTCTATGGCGCGCAGCTCGCGCACAGATCAGGTTTGGATTCATGCTCGAGCGGCAAAAATGGGGGAGCGCTTTGTGCTCTTGCTTATTGAAGACCGCACTGAAAGCAAGCGTCTCGATGACACTCGACGTGATTTCGTAGCGAACATCTCGCACGAACTAAAAACTCCGATTGGCGCCATCGGGCTTTTGTCTGAGGCTCTGATTGATGCAATTGACGACCCGGATATGGTCAAGAAATTCGCCGGAAACCTGCAGCGCGAATCACGGCGCTTGGCCGAATTGGTGCAAGACATTATTGAGCTTTCGAGACTTCAATCTTCTGAGGTTCTCGACAACGCCGTTCAAATTGACCTAACCGAAGTCATTGCTGAGGCGGTTGACCGCAACCAGGTTTTGGCTGATGCCAAGAATGTGAAAATCGCCGCCAAAGCCGATTTTGAGATTTCTGTTTTTGGTGACCGTGAGCAACTAAACAAGGCAGTTAAGAATTTGGTCGAAAACGCCATTCTGTATTCAGGCGAGGGTTCGCTGGTGGGCGTCGGTTTGAGCCAGTCTGGCAGATTCGCAGAAATTGCCGTGACCGACAGCGGGCTCGGAATTTCTAAAGAAGATCAGGGTCGAGTCTTTGAGCGCTTTTATCGAGTCGACCCATCGCGATCTCGCGAAACCGGCGGCACCGGTCTTGGCCTAAGCATCGTCAAGCACATCGCCATGAATCACCTAGGCGAAGTCAAGCTTTTCTCGCAGCCGGGCCTAGGTTCAACTTTCACCCTCAGAATTCCTTTGGCTCAAGAGCCTAAAAACACCGTCGACGGGAGCAAATAATGGCACGAGTGCTAGTTGTCGAGGATGAGCAATCTCTTCGCGAACCTCTGGTTTATCTGCTTCAAAAAGAGGGCTATGAGGTCATAGAAGCCGAAGATGGTGTCAAGGCGATTGCGGCATTTGAAGAGCGGGGGGCTGACCTTGTTTTGCTCGACCTTATGCTTCCTGGGGTCAGCGGCAACGAGGTTTGTCGAGTCATTCGCCAGACCTCACAGGTGCCAATCATCATGCTGACCGCCAAAGATTCAGAGATCGACAAAGTTGTTGGCCTTGAGATTGGCGCTGACGACTATGTGACCAAGCCATATTCAACTCGTGAACTGCTTGCACGAATGAAGGCTGTGCTTCGACGTCAGGTTGAGCCAGCAGCTGCCGTTTTGGGAATTCTTGAGGCAGGCCCGGTTCGCATGGATGTTGAACGCCACTTGGTGACGGTAAACGGACAGAGGGTTTCTATGCCGCTCAAAGAATTTGAACTTCTTGAGCTGCTGCTCGAAAACGTGAACCGCGTGCTAACTCGAGGTCAGATTATTGATCGAGTTTGGGGCTCAAATTATTTCGGTGACACCAAGACACTCGATGTTCACATCAAGCGAATTCGATCAAAAATCGAAGATGATCCGGCTAGGCCAGCACACCTGCTAACCGTTCGAGGTCTGGGTTATAAATTCGAGGCCTAACCCCAAGCGCGCTTTGCAACTTAAACAAAAAACGGACCATCGCTGGTCCGTTTTTTGTTGAAAGCCAAATTACTCAGCGGTTGCGCCGCCTAGGTTCTTGATTTCTTCTAGCAGTGACTCATATTCGGCCAGGGTGCCGTCAAGAATTGGAACGTTTAGAGCTACGCCTGCATTGCTGCCTTCGGCAACCCATACTTCTGCGGTCTGACCAGGCTTGCCAGCAAGCTTGATTGCCAATGGAGTGCTGCCGTTGTAGCCAAGGTCACGCTTTTGGCCCGCAAGCAACGACAACTGCTCGTCGCGCTTCTCGCCGGTCTCAGCGTCGTTGTACTGAAGCTTTAGGGTCGCAGCAGCTAGGCCTGAGTTGACTACAGAACCAAACAGTGCACCGTTGCCCTGGCCGTCTGAAAGATAGATGAAGTTGCGAACCTTGATGCTCTCGAAGGAGGCCTCAACGCCATCGCTAGGTGCATAGGTCTCTAATGAGGCGATTGGAGTAACTGCCCCACATGCCGAAGTTCCCAAAAGAAGAGCGGTAGCGATGCCAACGGCAGCGAATTTACGAATGAACAAGTTTCCTCCTGATGCAGGTTTTGCGTTCTAAGTTTATCGCCTTGAATCAGCGCCCCTGTGGTAAAATCGTGGTTTCTGAAGGGAATCCTCCGCATGAAATTTGAAGTCGGCGAGACTGTTGTTTATCCGCACCACGGTGCAGCCCAAATTATCGAAGTTGCAGACAAGACCATTCGTGGTGAAACCAAGCTCTATTTGCAGCTAAAGGTAGCTCAGGGCGAGCTAACCATTTGGGTGCCAGCCGACAACGTAGAGATGGTCGGCGTTCGCGACGTCATCGACAAAAAGGGTGTTCAGGCGGTTTACAACATCCTCAAGGCTGAATTCACCGAAGAGCCAACCAACTGGAGTCGCCGCTATAAGGCAAACCTAGAAAAGCTTGCTTCGGGAGACGTTGCCAAGGTTTCTGAGGTTGTTCGCGACCTATGGCGTCGCGACCAGGATCGCGGTCTTTCAGCCGGTGAAAAGCGCATGCTTGCTAAGGCTCGCCAGATTCTGATTTCTGAGTTGGCGCTAGCCAACAAGACCGACGAAGAAAAAGCTTCGGCCAAGCTAGACGAAGTTCTAGCTTCTTAGGCCCCAGCGAGAATTCGATAATGACTACTCGCGATACAGCGGTGGTCATAGTTGCTGCCGGTCGTGGACAGCGACTCGGTTTCGAGACGCCCAAAGCGTTCGTCGAAATCAATGGCCAAAGCCTGCTGGCGCATTCAATCGAAAATATTGCATCGTTTAGCTCGCTCGCCCAGCTGATCATCGCAGTTCCACTTGGTCACGAAGGCGAGGCTCAAGAAATCGCCGACCGCATTTTTGCCCTGCGATTTCCAAGCGCAAAACCAGCAATCAATGTCGTCATCGGAGGCTCAAGTCGTCAAACTTCGATCGGCAATTCACTTAAAGTGCTTGATCCTTCGGCTCAAATCATTCTGATTCACGATGCAGCCAGAGCTTTTCAGCAGTTGCCGGTTTTCGAGCGAGTTGCCGGTGCCGTGCGTGAGAGCGGCCAGGGTGTTATTCCGGTTGAACGCGTCACCGACACAATAAAGCGCATTTCTGGCAACGAAGTGTTAGAGACGATTGACCGTGAGTCACTTCGCAAAGCTCAAACCCCACAGGGCTTTCCGGCAAGGGCATTGGTCGCAGCCTATGCAGCGTCCTCGCAAGAATTCACCGACGATGCGGCTCTTTGGCAGGCAAACGGTGGTCAGGTTCTTCACGTTGAGGGAGACCCGAGTGGCCACAAAATCACCTTCGAACACGACCTTGATGCGCTGACTGAAACCCAGACTCTGACCGGTATCGGCACCGACACTCACCGCTTCACCGAAGACGCCAGCAAAAAGCTCTATTTGGGCACAGTTGAGTGGCCAGGGGAACGCGGGCTAGATGGCCACAGTGATGGCGATGCCGTTAGTCACGCAATTGTCGACGCGCTGCTTTCGGCCGCCGGTCTAGGCGACATCGGTTCAAACTTCGGCGTCGATCGCCCTGAGTTTGCCGGAGCAAACGGGCGAGTTTTCTTGGTCGAGACAAAAAAACTACTCAATGATCGTGGCTTCAAAATCGGCAATGTGAGCGTGCAGATTATTGCCAATCGCCCGAAGGTTGCTCCGCATCGAGAGCGCACCGAAATTGCACTTTCTGAAATTCTTAGTTGCCCAGTTTCGCTAACCGCAACAACCACAGACGGGCTAGGTTTCTTGGGAAATAGCGAAGGCGTAGCGGCTGTTGCTTCAGCGCTGGTTGAGGCACCCAAAGGTAGGCTAAACGCGTGACCATGCACCTTTACGACTCTCATTCGCAGAGCCTCAGACCTTTTGAAGAGCTCAAGCCCGGTGAGGTCGGAATCTATCTTTGCGGCCCAACTGTTCAGGGTGCTCCGCATGTTGGTCACCTGCGATCAGCGTTGGTTTATGACCAGCTTCGTCGCTGGCTGCAGGCTAAGGGCAAGAACGTCACCATGGTCAGAAACGTCACCGATATCGATGACAAAGTTCTAGAAAACGCCAAAATCACCGGTGAGCCTTGGTGGGCATTGGCATATCGATTTGAACTTGAATTTAACGCCGCCTATCGTGCGCTAGGCATCGAGCCGCCAACCTATGAGCCTCGAGCCACCGCCAGCATCCCTGAGATGCTCGAGCTGATTGATCGACTAATCGCAAACGGCTATGCCTACCAAGCAGAAGATGGCTCAGCCGATGTTTATTTTGCTGCCAGTAAGTGGGCTAACTATGGCGAGCTGACCAATCAAAAAATTGACGACATGGATTCTGCCGAAGATGGTGATCTGCGCGGAAAGCGTGATGCTCGCGACTTCACCCTCTGGAAAGCGCACAAAGAATCTGAACCAGCTTCGGCTGCTTGGAGCACTCGATTTGGCCTTGGTCGCCCAGGTTGGCACATCGAATGTTCAGCCATGTCGACCAAATATCTAGGCTCAAAATTCGACATTCACGGCGGAGGATTAGACCTCAGATTCCCGCACCACGAAAACGAGTTGGCGCAGTCTCGAGCTGCCGGCGATGAGTTTGCAAATTTCTGGCTGCATAACGGGTTGGTCAATGTCGAGGGTCGCAAGATGTCCAAGTCGCTCGGCAACTCGATTTTTGCAGCCGACCTCCTGGCCGCTGGCAGCCCTCTGGCTGTTCGCTACTACCTTGGCTCAGCGCAATACCGCTCAACCCTCGACTATCACGACGGCGTGCTGACCGAAGCGCAAACGGCTATTGAGCGAATTGCAACTTTCATGCAGCGCGCACAGGCCCTGGTTGGCAATGTTGAAACCGGCTATCAGGCACTTCCTGCCGATTTCATTAATGGCATGGATGACGATCTGAACATCCCAGTTGCACTTGGTGCTTTGCACCTGGCAGTTCGCAACGGCAACGCAGCAATCGATGCTGGCGATATTGGGGCTGTTGGTTCGGCCCTTTCTCAGGTAGCCTCGATGGTTGATGTTCTAGGCATTAACCCAACTGCTTCGCAGTGGCAAAGTGCCGGTGCTGGCGCAGCAACCGATGCGCTTTCGGCCATTGTTGATGGCTTGCTAGAACAGCGACAGGCGGCTAGGGCCGCCAAAGATTTTGCAAAGTCAGACGAAATTCGCGACCTTTTGCAACGTGCCGGAGTCACCCTTGAAGACGGCGCGAACGAGACTAAATGGAGTATTAACTAATGGCAAAACCAGGACGCCCGGGCGCAGCTAAGGGCAAAAAAGGCGCAAAGGTCGGCACTGGTGGCCACGGCAAACAGGCCCTAGAGGGTCGCGGGCCAACTCCAAAAGCCGAAGACCGCCCTTATCACAAGGCCCACAAAGCAAAGACTGCAGCTGAAAAGCGCAAGGCAGCCCTAGGCGGCTCAAACCGAGGCGCAACCCCAACCAAGCGTGGCGAATTCTTGGCACCAGCAGCACGCACTGCTGGTTCTGCCGGTGCAGCTAACCGCAACACTCAGCGCGTGGCAAAGGCTGCCGACGCATCAGAAATGCTTTCTGGTCGCAACTCAGTTCTTGAGGCACTGCGCTCAAAGGTTCCGGCTACCGCAATGTTCATTGCCAACCGCATCGAAATGGATGACCGCGTCAAAGAGGCAATTACGCTAGCCAACGCTCGCAAGATTGCTATCAACGAAGTGACTCGCCCAGAGATCGACCGCATGACCGGCTTTGACTCAGTTCACCAAGGAATTGCTTTGGCGGTTCCGCCATACAAGTATCAGCACCCAATGGAAATGCTTGACCTGATTATTTCTCGCGGTCAGCGCCCACTGTTGGTTGCGCTTGACGGCATCACCGACCCACGAAACCTTGGTGCAATTATTCGTTCGGTCGCTGCTTTCGGTGGCCAGGGCGTTATCGTTCCGCAGCGTCGTTCTACGGGTGTCACTGCCTCAGCATGGAAGACCTCTGCTGGCGCAGCAGCACGCATCCCGGTTGCGTTGGCAGCGAACCTAAACTCAACCCTCAAAGAGCTCAAGAAGCGCGGTCTGTTCGTTGTTGGTCTTGACGGCGACGGCGACATGAGCTTGCCAAGTTTTAGCCTCGGCAGTGAGCCAATTGTTCTTGTTGTTGGTTCTGAGGGCAAAGGCCTTAGCCGCCTAGTTCAAGAGAATTGCGATGCCGTGCTTTCGATTCCGATCGCAAAAGACACTGAGTCACTAAACGCAGGTATTGCAACTTCGGTTGCGCTGTATGAGGTTTCAAAGCGTCGCGCTGAAAACCCACTGCGCTAAAGATCAAAAAAATGCCCCTCGATTGAGGGGCATTTTTATTCTCAAAATAAAACCGGCTAGACGAGATCGCGCCAGTCGATCTCGTCGTCATCCTCGGCGACCACGATGGTGCCCGATGGCACTGCAGTCGGCAGGGTGATGCTGTTGGTTGTTGGGTTCAGATAGGCAACCTCATCGCGACGATGCACCAAAACGTTTTCGATGTATGAGTGAACTGCTTCGTCAATCGGCACATCGCGCTGTTGGTTTTCGCTCACATACCAGCGGTGCTCAAGAACCTGGTGGTAGATCTCTGCTGGTTCTAGGCGACCGGCCAAATCTTTAGGAATCGCAGTGACCACCGGCTCATATGCGTTGCTAAGCCACTCGTGAGCTAAGACCTCTTCATCGGCACCTGGGCGTTCGTGAGCCATCCGGTATTGATCCAAGTCGTTAAGCAGACGTCGTGCCTGATTCTCTTCAACATCCAAGCCGGTCAGCCGAAGCAGGCGCCTTGCATGGTGACCAGCATCGACAACCTTTGGCTGAATCTTGACTTTGGAACCCTCGGAGGTGGTTTTGATGGTCAACTCTTCGATGTCGAAACCCAACTCATTCAGGCGATCAACGCGCTTGCTGATTCGCCAGCGATCGGTGGCTTCAAACACTTCAGCACCAGTCAGTTCGGTCCAGAGTTCGCGATATTTAGAAACGATTCTTTCCGAGGTGGCCACGGCATCAACGCCTGCTGCTGCGTTTCCGCTGGCTATTAAGTCCATGAGCTCACCGGCGATGTTGACTCGGGCAATCTCAAGGTCGTTTTCGCGCTGGCCATTTGATAGCCCGCCGTCATACAGGTGGCCGGTTTCGGCATCGACCAAATAGGCGGCGAATGCACCAGCGTCGCGTCTAAATAGCGTGTTAGATAGCGAGACATCTCCCCAGAAGAAGCCGGCGATGTGCAGGCGAACCAAGAGCAGTGCAAGCGCATCAACCAGGCGCTTTGCAGTATCTGGCCTTAGGCCCTGCGACCACATTGCGCGATAGGGGAGCGAAAACTTGAGGTGACGGGTAATCAGGACCGAAGGTAGGGGGTTGCCTTCGTTATCTTCGCGATTATTGATTACTGCGAAAGGCTCAACGCAAGGCACATCTAGCTTGAGCAAAAGCTTGAGCATGTCGTATTCGCGCTTTGAAAGCTCAGGCAGAGTTTCTTTGATCGCAATGACATAGTCACCGAGGTGGGCAAAACGAACCGTGTGGCGACTTAGACCTTTAGGCAGGGCCGCAATGTTTTCGGTGGGCCAATCCTCTAATGGCAAATGCCACGGTAGATCCAGCAGAGCTGGTTCTACCGTGGCAGCCGTAATTTCTAATGAAGCTGTCAAAAGTATGACTAGTTCAGGCGAAGGCCAGACTCGATGTCAAACAGGTGAAGCACGCCACCTTCTGGCTTTAGGGTCACCTTGTCACCAGCGTGTGGGTGAACGCGACCGTCAACGCGGCAAACGATGTCCTGGTTGGCACCATCTAGGTGGCTCTGACCGTATAGGTAGCCGTCGGCACCTAGCTCTTCGACAACGTCAACATCAACTTCGATACCTTCGCCGTTGGTGACAACTAGGTTCTCTGGGCGGATACCAACGGTGATGCTCTTTGCCTTGGTCTTGGCTAGAGCAGCCTTGTCGATTGCGATAACGGTGTTGCCGAACTGAACTCCGCCGTCAACGATTGGCAGCTGAAGAAGGTTCATTGCTGGTGAGCCGATGAAGCCTGCTACGAATACGTTGCTTGGGGTGTCGTAAAGCTCCTGAGGGGTGGCTACCTGCTGAAGGATGCCGTCCTTTAGAACTGCAACGCGGTCACCCATGGTCATTGCTTCAACCTGGTCGTGGGTCACATAAACAGTGGTGACGCCTAGACGACGCTGAAGTGATGCAATCTGAGTACGGGTCTGAACGCGAAGCTTGGCGTCAAGGTTTGATAGCGGCTCGTCCATTAGGAACACCTGAGGCTTGCGAACGATCGCACGACCCATGGCTACGCGCTGACGCTGACCACCTGAAAGAGCCTTTGGCTTGCGAGACAGGTATGGCTCTAGGTCTAGAAGCTTTGCAGCCTCAAGAACGCGAGCTGCACGCTCTTCTTTGTTCACGCCGGCGATCTTTAGAGCAAAGCCCATGTTCTCAGCAACGGTCATGTGTGGGTAAAGAGCGTAGTTCTGGAAAACCATCGCGATGTCGCGGTCTTTTGGTGGCACGTCAGTGACGTCGCGGTCACCGATCAGAATGCGACCATCGTTTACCTCTTCTAGGCCGGCAAGCATGCGCAGGGTGGTTGATTTTCCACAGCCTGACGGGCCAACTAGAACGAGGAATTCGCCGTCTTTGATTTCTAGGTTGATCTTGTCAACCGCGGCGCGGGTGCCACCTGGGTATAGGCGGGTGGCGTTGTCAAATGTTACTGATGCCATGATATTTCTCCTTCAACGGCGGTACGTGCCGTGCGATCCTTAGTGATAGGTAGCCGCAGCTTCGCTGCAACCTCACCATTATGGCATCGCAGAATGCTCGTCTAAACTGTTTGACACACACTGTCACTAAAACGTGACCAACCGGATCCCCCCCGAGGTATTTCAAATGAATCCAGGCCTAAACAAGCCAACCAGAAACGAGCAGCGCGAAGCGGCCCGCGAAAAGGCAAAGGCAATGCGCGAGCAGCACAAAAAGGATGAGCGTCGCAAGCGCTTTGCTCTTCAGGCTGGCATCATCGGCGTGATTGTGATTTCAGTTGCTGCCGTAGTTATCTCACTTGTCTCAACTAGCAACAACCAGGCCCTTCAAGCCACCCCAACCAACATGAGTTTTGATGGTGGCATCAAGATCGGTCAAGACCTAAAAGCCTTCACTGCGACCAGCACTCCAACTCCAGATTCAGGCAAGTCAGTTCCAAACATTCAGGTTTACCTTGACTACCAGTGCCCGGTTTGCCAGGCCTTCGAGGTTCCAAACGCTTCTCAGCTAGAAAGCTGGGTAAAGACTGGTGCTGCTACCGTCGAATATCACCCGATCTCGTTCCTAGATGGTCGCGGATCACCAAACGAGTATTCAAGTCGTGCAGCAAATGCAGCGATCTGTGTCGCCGAGCACTCACCAGATAACTACTTCAAGTTCAATAACATCTTGTTTGCCAACCAACCTGAAGAAGGCACAGCTGGCCCATCAAACCAAGACCTTATTTCTCGTGCGAGTGAGGCTGGCGTTGCGGTTAATGACACTTTCACCAGCTGTGTGAACGACAAGGTTTTTGCTAATTGGATTTCAGACACCACCGACAAGGTGCTTAGCGAGCCAATCAAGGGCACTAACTACAGCGTCGAAGGCACTCCGTACATCTTGGTAAACGGCAAGCCATACACCTGGAACACTGGCGAAGAGTTGGTCAGCCCGGCTCGTTTCGCTCAGTTCGTTCAGGCTTCAAACTAAGTCCAGCCAAAAAAGAGCCCCTCTGAGGAGGGGCTCTTTTTTATTGCTAAACTGACCAGGTTGCCTCGGCAACAAGCCGACTTGGCGCAATTGGTAGCGCATCGCACTTGTAATGCGAGGGTTAGGGGTTCGAGTCCCCTAGTCGGCTCTATAAAAAAGACCCTGAATAGGGTCTTTTTTTATGCCGACAGGGGACTTCTCAAACGCCTGTCGGCGTTCTCGCTAGTCGGCTCTATAAAAAAGACCCTGAATAGGGTCTCTTTTTTTACTCACTCTGCTTTAAAGCTCACACTCACCGAATTGATGCAGAAACGATCGCCGGTCGGAGTCTGCGGCGCATCTTCAAACACATGCCCCAGGTGGCAGCCACAGCTTGCGCAACGAACCTCAACTCGAACCATGCCGTGCGAACGGTCTTCAAGCAGCTCAACCGCATCCGATTCTTTAGGTTCATAAAAAGACGGCCAGCCGCAGTGTGAATCAAACTTGGCCTGGCTTCTAAACAGCTCAGCTCCGCAGCCGCGGCAAGAATAAATGCCGACTCTCTTCTCGTCTAATAATTCGCCGGTCCACGCACGTTCGGTTCCCGCCAATCGCAAAACGTGGTACTCGAATTCGCTTAGCTCGCTGCGCCACTGCTCATCGCTTTTGTTAATTGGATAAACCACAGAATTCCTCCAGCCAATAATCAAACCGCGGTGCCTAATATAAAGAGCGCACTTAAGCGCACAAACTTACTAAGCAGGATTCATGGCAAAAAAGTTCCCGACTGACGAATTCGACGCAGCGCCGGCTCACGGCGGACGTCACCGCCAACTGCGCACCGCGGGCACTCGCATCCGTGAATTTTTCAAGCTTTTTGCAATTTCGATTGTTGTTGCCGGTGTCGGTTATCTGGGTTTGCAGTGGGTTCAGTCGGCAAATGTATTTGACGGCATCATCTCAGGATCAAGCCAATCAACAAGCACCAGTAGCAAAACCGCCGTCATGGTGTTTGACGGCACGCAGGCGAATGAGGCTGGCACCGAAGTTGCAAAGGCTTTGTTTCTTGAGGGCTATGAAGTTGGCTCGGCTGAAAACCTGATTGATTCAGAGCAGGCCGAAGTCATCGTTGAAAAGTCAACAATTTTGATCACGGATGAAAAATACCGAGCTACCGCCAACAAAATATCGGCATCTACCGGCATCACGCTTATCGAGTTGACTGCCGATTATCCAGACCCAATCACTGTTGTGGTTGGGGCGGATTACGTTTCACCAGAGAACTAAATAACCGACAAACGTTGGGGAAACTAGAGTTTGCGCAGTTATAACAGCTCGATAACCATTGTTAAATCACTTGATTTGCTCTTTTGTCTGTAATCGCTTACCAGTACAGTGAGACCTAGTCGTAGCAGTATCCGTAGCAAATGCTCTTTTCTATGCGACTCGGACTTTAGGAACTTCTGAGGTTCGTTCAATTAGCAACAGGAGTAATTCAATGGCACAAGGAACCGTCAAGTGGTTCAACTCTGAAAAGGGTTTCGGATTCATCACTCAGGATGGCGGAGCGGACGTTTTCGTTCACTTCTCAGCTATCCAGTCAGAGGGCTACAAAGAGCTTAAAGAGAACCAGCGCGTCGAGTTCGAAGTAAAGAACGGCGACAAGGGTCCTCAGGCAGACAACGTTCACGTTATCTAATCTCAGCCAACCCGAAAAACCCCGGCGATAGTCGGGGTTTTTCTTTACCCGGATGCAGCTTGCACTCTAAGTGGGAGAGTGCCAAAATAGTTGTTAGCAGTCTGGCACCTCGAGTGCTAACTGAACCCATAAACCACCATCCAGGAGACTGAATCCAACATGGCAAAAATCATTCACTTCAACGAAGAGGCACGTCGCGGTCTTGAGCGCGGTCTAAACATTCTGGCTGACACCGTAAAGGTCACCCTTGGCCCACGTGGTCGCAATGTTGTTCTAGAAAAGAAGTGGGGCGCTCCTACCATCACCAACGATGGTGTTTCGATTGCTAAAGAAATCGAACTAGACGACCCATTCGAAAAAATCGGTGCAGAACTGGTTAAAGAAGTTGCCAAGAAGACTGACGACGTCGCCGGCGACGGAACCACCACCGCAACCGTTTTGGCTCAGGCATTGGTTCGCGAAGGTCTTCGCAACGTTGCTGCCGGTGCAGACCCAATCTCACTAAAGCGCGGCATCGAGAAGGCAACTCAGGCAGTTATCGCCGAGCTAATCAACAACGCCAAGCCAGTTGAGACCAAAGAGCAGATTGCTGCAACCGCATCGATTTCTGCTGGTGACTCACAGATCGGTGAGCTAATTGCTGAGGCAATCGACAAGGTTGGCCGCGAGGGTGTTGTCACCGTCGAAGAGTCAAACACTTTCGGTATCGAGCTTCAGCTAACCGAGGGCATGCGCTTCGACAAGGGCTACATCTCTGCTTACATGGTCACCGACCCAGAGCGCCAAGAGGCAGTTCTTGAAGACGCATACGTTCTGATCGCAAACTCAAAGATCTCTAACATCAAGGATCTTCTGCCAATCGTCGACAAGGTGATTCAGGCCAACAAGCCACTTTTGATCATCGCTGAAGACATCGAAGGCGAGGCGCTAGCCACCCTGATCGTCAACAAAATGCGCGGAATCTTCAAGTCAGTTGCCGTTAAGGCTCCAGGCTTCGGCGACCGTCGCAAGGCAATGCTTCAGGACATCGCAATTCTCACCGGCGGACAGGTTATCTCAGAAGAGGTTGGCCTAAAGCTTGAGAACACCACCCTTGACCTATTGGGCAAGGCTCGCAAAGTTGTCATCACCAAAGACGAGACCACCATTGTTGAGGGCTCAGGCGACGCCAGCATGATTGCTGGTCGCGTAGAGCAGATTCGTCGCGAGATCGATGCAACCGACAGTGACTATGACCGCGAGAAGCTACAGGAGCGCTTGGCAAAGCTTGCCGGCGGTGTTGCAGTTATCAAGGCTGGTGCCGCAACTGAAGTTGAGCTTAAAGAGCGCAAGCACCGTATCGAAGATGCTGTTCGCAACGCAAAGGCCGCTGTTGAAGAAGGCATCGTTGCCGGTGGTGGTGTTGCACTACTTCAGGCTGGCAAGACCGCATTCGACAAGCTAGAGCTTGCGGGCGACGAAGAGACCGGTGCAAACATTGTGAAGGTCGCTATCTCAGCTCCGCTAAAGCAGATTGCTATCAACGCAGGCCTTGAGCCGGGCGTTGTTGCCGAGAAGGTTTCTTCACTACCTTCAGGTCAGGGTCTAAACGCAGCTACCGGCGAATACGTCGACATGCTAAAGGCTGGCATCAACGACCCAGTAAAGGTGACCCGTTCAGCGCTGCAGAACGCGGCATCGATTGCTGGTCTGTTCCTAACCACCGAAGCCGTAGTTGCTGATAAGCCAGAGCCAGTTGCTCCAGCTGCAGCACCGCAGGGTGGCATGGACTTCTAATAGTTCAACTCGAAAAGGCTCGCCGTTTGGCGGGCCTTTTCTTTTTTCAAGAATCGGCAACTCTTTCGCCAATAAGCTGAGCTGATGTTTGCTTTATTGCCTGGCCTGCTGACTGGCTTTTCACTGATCATGGCTATTGGCGCACAAAATGCCTTTTTGATCAGGCAGGGGCTCACCAAAAAGCACGTTCCGCTGGTAGTTGCTATCTGCGCCGTTTCTGACGCTTTGCTTATCTTTGCCGGAATCGGCGGCCTGGGCTTGGCAGTTTCGAAACTGCCAACTTTGCTTGAAGTGGTTCGCTGGTTTGGTGTGGCCTATCTCTTGTGGTTTGCCTTCAAATCAGCGAAGAGTGCTTTTAAGACTGAGCAGCTCAACGCGGGCACAGGTCAAAGTGGTTCACTCAAGCAAGTAGTTATTACAACCTTGGCCCTGACCTACCTAAACCCACATGTGTATTTGGACACCGTGATTTTCTTGGGGTCAATCGGCAACCAGTTCGGTGAAAACCGTTGGTTCTTTGCAACAGGCGCTGCCGTAGCGAGCATTATTTGGTTTAGCCTCGTGGGGTTCGGAGCGAAAGCTGCAGCAGGAATTATGGCTAAGCCAATCTTTTGGCGAGTGCTCGACAGCCTGATTGCCATTGTGATGGTATCGATTGCCGTGATGCTGGCGACCTTTAATTTCGCTAAATAAATAGTCGCTGGTTAGCTAGCTCAATCTCGGTGTATTGCGCAGCTGCATAAGCCAGCGCATTCGCCAGATCGGCCAATTGCCCGTCAACTGCCGCCGCCGTTTGTCGCCAGCGCCCGGCAAGGTCTTGAAAGCTGTTTGCTGCGGCGCCCTGCCAACTTGATTGCAGGCTAGTTAGCTGCGCGTGAAGCGAATCGACCTCAAGCTGAAGTTTTGAAATTGTGCTTTGAATTGCTGTGTTTGCAGCGAGAACCTGTTCGCTGTCTACTGTGAATTGAGCCATGCGACAACTTCAGCCCGAAATGACCAAACGGCGCACTAACCAAGAAATATTGTTGATAACTGGGCCGGTTTTGCGGCAAGCGCCTAAGTTTGTTTAGCGCAACGGGAGCGAAACTCGAAAAGTGGCCCCGCCACCCGGAGTTTCAAGTGCGCTGATTTGACCCGTGTGATTGGCAACGATCTGGCTAACAATCGCAAGACCTAGACCCGAGCCGCCGGTTTCGGCGTTTCTTGAATTGTCTACGCGATAGAAACGCTCAAATACCTTGTCGCGAAGCTGCTCGGGAATGCCCTCGCCGTGGTCTCGAACCTCAAAAACCAACTCTTTGCCCTTTATGCCGATGGCAACCTCAATCGGCACCTCAATCGGCGAGAAGCGCGAAGCGTTAGCCAGCAAATTCGTGAACACCTGACGAAGCGCGTTCGGATCAACCTTGCCGCGCACCTCAGCGTCTTCGGCTAGTGGAGCGCCCGCAAGGTCAGTAATCAGAATCTCGCGCTTGTGGTCAGCTACCGAGGCATCCTTGGCCGCATCTCGGGCCATGGCAACCAAATCTGTATCGCTCAATTCGGTCTTCGCACCTTCGTCAAGACGAGCCAGAGTCAACAGGCTCTCTACAAGCCCCGACATTCGAACCGCTTCGCTCTCGATGCGATTCATCGCCTCGGCAACATCCGAATCTTTTTTGAGCGCACCCATGCGATATAGCTCGGCATAGCCACGAACCGAAACTAGGGGAGTGCGAAGTTCGTGCGAGGCGTCGGCGACGAATCTGCGCATTTGATCAAGGGTCTTGTTTCGCGAAGTCAGCGCCGAATCAATTGAAGAAAGCATGGTGTTTAGCGCGCGATTCAGGCGAGCCATTTCGGTTTTGCCTGGGCGCTCGATCAGTCGCTGCGAGGTGTCACCCTCAGCTACGGCCTTGGCGGTTCTCTCAACTTCGCTGAGTGGGCGCAACGCTGACGAAATAGTTAGCCAGATACTCAAACCGCTAATCAAAAGCAGGATGATGCCGAAGCTTCCGCCGATAAGTGAATACTGACCGATGAGGGCACGGTTTGTTTCGGTCGGCAGACTCACGACTAGGGAACCCGGCATTGTGGTTAGCGGCACGGCAACCATGCGCCAGCTGTGCCCCTCACCGTTTTTGCTGTTGTCTTCAACTTCAAATGGCACTCCACCAGTGTCGAGCACAGCATCGATGGTGAACTTAGAAAGGTTGGGGGTTAGATCGCTATCGGTGGTCGCCGAAACCAGGCCGATCAAAACCGAGCCATCGGTGTCTAGATAGGCGATATAGAAATCTGATGGCAATCGAGGCAGCTGAACCTGCTTGGTGGCCAGACGCTGTTCGAGCGTGGTCGGATCTTCTTGGCTTAGGGTGTTGGCCGTTGTGCTCAACAAAGTGTCGACATTTTGCTGCAGGTAGGTGCGCAGTAGTGAGATTGTTCCGAAGCTAGAAACCACCAGGAGCAAGCCGATAAGCGCTACTGACAGCGCGGTCAATTTGCTGCGCAGCGATACTTTCTCCCAGCCGGTGGCTAGCTTTGAGGCCAATTACTTTCCGTTCTTAGCGGTTTTATACATGTAGCCAACACCGCGCTTGGTGGTGATGACCGGCTCGGCAGTCAGTGGGTCTAGCTTCTTGCGCAGATATGACACGTATGACTCAACAATGCCCATTTCGCCATTGAAGTCATATTCCCAAACATGGTCAAGAATCTGTGCCTTGGTGAGAACGCGGTTTGGGTTGCTGATCAAAAAACGAAGCAACTTGTATTCGGTTGGGCTCAGGTCAACCAGTTTGCCGTTCACGAATACTTCGTGAGCATCCTGGTTGATTTTGATTTCGCCGGCATCGATAACCGACTCTTCAACCTCGGCAGTTTTGGTGCGGCGCAAAATTGCGTGAATGCGAGCGATGATCTCGTCGAGGCTGAAAGGCTTGGTCATGTAGTCATCGCCACCGACAGTTAGGCCAGTGATTTTGTCTTCAGTTTCATCTCGGGCGGTAAGAAACAACACCGGAGCATTGATACCCATTGAGCGAATCTTTTTGGTGACGCTAAAACCATTCATGTCAGGCAGCATCACATCTAGCAAGATGATGTCTGGCTCACCCTTCTCGGCGGCATAAACCGCTTCGGCGCCGTTCTTTACCGCGTGAACGCTGAAGCCGGCAAAGCGCAAGCTGGTTGAAAGTAGGTCGCGAATGTTCGGTTCGTCATCGACAATAAGCACTTTTACGTTCTGCATACGGTCAGTTTCCTAAGGTTTCCTGAGAATAGTCTGAATGATGCTTGGATGTTCCCTTAGAGAAATCTAAACGAAACCGAACTGATTCAGCCACAGTTCTGTAGGTGATTACAGATCGGTCGCGTCGATAATTTCGTAGCTATAACCCTGCTCCGCCAAGAAGCGCTGGCGGTTTTGAGCAAAGTCTTGATCAACGGTGTCGCGCGAAATCAAGGTATAGAAGTTAGCGCTGCGTCCATCTGCCTTTGGTCGAAGCAGGCGCCCCAATCGCTGTGCCTCTTCTTGGCGTGAGCCATACGAGCCTGAAATTTGTATGGCCACCGATGCCTCTGGAAGGTCGACCGAAAAGTTTGCAACCTTTGAAACTACAAGCGCCGAAACCTCGCCCTGGCGGAACTGCTCGAATAGTCTTTCGCGCTCATCTACCGGGGTCTCGCCGGTGATTTTAGGCACGTTCAGACCCTTCGATACAGCTTCAAGTTGATCTAGGTATTGCCCGATGATTAGAGTCGGCTCACCCTTGTGGCGATTAATCAACTTCTGGATTACCGGAATCTTGACCTCAGAGCTGGCGGCAATACGGTAGCGATCATCTTGGCTAGCCACCGCATATTGCATGCGCTCGGTTTCAGGCAAATCAATGCGAACTTCAAAGCACGCTGCCGGAGCGATGTAGCCCTGCGACTCGATTTCTTTCCACGGTGCATCAAAACGCTTAGGGCCGATAAGTGAGAATACATCGCCCTCTTTGCCGTCTTCGCGAACCAGGGTAGCGGTGAGGCCTAGGCGTCGACGGGCCTGCAATTCGGCGGTCATCTTGAAGATTGGCGCAGGCAGCAGGTGCACTTCGTCATAAACAATCAGGCCCCAGTCTTTTGCGTTTAGCAACTCAAGGTGGGCATATTCGTTTTTGCGCTTGGTGGTCAAAATTTGATAGGTCGCAATTGTGACCGGCTTGACCTCTTTGATTGAGCCAGAGTATTCGCCAATTTCATCTTCGGTCAGGGTTGTGCGGCGAATCAATTCCGCTTTCCACTGGCGAGCAGAAACGGTGTTGGTTACCAAAATCAAAGTGTTGGTCTTGGCTACCGACATGGCAGCTGCACCAACGATGGTTTTGCCGGCGCCACAAGGCAGAACCACAACGCCTGATCCGCCAGCCCAGAACTTTTCTACCGCTTTGTTCTGATAGTCGCGGATCTTCCAGGCGCCTTCTTCAAGGCGAATTTCATGAGGAGTGCCATCGGTATAACCGGCAAAATCTTCAGCAGGCCAGCCCAGTTTCAGCAACTCCTGTTTTACGGCACCGCGAGCCCAAGGCTGGATCCTGAAGGCGTTCTGAGAAATTCGACCACCCAGAAGATCACTAATTTTGCGGTGATGTCCGGCTTCGGCAAGCACTGCGGCATCGGTTGAATAGAGCTCGAGTTCACCATCATCACCGCGTTGGATAGCCAGGCGACCATATCGCCCCATTGTTTCAGTGATGTCGGTGCGAACCGAACTCGGAATTGCAAACTTGGCGTACTTGTCGAGCACATCTAAAACAAAGTCAGCGTCATGGCCTGCAGCCCTAGCGTTCCAAAGGCCAAGCTTGGTGATGCGATAGGTGTGAACGTGCTCGGGTGCACGCTCAAGCTCGGCAAAAATAGCCAGGTCATGCCTGGCATCGCTGGCTTGCGGGTGGTCAACCTCAAGCAGAGCGGTTTTATCACTCTGCACAATTAGCGGCCCCATGGTCATCGTTTAAGCCTATGTAATTGCCACGCGAATAATGCTGGCAATTGGCAAAGTTCTTTCGATATCGGCTTTTTTATCTTTGGCACGAAGTCGACCGTTTGCGATGCCAACCGGATCGAGCAAAAAGGTGATTTCGTCACCGGATGAAGTAGTCACGGTCACTTCAGCGCGTGCCTTATTTTTGATTGCTAGCTGAATCTTGCGTTGAATATCGTCATCGCCAAGGTTAGGCCCCACTTTGCTCTCTTCGGCCCTGATTCGAGCGATGTCTTCAAGGATCGAGTCACCCAGAGCTTCTCGCTCGGCTGCAGCTATGACTTTTAGCGGGGAGATTACTTTTCCCTTTGCGTCTAGGCGAATGGCAGCATAGCCAGCTTCGCGTAGGCCGAAATAAAGAACCTCAGATTCGAATCTCGAGGACAATGACCCGTCGGCCTCACGAACCAAGGCGAACGCTTTTAAGTCAGCATTATTCAATAGTTCAGTGAGCAATATCGGATCTATTGAGGTGACCCTTGCGCCCCCAGAAAGTTTGTCTGTGCGAACCGCTAAGCGGCCAAAACGAGTCACGGCCTCTCGGATTAGATAGTCAATCGGCTGGGGGAGGGTTGCCGAAGAGAGTTCTTCTAGCAAGCCTCTGATTTGCTGCTCACTCAAGCCCGTCTCGAGGCCGTGCGTGACGCTCAGTGGCGTCATTCGATAAGTAGACGCCATGCCAATTACTTCTATTTCAGCAAATCTGCGCAGCTGAATTTCTTGTGCAATTGGCAGGGGACCGGTTGAAATCAAACTTAGATCGGCCTGGCAAATGAGTCTCGATCCTGAACGCGGCAGGCGCTTTGAAATTTGCTCCAGCGCAGATTTGAAATCACCTTTCAGGACTAATTTCAGCCATGGGGCAGCCAAGCCAATCCCTGAAAGGCCAATCATCGAAGTGGTTGATTCAAGCAATGCAATTCTTGAATCAGCGGCACTGTCAGCAAGCGGGTATACCGCTTCGAAAAGGCTACGAATTGATTCACTGCGGATACCATCGCGATCGATCGAATCGAGCACTTCGACAAGTTCTGGAACTGACGCTGAGCCGATTGAATCTAGCCAGCGCCGCCACAGCAGGCTAATTTGTTCGTCGGGTGAACTTGCCAACCAGCGTGGTGCTTCGGAACCAAGTTGCCATCGCCCGCCCGACAGGGTCATAAGTGAGCAGTGTCGAGCCATGTTGAAAATTTCGCGGGCGTATTCATTGCTCCTTCGAAGGTGGTTAGCCAGCCTCTTTATGTCTGGCAGGCCCACGTTCCCTTTTCCGACTTCGCGAACATAGCGCTGCTCAAGATCAAATACCAGCTCGGTTAGCGCCTGCATTGTTTCAAAGGCGCTGATGCCACACTCGTCAGCAACCGACTCGACATTGGTCTCGATGTTGCCAAGGTCAATAAGTTTCAGGTTTTTTGGCTCACGAAATTGGCTGAATACATCGGCTACTGAGTCAAATATTCCGGCCGAATCGGCTAATCCAAGTTTGATTAGTTGTTCGTGACCCGCAGCTTCGGCAGGTTCGCCAGCGGCCAATCTAGAAATGGCTTTGGCTGAAGTTTTAGGCAAAGTTGCAACGGCAGCAGCAATCGATTTAGAAGAACAAATCGCTTCTGCCAAATCAAAAAAATCTCGCAGCGCAGTTGAGTTGACTGAGCGAGAAATTATCAGTGACCGCAAATGATTATCGGGCATTTTGCGCAGCGATGATGCCACACGCAGCAGCTCGCTCATGATCCCCCTGAAACTAATCCGCGACTAGCTATCTGCCGTTGCGATTCTCTTTTGAGCGTCGGCCCATGCTGACAACAAGCAAAACCAGAACCAGGATGAACCCGAGCGGCAATCCGATAATTGGAATTTGCCTGAAGATGGCCAAGCCACCGTTGCTCTCGAACATCTGAGAAATAAGGGTGATCAGAATCGACAAAACCGAAAGACCGATAACTCCAACAGCCATGTATGCAAGCATGCGCTCGATGCGGCTAGGGTTCGATTCTTGGTTGGATTTGCTTTGACTAGGCATCCTTCTAGGATACCCGAGACACAAATGCGTTCTCGAATGTAAAATGAACACTTGTATCAACGAAAGAGGTTCACATGCCTACCGGCAAAGTTAAGTTTTTTGATGAAGAAAAAGGTTTCGGTTTCATCGCGTCAGATGAAGGCGACGAGGTTTTTCTTCACATCAGCGCGCTTCCGGCTGGCACCACATCTGTGAAGCCTGGCACTCGCGTTGAGTTCGGCATTGTCGATGGCAAGAAGGGCGCACAGGCGCTTTCGGTACGCGTTCTAGACGCACCTCCGAGCCTTGCCAAAATGGGCCGCAAACCAGCCGACGAAATGTCAATCATCGTTGAAGACCTGATTCGCCTGCTTGACACCCTTGGTGGTGGCTTGAAGCGCGGCAAATATCCAGAGTCAAACCACGGTCGCAAAATTGCGCAACTTTTGCGCAAGCTTGCCGACGAACTAGACGCCTAATTCAGTGTCTGCCCACAAAGATCTCGCTCGCTCTGCAGCGCTAGAAACCGCACCTCGCGACGGGGTTGGCGCGTTTATTGACGTAATTGATGATGGCGAAGCGATTTATACATATCGCTTCGAAAGCAAGCTCAAGGGTTATCGCGACTGGCGCTGGAATGTAGTCATCTTTGCTCCAGAATCTGGCGAGCCGACTGTTTCAGAAGTTCTGCTGATGCCAAGTGAAACCTCTCTGATCGCCCCTGATTGGGTGCCGTGGTCAGAGCGCCTTGCTGACTACCGTGCACTTCAGGCTGAGCTTGAAGCCCAGGCGGCTCTTGAGGCAGAAGAAGATTCAGACGAAGACTCGGATGACGACGCAGGTGATGAATCGGGTGATTCTGAATCTGAGGCTGGCGATGCAGATTCTGACGATCTGAATGATTCGGCAGAAGAATCAGCCGAAGATGCAAACCCTGAAGATTCAGCGCTTTCTGACGCGGATCAAGCCGATGAGGCCAAGAGTGACACCAACGCCACAGGTAAGCGGCCAAAGCGACTGTTCGGCTGGCGCAAGGCTCGGGTAGGCAAGAAGAACAACAAGTAGGGCAACAGTCCAGGCAATTGTGCCGACGGTAAAGACCAGCTTGGCGTTGGTTTTGACCGGCTCTGGGTCGGGCTTTCGCGCTGAGTCTTTGATATAAAACCGCATGTTTTTAGGCTAGCTCGCCAACCACATAATCAATGGCTTTAGTCAGAGTTTGCACATCAGCGAGTTCGGTTGCGGTGAAAGTTGCCACGCGCAGTTGGTTTCGACCCAGCTTGCGATAAGGCTCCACGTCTACGATTCCGTTTGAACGAAGAACCTTGGCGATTGCCGCGGCATCAATCTTCTCGTCAAAGTCGATTGTGACCACCACTTGTGAGCGGTGCTCTGGGTTGGTAACAAATGGTGTTGCAAATTCTGAGTTGTCTGCCCAGTTATAAAGGTGAGCCGAAGCTGCCTTGGTGCGCGCGTCAGCCCAAGCCAAACCGCCATTTGCGTTCATCCAGTCGATTTGCTCGGCGAGCAAGAACAGAGTGGCAATTGCCGGGGTGTTCAATGTCTGGTTTAGGCGAGAGTTGTCGATCGCTGTCTTAACGCTCAAAAACTCTGGTATGTAGCGGTCGCTGGCAGCGATTTTTTCGGTGCGCTCAACCGCAGCCGGAGACATTAGTGCAAACCAAAGTCCGCCGTCAGATGCAAAGTTCTTTTGTGGCGCAAAGTAATAAACATCGGTCTCTAGTGGATCGAAGTCGATACCGCCAGCTGCTGAGGTGGCATCCGTGAAGAAAATTGCATTTGAATCAGCGCCAGCAACACGACGAACCGGAGTGACCACACCGGTAGAAGTTTCGTTCTGTGCGTATGCATATGAGTCGACGCCGGTCTCAGCTTTTAGCTCGAGGCGCGAACCTGCATCACCGTTGATAACGGTCGGCTTCTCGAGCCAAGGGTTGGTCAGTGCCGAAGCAAACTTGGCGCCAAATTCACCATGCACAAGGTTTTGGGCCTTCTTCTCAACCATTGAAAATGCGGCTGCATCCCAGAATGCGGTAGATCCGCCGTTGCCTAGAACGATCTCATAGCCCGCAGGGTTGTGAAACAGATCGAGGAGACCTTCTTGAACGCGCTTGACCAAGTTTTTGACCGGAGCTTGACGGTGCGAGGTGCCCATGAGCTTGGCGCCCTCGGTCGCAAAAGCTGAAATCTGCGCAGGTCTTACCTTCGATGGGCCACATCCGAAACGTCCGTCGGCAGGCAAAAGTTCACTAGGCAAAATGATTTCAGGCATAGGCAAAGTTTACCTTCGGGCTAGTCTCAAATAGCTCGAATCTGGCATTTGCTGTTTATGCTCGTATAGAACTTGGGCGAAAGGGGCAACCGGTGACCGATCTAATTGACACCACCGAGATGTACCTGCGCACGATTCTTGAACTAGAAGAAGAAGGTCACGTTCCGATGCGAGCTCGCATCGCTGAGCGCTTGGGGCAGTCGGGTCCAACTGTTTCGCAAACCTGTGCCCGCATGGAGCGAATCGGCTTGCTGATTGTGTCTGGTGATCGACACCTCGAGCTGACAGATACTGGTCGAAAAGCTGCGATCTCAGTGATGCGAAAGCACAGATTGGCCGAACGACTACTGACCGACATTATTGGCTTGGATTGGCAGTTTGTGCACGAAGAGGCCTGCCGCTGGGAGCACGTTATCAGCGACCGAGTCGAGAAGAAGATTATTGAAATGATTGGCGATCCGACAGTGTCACCTTATGGAAACCCGATTCCTGGACTCGAGGAATTCGGGCTAAAGCTAGACGCCAATTCTTCTGCTGAGATTGTGTCAGTGGTCGATCTACCTAGGGCAATTGCAAACCAGCAGACCTATACATTGAATCGCATTGGTGAGCACCTGCAGATCGATGTTGAACTGTTGGCTGAGCTTCAGGTGCTGAAGATTTATCCAGGTGAGCTAATCAAGCTGACATTTGAAGATAAGTCGGTTTTTGTTTCGAATGCTAAGCAAAGCGAAGGTCTGAAGCTCGAATTTGACCTAGCCGCACACCTTTTTGTAGCTGCCTAACTAGGCTCAGGGCGCAGAGCCTGGCGCAAACTGAGCGTTACCTGTCAGTAGCTCGCATATTCAATTTAAAGTCGACTCAATAGCCTTCGTGAGCTAAAATCAAAGCCTTGGAGGTTCAACCCTTTTGACCAACAAATCCACCGGTCGTCACCGCGCGGATGTCGAGATTAACATTCTTGAGACATTCGAGTTGCGCAGCAGGCGAACCATCAGAGAAGCAGAGCGAGCCCGACTAACTCGTCAGGCTCGTCGCGCTGCGCGCGCTGCGCGCAAGCTCGAGAGGGTTGGTCAGTCAAGCTCAAAGTCGGTTGCTCCAGCGCACGCAATGGCCCAGGCCGCCATTGTCTCGCCAACCAGATTCACCGTTCGCGCTAAGCGCCCAGTTAAGTTTTTTGCCCGCAGACCAGTTCGCAATTTTGTCACTATGACAATCGCCTCAGGTCTTTTTGCTACCTTCGCTCTTCCTGCTTATGCGTATAACCCAGACATCGCAGCTATGGCCAGATTCACCACGACCGATGCGCAGGCGGTTGCACTCTCTGAAGACACGCAGAACCTAACCGTCGCAGCGGTTAATACCGTCAAGTTTGTTCGCGGAAAATATGAGTCAGCCGACGCAAGTGAGATCGCTCGCCAAGAGACTCTAAATGGCTATCGAACCTATTCAGGACCAACCGCCGAAGACTATCTAGCTAACCCACCGTTCTCAAAAATCGACGGAGCTACTGTTCTGCAGGTGGCCGCAAAATATGTCGGCACCCCTTATGTTTTCGGTGGTTCAACTCCGGCTGGCTTCGACTGCTCGGGATACGTGGCCTTTGTGTTTGCTCAGTTTGGTGTCGCACTTCCGCACTCGGTTCACGGCCAAGCTCGCATGGGAATTCCAGTTAAGGCTGAAGATGCAGTTCCCGGAGACATCGTGATTATGGATGACCTTAGCCACGATGGCATCTATGCCGGAAACGGAAACTTCTATCACTCACCTCGTCGAGGCGACACCGTGAAGCTGGCTCCGATTTTTACCAGCCGCGTGCACTTTGTTCGTCTTGCCACTGACTAATCAGCGCAAATTCTTTACCTAATCGTCACCTAGACACGCATTTTCTTTGCATGCATTGGGGCGCTATTCGCCATATCCTGACCTCAAGAGCAATCTGATTGTCATCTAAGGAGGAACCGTGGTCTCAATGCGTGGGCAAACCAAGTCTGCTTTTGAGCCATGTCGGTTTTTTCAAATATGCCAAACCTTGGCTAACTAACTGCGTCGTCATTTTTGACGGCGCTTTTTTATTAGCCAAGCAGATCTCTTAAGAACGAAAACCCAGAAGCCGTCCGGGTGAATTCGAAAGGAATTGTTTTGCGCACACTTGTTCTAAATGCTGGCTATGAGCCGCTTGCCGTCGTGTCTTTCAAGCGAGCCCTGATTCTGGTGCTCAACCAAAAAGCCACTGTGCTCGCCGGAGCTCGAGAGCAAACGCTAAGAAGTGCATCGGCAGATTTCGCTTTGCCATCAGTGATCTTGCTTTCTAGATATGTTCGCGTTTCAGGTTCGCGAATGATCCCAGTTTCGCGACGCGGAGTGCTCAGGCGCGACGCTCATCGTTGCGCATATTGCTCTAAGAATGCCAACACAATCGATCACGTTCAGCCAAAGTCCCGAGGGGGAAAAGACACCTGGGAGAACCTGGTGGCCTGCTGCTTGAAGTGCAATAACGCCAAAGGCGACAAAACCCTCAGTGAAATTGGTTGGCAATTGCGAGTTGCCCCAAAGATGCCAACCGGATCAATCTGGACTCTTCGAGGCGCTGAGCACCTAGAGCCAGAGTGGAATGAATTCTTGACCCTAGCGAGCGCCGCTTAATTTTTTTTTGTGCCCCCGAGAAGAATCGAACTTCCGCACAAGGTTTAGGAAACCTCTGCTCTATCCACTGAGCTACGGAGGCGGGTGGAAAACCCTAAATATACCCGAGCTTTTTCTGTGAATATGGCAAGCCTAAAAGGCATTCGCGGGTCGCGAAGTTAAGATTTTGACTATGGCTGAAGCAGAACAATCGAACAACCAAAATGCTTTGGTTCATTGGGATGCCTGGCTAGAGGAAATCCAAGCAATCGGCGGTTCAAATCCGCTAAAGCATTTCGAAAACAACACCTTCGGGCAGATTGATCTTGATCGAACTCACCCTGGCGGCTACTCGCAGTTAGTCACCGGTCGCCCGACGCTTCTTTCAAATCTATTTAGAGACCCGCTTGCATTCTCAAGAGCTTTTGCCGCCGCACGTCGCATCAAAGCCAAGGGCACGCGACTTTATGAACACTTTGGCATCGAATCGCTCTATTTGGCTGGCGGAGTAGCTGACTTTAGGGCTGACGGTCACGACTTAACGGCACCAATTCTGTTATGGCCAATTCAAATGATTGCCCGTGGCGACGACTATGAATTTGAGATCTCGGGTCAGCCTTTCATCAATCCAGAGTTGCTAAACGCCCTCAAGAACTTCTATGACATCGAAATCAATGGTGGTGAGCTGCTAGCAAGGCAGCTTGAGAGCTCTGACCTGATTCCGGTCACTCTGTTGAATTACCTGGCTTATGCAACTAATGCCAAAGCACAGCTCGACCTCAAGCGGGTATTGGTTATTTCAAATTTCGCTCCGGCGATAACAAAAATTCACGAAGATTTTGCGCGCATCGAATCACCGGCGATTTTGGGCCTATCTGGGGAACCAACCGCGGGCCTCGCGCCAATCGACATTCCTGAGCTAACTCTGGTCAGCGATGCTGACTCGACTCAGATGCGAATCATCGCGCGAGCGATCGCCGGCCAAAGTTTCGCCGTCGAAACGCTCCCTGGGTGCGGCTATACCCAAACCGTCGTGAACGTATTGGCGAACCTTGCGTTCCAGGGCAAAAGAACCATCGTGGTGGCTCCTCGTCAGCAAACTTTGGCTGAGCTAACCGAACGATTTGCCGACCTTGGATTGTCAGCACTAGGCATCCGCGCTGATTCAACTTGGGTTGATTTAATTAGCGCGATCTCGCGAAACGAAAAGGCTCATTCGGCAGACGTGCACACAGCGCGAGCCGCTCGTATCGCTGCCGAAAACGAGCTAGATGGTTATTTCGAAACGCTAAATAGCCCAGACCAGCTGCTTAATATTTCGATCGCAGAGGCGCTGAAGAAGCTTTCTTCACTTGCTGTATTGCCGCATGCGCCGCAGACCTCTGCTCGCATCGATCGAGCTGCAATCGAAGCCGGTCTAGATAAATCTGAGGCGCTTGAGCTTCTCAGCGAGGCATCAGATCTAGGCGAATTCAACTTTGGCCCGCAAGACACCGCGTGGTTCCAGGCTCATTTTGACAGCCCAGATGAGGTTGAGAATGCACTCAAGGCAGCAAGAAGGCTTCGCGATGATTCTTATCCGCGGCTATCTGAACAACTCGCCGAATTTATTCGCGGGGTGAACTTTAAGCCAGCTGCCACCGTCGAAGACTGGGGTCTCTACCTGAGATTGTTTAGTGGCATTCGCGAGACACTGGATCGATTTGTTCCAGATGTATTCGACCGCCCGCTGACCGAGCTAATCACTGCGACTGCCGCCCGAAGCGGATTCAGTCGAGACAAGGCGATGTCAGGTTCAAACCGCCGTCGACTCAAGAAACTAGCCAAGGAATATCTGCGCACCGGAATGTCAGTTTCTGACATGAACAGTTCACTGCGATTGATCGATGAACAGCGCCAACTATGGGCTCAATATTCTCTTTCACCTGTGCCTCCTCAGGTGCCAGTGGGCATCAATGATGCGCAGGTGGCATATCAATCATTCGTTTCAGACTTGGATCAGATTCAGCGTCACCTAGATCCGTTGTCCACCGACCTGCCGCTAGTGAAGTTGCCGCTGCACCAGCTTCAGCAGAAATTGCACTCGCTTGCCGAAGATACCGCGGCACTGAAGAACCTGGGCGAACGTTCACTGGTGCTCAGAAAACTGCGCCAAAACGGCCTGGGTTTGCTTGCTCGCGATTTGGCCAAGCTGCACGTAGCCAAGGACAGGCTGTCAACCGAACTAGAGCTTGCCTGGTGGCAAACTGCACTCGAGTCGATTGTCTCGAGGAATAAAAAGATTTTGAGCTATGTGCCAGAGGTTCTTGAAAACAACGAGAACAGCTTTAGAGACGCCTATGAGGCACAGGTAAAGCTCGGCGCTAGCGCCGTCGCCGCCGAGCTTTCAGATCGCTGGAAGACTGGTCTAACTGCTTGGCCGTCTGAAGCAGCTGCCCTAAAGGCTCTTCTAAGAGCTGGCAACACTCAGATGAAAGATGCCATCTCCGCGGCGCCAAATTTGGTGCCAGTGCTTGCGCCGGCGGTATTTATCTCGCCTTATGACATTGCCGAGCACATCAGCCGTGACGAAAAATTCGATGTTGCCATTGTCTTGGATGCCGCCGGGTCTACCATTGCTGAAAATCTAGGTGCACTAACTCGAGCATCCCAGGTGATAGCTTTCGGTGACGATGCAATTTCTGAGCCAACCGGCTTTGAAATCGAGTGCCGACCAGTAATCGAGAGGGTTATCACCCAGAAGCCATCGATTTATCAGTCGGTTAGGCAAGTGTTTGGCCAAGAGGTTCTGCGACGCAGCTATCGAACTGCCACGCAGGCCATGGGCGAGCTAATCAACCGCGAGTTCTATCAAAATCGAATTGAGTTCACCCCGTCGGCCGATGACTATTTCGGGCAAAAATATTTCAACGTTGAAGTTGTCACAACTGACAACCGAGCAAACTCAACAATTGAAGGCGCAACTGAAAGCTTGGATGCCGAGGTTTCGCATGTGGTTGAGCTGGTCTTCAATCACGCTCTCTGGCAGCCAGAAAAATCGCTTCTAGTGGCCAGCGCCTCTTCGGTGCACGCAGAACGCATTTCTGCCGCAATCAAAGAAGGTCTACAAACTAGGCCAAATTTGGTCGAGTTTTTTAATGCTCACGGCCGCGAGCAATTTGAAGTCGCGCCACTTTCAGATCTAACCCACCGAATCGCCGATCGCGTTATTTTCAGCGTTGGCTTTGGGCGCACTCAGCACGGTGCAGTGCTTTCTAACTTTGGCGAACTAAGCGCACCAAATGGGCGTCGCCACCTAGCAAACCTTCTGGTTAGTGCCCGATCAATGATCACGGTTGTCAGTTGTTTTCCTGCGGAAGATGTGCCGACTGATCGGTTGGCAAATGGCGCAATGTTGCTGCGAGAACTGCTTGAGGCTGCCAACAAACCACATCAAGAAGTTGCGCTCGACCAAGATCCGATGCTCCAAGACCTGGCTATTCGCTTGAAGAAGCTCGGCATTCGCGTTGATCAATCATTCAGCGCAGCAACGCCAATGATCGCCAGCTACGGATCATCCGCAGCGGTTATCGAGCCAGATTGGAGTATTCCGGGGGCGATTCGCACTGAAAAGTTCAGACTTCGCCCAAGGCTGCTCGAGAGTCTCGGCTGGCAATACATCCGGGTTTATAGTTTTGAACTGTTCTCAGACCCACAGGCACTGGCCCACCGAATTGCCGGCCGACTTGGCATGGCTGTTGGGCGCCAGGCGCAGCCACTATTTGACGACCGCGCATTCGAAGACACCGACATTGCATGGGGTGACTCAGGGGCGACTAACGACGCCAAACTAAAGGGCGATCGACCGCCACACTGGGGCTAGTCAGATTTGCTTGAAGAACTGCTGGCATTGTCAGTTTTATAAAAACCGCTGCCTTTGAAGGTGACGCCAACTTGGCCAAACACTTTGCGCAATTCACCGCCGCATTCTGGGCAAACAGTTAGTGCTGAATCGCTAAATGACTGTTGAATGTCGAATGCGTGGTTGCACTGTTTGCAAGCGTATGAATAAGTAGGCACTGGCTTATTTTAACCGACCACTTATCAACACAACGCCGTCTGCTGTGACATAGGCATCAACTGGGTGATCGTGGCTTTCGACATCGACCCGCTCGAGAACTTCGTGACGATGAACCACAGCGACAACTGGTGGCAGTGGGTCGAATTCGAGCAATGCTCGGTCGTAATAGCCGAGACCTTTGCCAATGCGGTTGCCACTGTGATCAACTGCTAGTGCCGGAATTATTGCAATGTCGACACCCTTGGGCGCAATTGGTGGCCCGACAGGCTCTGCCAAGCCAAAAAGGCCAGTTGCAGTCTCGCCTTCGAAGCTAACCCAGCTCAGGTTGCCACCCCGGTGACTAATCGGCAGAAGCACTTGTATACCTGAATCGAGCGCCCAATCGATGAATAGCTCGACATCCGGTTCGTTTTGAAACGGCAGATAGCAGGCCACACGTTTGGCACCGTTCATCAGGCACAATTCGGCCAAATGCTGCATTAGATCGCTGGCATCTTCAAGGTTTGGGCGCATTTGCGCGCGCTCAACTTTGAGCTTCGCTCTGAGTTCTTGCTTTCGCGCAGCGGCAGTCATGCGACTAATCTTGCCATCGTGCCCCAATCTTTTGCCCTAAGTCACGAAGCGGTGACTGTGCGCATCGCGCGAATCAAGGATGCCAAGCGGCTCGAGCAATTGATTTTGCAGAATCGAGAATGGCTTCGACCTTGGGAGGCGACAAACCCTGAGGGGCCAAATTCTTTTGACATTAAGCGTCAAATTCGTGGGCTGCTTCGCCAGATGGACGAACAAATCTCGATGCCATTTGTTGTTGAGCTCGACGGGGAATTGGTTGGCCAGCTCAATGTCGCAAACATTCTTTATGGCTCAGTGTCATCTGCAGTGATCGGGTATTGGATCGCCCCCGAGGCCGCCGGAAGGGGCGTAATAACCACCGCGGTGGCTTTGGTATCTGACTATCTTTTGAACATAGTCGGCTTGCATCGAATAGAAATTGCTATTCGCCCAGAAAACGCCGCATCTCTCAGGGTCGTTGAAAAACTCGGTTTTAGATATGAAGGTTTCCGTGAGCGGTTCATTCACATCAATGGCTCTTGGCGCGACCATTATGTTTTTGCGCTCACCCAAGAAGAAGTTCGCGGTGGCATTTTGAATCGATGGACTGAGGGGGCAGTGCCGAAAATCGACTATCCCTGGAAAGAATTCAAAACTGAAATTAAACACACCGAATTAAATTCCGACGTTCAAGGCAGCTAACTCATATCTTTGATATGTGAACTTCAACTCAACCGGTGGCCTAATGCTTGTTGGCGCAGCTGCGCTTTGGCTGGTCGTGTTTATTCCAGGCTGGGTAAAACGCAACGAAGATCGTCAAATTCGAAGGGCCAACGACATGAGCTCAAAAGTTGAATTGCGCAATGCCAAGCAAAATCTTTCGGTGAACCGCAGTGCCAAAGTGGCAAACAAGACAACCCGCCTGATTGCCACTCGCAGAGCCAGCTCGATCATCGCCATTGCTGCAGTGACTGCCTCAATCACCATTGCATTTTTTGCGGTTTCAACCCCAATCCTCTGGGTCAGCTTTGCCATCGCTGCAACCACTGCACTAATCACATCAACAGTTTCTTTGCAGGCTTCGCAAAAGCTTGCCAACCTGCTTGAATCATCGGTGCGTTCGCGTGGCGAGACAGCTGCACGCCTTTCATACAAGATGCGCGTTGAAGCTGTAGCGGCTGCGCTTGAGGCTGCAACTGCTGCAGACCCACGAGCTTGGCAACGTCAGCCATTGCCGGATCAGCTGGTTCCGGTTGGCGAGCTTATGCTGCCGGCTTCTGCCGAAGTCATTGAAATTTCTAGTGTCGCTCGCGAAGAACAGCAGCCAGAACTCACATCTGAGCAGTTGAATGAAATCATGCGCCGCCGCCGTGCGGTTGGCTAAGCAATCGAGCGCAAAAAATAAATCCGCCCTAGAAGTTCTCAAGGCGGTAAAGTTTCAAGGTATCCCAAATTAATTCAGGAGTAATCGTGGGCGTTTTAGACAAGGCAAAAAAGCTATTTAGCAAGAATGCCAAAGACCTAAAGAAGGTCGCAGATGCTGCATCAAAAGATGCCAAAGAACTTGCAGCTGACCTAGCTGAAGAAGCAGCAAAGGTTGCAGCAGAAGCAGAAAAGAAGATTGTTGCAACAGCAAAGCAGGCCGAGAAGACAGTCGCAAAGACCGTCAAGACCGCTGAGAAGAAGACTGCTGCTGTCGTAAAGACCGCGAGCAAGACTGCTCAGAAGGCAACCGCTAGCGCGGCTAAGACAGTCGTGAAGGCAGCCGACGCAGCAGAGAAGAAGGTTGCATCAGCAACCAAGAAGCCTGTAGCCAAGAAGCCTGCAGCAAAGCCTGCAGCAAAGAAGGCAGCTCCAAAGGCGGCAGCTAAGCCTGCAGCAAAGGAGGCAGCCCCAAAGGCGGCAGCTAAGCCTGCAGCCAAGAAGGCAGCCCCAAAGGCGGCAGCTAAGCCTGCTGCAAAGCCAGCCACGAAGACCGCAGCTAAGCCTGCTGCAAAGCCAGCCACGAAGACCGCAGCTAAGCCTGCAGCTAAGCCTGCAGCAAAGAAGCCAGCTTCAAAGTAATTTCTAATTAAAAATCCCCGTCGCTATAAATGCGGCGGGGATTTTTTTATCCTTTTACCACCCAGCGGGCGGCTGACTCGAGGTCTGGATGTTTGAATTTGAATCCGGTTGATTCGAGTTTGGTCGACGTCATTTTTTGGCTACAAAGCAGCAATTCTTTAGCTGCCTCGCCAATCAAAAGATTAAGAGCAAAAGCCGGCACTTTGATTAGCGCTGGGCGATTGAGCTGCTTGGCCAGTGCGCCAATGATCTGACCACAGGTCGCCGGTTCAGGTGCGGTCAAGTTGAATGGGCCAGCTGCTTCAGGCGAATTTATTAGGTGAATGATGGCCGCAGCTTCGTCAACCTGTGAGATCCAAGCCCACCACTGTTTGCCAGAACCGAGTGCGCCGCCCACTCCGAGCTTTAGCAGCGGCAGCAACCGCCCCAGTGCACCGAGTTTGCGGCTCATGACCATAGTGGTTCTGACTAAAACAACGCGAACTTCTGATGGTGCTAACAGCGCCTCTGCCTCCCAGCGCGCAGCCAGATCACTGAGAAATCCGGTTCCCTTAGGGGCTGATTCATCGAGCCACTTGGCGCCGGTGTCGCCATAGAAACCAGACGCAGACCCGCTGACAAAAACCTTTGGCTTGGTGGTTGCAGATTTCATCGCTTCAACAAGCAGGCGGGTCGACTGCAGGCGTGATGCCACAATCTCATTTTTATAGGTCTTGGTCCACGGAATACGACCGGTTGTCGCCCCGGCCAGATTTACGACCGCATCAATCTTGTGCATGGCATTTGGGTCGATGAAGTTGTTCATCGGATCCCATTCGATTTCGTCGGGAGCCTGCGCCTTTCGGCGAACCAATTTGATCGGCTCGTGCCCTAGATCCTGTAATTGGCGAATTAGTTCGGTTGCTACTAAGCCAGAAGCACCAGAAATCAATACCCGCATGAAGCCCCTCTATTGCTAGGCGCCCAAGGGCGCTGTTAGTTCAGCTCGTCCGGGTGAGCGCCAGTTCGCATTCCGGTGTCAAGCACTTCAATTGCCTTCATGTCTTCAGCTGAGAGCTTGAAGTCGAAGACGTTGAAATTCTCGAGCAGTCGATCAGGGTTTGAAGTTTTTGGAATTACAAGGTTTCCCAGATCGATGTGCCAACGAATAATTACCTGACTGACGCTTTTTCCATACTTTGCTGCAATGTCAGTCAACAGTTCGTTGTCGTTAAATCTTCCTCGGGCAAGTGGTGACCAAGCTTCGGTCGCAATTCCAGCAGCCGAATTAGCCGCACGAACAGCCTTTTGGGTTAGCCCCGGATGAAGTTCAACTTGGTTCAAAGCCGGCGTGATTACGGCTTCGTGCATTAGTCGATCAAGGTGCCCGGGCTCAAAGTTAGAGACTCCAATGCCGTGAACTTTGCCACTCTCTAGGGCGTGCTCGAGGGCTTTCCAGGTTTCTACATATTTGTCACGCTTTGGCGCGGGCCAGTGAATCAAGAGCATGTCCACATAGCCAATGTTTAGTCGCGCGAGGCTCTCGTCGATTGCTTCAAGAGCGTTGTCATAACCCTGACGATCGTTCCAAATTTTGGTGGTCACATAAATTTCTTCGCGCTCGAGTTTGCTTTTGCGAATCGCAGCGCCGATCTCAGCCTCGTTGTCATAAAGCGCAGCGGTATCAATTCTTCGATAGCCAGCATCTAGCGCCATGGTCACTAAATCTTGCGCAATGTCTTGCTGAACTTTGTAGGTTCCAAATCCCAAGACCGGGATCTCATGTCCGTTATTGAGGGTGGCAAACTGCATGATGGCTCCTTATTTAGCCCAAGGTCCGAAGACTGGATTCCACTCTTGAATTACTCGTTCATCGATCAATCCGGCAATGTCGAATGGGTCATTGTCGAGCAGTTCGGCCAACTGTTCTAAAGCCTCAATTTCAAAAATTAGTAACGCACCGGCAAAGTCAACCATCGGCCCGCTCGCCTTTAGAAGGCCGGCGTCAAGCTGAACTTGAAGCCATTCACGGTGGGTTGGGCGAATGGCAGCCAGCATGTCTGGCGCATCGATGTAGTGATATGTGACAGCAAAGAAACTCATAATGCGATAAGCCTAAATCCAGCTCGGTAGCCACATGTGCGCATGCCAGAACCAATACGGAATCCAGGTTCCGAACCATACCGGCAAGAAATAAATCGCGATCGCAACTGAGGTGAGCAAGAACGCGACAACGATCCAGGTTTGCCTGGTTCGCTTTTCGGGTTCAGCTGATTCTAAATATCTGCGCAGGGTGTAGGCGAGCGCCAAAATAAGCCACGGAGTGAAAGCTACGGCATAGAACTGAAACACCGTTCTGCCCATGATTGCCAGCCAAGGCAGATAGCCACCCGCCATGCCGATCAAAATAAGCCCAGCAACTCGATCGCGGTTTCTGATGAAGAGAAAAATCAACACGAAGATAGCTGCAGTAGCGGCTAGCCAAATCAACGGATGCGCCAGTGCGGTAATTGCACTCGAGCAGCCTGAAGGGTCGAGGCAACCAGATTCACCGTTGGCCAGGCCTTCGTAGTAGAAACTGGTTGGCCTAGCGTTGAATAACCAGGTCAGCGGGTTCGACTGATAGCTGTGTGGTGTCTTGAGATTTACGTGGAATCCGAGAATCTCTTGGTGATAGTGAACCCACGATTGCACTTCGGTTGGCACCCATGACCAGAAACCGGTCCAGCGATTCTCGGCAAGTTCAGCCCAGTTTCTGTCGTAGCCACCTTTGGTAGCGAACCAACCAAACCAGCTAGCTACGTAGACAGCAGCCGAGATCGGAATAACTATCAGAGAGCTACGGACTCCTTGGGCGACAATGCCTTTTCTGATCCAGTTTTCTTGACCGATTTTTCGTCGTTCTAGAGCCTCAGAGATAACCACGTATAGGCCAAAAGCTGCCACGAAGTAGAGGCCTGACCACTTCACTGCCGTCGCTGCACCGAGACATAAGGCCATAAGCAAAAGCCAAGGGCGGTTGAAAGTCACAGTCTGCAGGTTTCGACTCCGCTGGTCTCGAACCATTGCATAGAAAGCAGCAAGGGCAAAGAATCCGAGAATTGCATCTAGCAGCCCTGTGCGAGACATAACAATGGCACCGCCCTCGATTGCCATCAGTAAACCGGCTATGTTTGCCCAGGTATGTGAGCCAAACACCAGCTTGGCAACTGCGATCAGCAGAGCCACGGTTGCGATTCCGATAACGGCAACGCCAATTCGCCAAGAGAACGGGTTCTCGGCCCCAAACAGCCACATTCCAAAACCGATAATCCACTTGCCTAGAGGCGGGTGAACTACAAAACTCGGATTTTCTAAGAAAGTGTCGACAAGCCCAGATTCAAAAGCCGGGTTTGGGTTGTTTGGCCAAGCTTTTTCGCTGCCGGTTTGCCAAAGCGTGTAGGCGTCTTTTACGTAGTAGGTCTCATCAAAAACTAATTTGCCCGGATAATTCAAGCCAATTAGGCGAAGCATTGCAGCTAGAGCGACGATTGCCCAACTCGCGAACAGATTGATTTTTCGATTCAAGGCAGCGTTGCCGAACCAGCTGTTTAGCTTTTCAATCACCCGACAATGCTAGACAATTGGGTGTGCTCATTCTGGCTGCCACCCCCATTGGAAACCTCGGAGATGCTTCGGCTCGTCTGCGAGAGGTCTTGGCGTCGGCAAATTACATAGCCGCCGAAGACACTCGAAGCCTGCTAAAGCTAGCTTCGATGCTGCAAATCAAGCTGCACGCCAAGTTGTTCAGCCTGCACGAGCACAACGAGCACGAGCGCATCCAGCAGATTTTAGAAATCGCCGAATCTGACGACGTTGTTGTGGTCAGCGACGCTGGAATGCCAACAGTGAGTGACCCGGGATTCGCGCTGGTGCGAGCTGCTGTTGATACTGGAATTGATGTGACCGTGATTCCTGGGCCATCTGCGGTTTTAGCTGCACTGGCGGTATCCGGATTGCCAACCGACCGCTTTAGTTTCGAAGGCTTTTTGCCCCGAAAGCGCACTGAACGCCTGAAAATGTTCAGATCGCTGCAGGCCGAACAGCGCACCATGGTTTTCTTTGAATCGCCGCATCGAATTCTCGAGAGCCTGCAGGATGCCGCCGAAGTGTTTGGAGCCGAACATCGCGCGACGGTTTCTCGTGAGCTAACTAAAAAGTTCGAGCACACCGAGCGCGGAACTATGGCCAGCCTGATTGAATGGGCAAAAACAGAACCTAAAGGCGAAATGGTTTTGGTTGTTGCCGGCGTTGAAGCCAGGGCGGTAGAAGCGGCTGATGTGGTTGAGCTGGTGCAAAAGTTAGTTGACTCTGGGCAAAAGCTAAAGCCAGCCGTAGCCCAGGTTGCCGAAGCCCACGGAGTCGGCAAGAGCGAGCTTTATCAATTGGTCTTGGATAGTCGCAAAGACTAGTCATTGCAGGCACGGCAGGCGGCATAGAAGGTTAAGATAGAGACCATGTCTGCTCAGCCAAATAAGTCGTTTTATGTGACGACCCCGATTTTTTATGTGAACGATGCACCGCACATTGGGCACGCTTACACCGAGGTTGCCGCTGACGTTTTGGCCCGCTGGCACCGTCAGCGTGGCGAGCACTCTTTTTTGCTCACTGGCACCGATGAGCACGGCGAGAAGATCCTTCGCACCGCAGCCGCAAACAACACCACTGCTCAGGCCTGGGCTGACAAATTGGTCGAAGAAGCTTGGTTGCCACTGCTTGAAACAATCGACATTCAAAACCAGGATTTCATTCGCACCACCGAACCTCGCCACGAAAAAAACGTTCAGGTTTTCCTGCAGAAGCTTTATGACACCGGTTTCATTTATCGCGGTGAATTTGAAGGCAACTATTGCGTTGGTTGTGAGGAATACAAGACCGAAGCTGACCTAATCGAGGGTGCTGGCGATTTTGCTGGCCAATCAGTCTGTGCGATTCACTCAAAGCCGGTTGAGCGCCTTGCCGAGACAAACTATTTCTTCAAGCTGAGCGACTACACCCAGCCGCTGCTTGATTTCTATGCGGCTAATCCAAAATTTATTCAGCCTGAATCGGCTCGCAACGAAGTGGTTGCCTTTGTTCGCCGCGGCCTAACTGACCTTTCAATTTCAAGATCTAAAGAGAAGTTCGACTGGGGCATCGATATCCCGTGGGACAACAGCCACATCACCTATGTGTGGTTTGACGCACTGCTCAACTACATCACCGCTATCGGCTTTGGCGAAGACTCTGCAGAGGCAAAGGCAAAGTTTGAGTCACTTTGGCCAGCAACAGTTCAAATCGTTGGCAAAGACATCCTTCGTTTTCACGCGGTGATTTGGCCAGCAATGCTTTTGGCTGCAGGCATGAAGCCGGCAAACCAGGTCTTTGGCCACGGATGGTTGCTGGTTGGCGGCGAGAAGATGTCTAAGTCAAAGCTCACCGGAATCGCACCATCTCAGATCACCGATACTTTCGGTTCGGATGCGTTCCGCTACTACTTCATGAAGGCCATCACTTTTGGTCAAGACGGCTCTTTCTCATGGGAAGACCTTTCAGCTAGATATCAGGCAGAACTTGCTAACGGCTTTGGCAACTTGGCCTCACGTGCAATTGCCATGATTCACCGCTATTTCGAAGGTGTCTTGCCAGCAGCAGGTGAGCTCACCGAAGCTGACCGCCAGGTTCTTGCAGTTGCCGAAAAAGCAGTCAAGAATGCCGATGCAGCAATTGACGAAATCGCAATTCAAGATGCACTTGTATCGGTCTGGACTTTGGTCGACGAGTTGAACAACTACATCACCGTGCAAGAGCCATGGGTGCTGGCTAAAGACGAAGCTAATCGCGAGCGTCTGGGCACAGTTCTAAACACAACCGCCGAGGGCTTGCGCGTGCTTGCCACGCTGCTTGCGCCAGTGACCCCAAAGGCCACCGAAAAGCTTTGGTCTGCGTTGACCGCCGGAACAATCGGTTCGCTAGCTGACCAGCCGCTTTCGGATGCCGCTCGCTGGGGTCAGCTAAAGGTTGGCAGTCAGCTTGGCCAGCTCGAAGCTCTGTTCCCACGCATCGAAGCAGACGCTGAATCGAAGTAGTCGTGACCCAAGAGACCTTCGTTCGAAAAGCCTCTGATGTCGACGAGCGAAAGTCGAGCAAGGGGATTGATTTCCCGCCGCTTCCTGAGGCGCTTGAGGTGCCGATTTATGACAACCACACGCACCTTGAGTTTCAGTTTGTCGACGAACTCGAACCGCTTGCGGTCACCGAACACTTGGATCGTGCTGAATCAGTAGGTATCAAAGCTGTGGTTCAGGTTGGCGTGACTTTAGAGAGCTCAAAGTGGTCAGCGGGCCTAGCCGAACGCGAATCTCGAGTGTTGGCCGCAGTGGCAATTCACCCAAATGAAGCTCCGCTTTATGGAACCCTCTCTGCGCTGGACGAGGCCATTGCCGAGATTGCTGATCTAGCCAAGAAACCGCGCGTGCGAGCCATTGGCGAAACGGGTCTGGATTTCTTTAGGACCGAGGGCGATGATTCAATCGCACTTCAGCGACACTCGTTTGAGCAGCACATCGAGATTGCCAAGCAGAACGGCATCGCGCTAATGATTCACGATCGCGACGCACACGATGACGTCGTCGAAACTCTAAAGCGCGTTGGCCCACCAGACCGTGTGGTTTTTCACTGTTATTCAGGTGACGTTGAGCTCGCTGAAATTTGTGCAGAAAACGGCTGGTACATGTCGTTTGCCGGCAACATCACCATTAAGCGCAATCAACACCTTCGTGACTCGCTTAAGCTCGCCCCAAAAGAGCTGATTCTGATCGAAACCGATGCCCCATTTCTAGCACCTGAGCCATATCGCGGCCGCCCAAATACCTCATACCTGGTTCCTATCACGGCCAGATTCATGGCCGAGGTCCGCGATACAGACCTAAATGAACTATGCCTTCAGTTAGCCTCAAACACCGAGGCGGTGTATGGCCAGTGGTAGATCTGCTTGGGGCCGCCGATATCAGAGAGCTGGCCGCACGACTCGATGTGACCCCGACTAAGAAACTCGGGCAAAACTTTGTCACTGACCCAAACACCATTCGCCGCATAGTCTCGGCAGCAAAGCTGAATGGAAGCGAAAGCGTTGTTGAAATCGGGCCTGGATTAGGTTCACTAACCCTCGGGCTGCTTGAGGTTGCTAATAAAGTTATCGCCGTCGAGATTGATACGAAAATGGCAGCTGAACTAGAGGCAACCATCGCCAAGCGAGCCCCGGATTCTGATTTCACCCTGGTCAAGAACGATGCACTCAAGGTCACAGAACTGCCACATCGACCTGATGCGCTAGTTGCTAACCTGCCATACAACATCTCGGTGCCGGTCCTGCTGCATTTTCTTGAGAACTTTGATTCGATTCAGACCGGCTTGGTTCTGGTGCAGGCCGAAGTGGCTCACCGATTGGCTGCTGCTCCAGGGTCAAAAATTTATGGCGTTCCTAGCGCAAAATTGGCCTGGTATGCCGATGCGCGACTGGCTGGCGATGTTGGAAGATCGATTTTTTGGCCGGTTCCGAATGTTGATTCAGCATTGGTTTATTTTGCAAAGCGCGAGCAGCCACTGGGCAGCGAAGAGTTGCGCCTAGCCACCTTTGCAGTAATTGACGCAGCATTCTCACAAAGACGCAAAACATTGCGCCAAGCCCTAGCCGCCTGGGCCGGATCGGCACCCGTAGCCGAATCACTGATGGTTGCCGCGGGCATCGACCCGCAAAAGCGCGGCGAACAGCTAGGTATTAGTGATTTTGTGGCGATCGCCCAAGCCAAGCTCGGTGCAAACTGATGATGTTTGCTGACTACATCGATGACCTGGGTCGCCCCGGCTTGCAGTTCGAAACCATTATTGGCGTCGAGCTGAATCGTCTTCGATTGGTCTTGACCGATACACAAGCCTGGGGTCTTTCTGTCGAGGTTCGACTGCTCTCGACCAAGCAAGCCAACGAAGTGGTTTATGGATTTGCCGATGGCACAAGAGCGTTTTTGACCTTTGAGCAGTTGCCACAGAACCGAGTTCGCATCAGGCTGCACCACGATAATTCAGCCGCCGCCACTCTTGATTACCAGGCTTTCTGGCAAGACCTGATCGGTTTGGCAAAAAAACGTCTAACCGCTGAGCCGCTAGCTGTTGCAACCGCGCCGGCAAAGCTGAACATTTTCTTCAAAGTGGGCAACCGCAAAGCCGATGGCTATCACGACGTGGTCAGCATCTATCAAGAACTCTCAATTCGCGAGACGGTAATCGTTTCGACCAGCCACGACTGGTCTTTGGCAATTTCAGGGACAATTCCTGAAGAGCACCTACTTGGCATTCCGCTAGACGGAAACAACCTGGCATTTAAAGCAGTTAAATTTTTGGCAGAAAAAGCCAATCTGGTTCAGCCCCTGCCGGTTGCAATCGGAATCGATAAAAACGCACCGGTTGCCGGCGGTATGGGTGGCGGATCAGCTGACGCAGCAGCCACTTTGATGGCGCTTAATGATCACTGGCAATTGCAAATAAGTCGCGAAGAATTGGTTGATTCAGCGGTCGCACTTGGAGCAGATGTGCCGTTCGTACTTCAAGGCGGCACGGCTTTGGCGCACGGCGTTGGCGAGCAACTCAAGCCCCTCGAGCTGGGCGAGCGGTTGCATTGGGTGGTAATACCGAGCCAAGGTGGGCTGTCGACTCCAGAGGTTTTCAACCGATTAGATGAACTGCGCGAAGCCGCTGGAACGTCATTTGACGACGCTAACTATTTGGTGGATCCGCACTATCTAATCGATGCGCTTGCCGAGGGCAACCCCTTTGACATCGCCGAATTTATGCAAAACGACCTTCAAGACGCTGCTCTCGATCTGATGCCTTCACTGGCCATCACAATGCAGGATGGCGTTCGCTGCGGCGCTATCAGGGCTATGGTCTCAGGCTCTGGTCCAACCGTGGTTTTGTTGGCTGGCAGCGCTGCAGCCGCCACTGAAATCGCAAGCCAAATGCGCATCCTCGGATACGAGGCATTAATTGCGCACTCAGACGACCTTGGTGCAGTGATCGAAAGCTAATGGCCCACCTGCTTGGAGCAGAGTCGGTAAGCCTTGAGTTTCCGACCAAGAAAGTTTTTGATGCAATCACCATTGGCGTGAACGATGGTGACCGAATCGGCATTGTCGGTCGCAACGGTGATGGCAAATCCACACTTCTCAAGCTGTTGAATCGACGCATCAATCCAGACTCCGGGCGCATTACCAATCGCAACGACCTGACTATCGGCCTGCTCGATCAAGCTGACCAAATTGACCCGCAGCAAACCATTGGTCAGTCGGTGGTGGGCGACATGCCTGACCACGAATGGGCCGGCAACGCCAAAATCCGTGATGTTATTTCGGGTCTTTTGAACGACCTGGATTGGAACCAGCAAATCGGCGCACTGTCTGGCGGACAGCGTCGTCGCGTGGCACTAGCCAAACTGCTAGTTCAAGATCTTGACATTGTGATGCTCGATGAGCCGACCAACCACCTCGACATCGAGGGTGTTGCCTGGCTGGCAAAGCATCTAAAGACCCGTTGGTCGACGAACTCGGGCGGCCTTCTTGTCGTCACTCACGATCGCTGGTTCCTCGATGAGGTTTGCAACATCACCTGGGAGGTTCACGACGGCGTTATCGAACCTTTTGAAGGCGGCTATGCGGCATACGTGTTGCAGCGCAATGAGCGCGATCGCAGCGCGGCGGCCACCGAATCACGACGTCAGAATCTGATGCGCAAAGAGCTGGCTTGGCTTCGCAGAGGAGCACCGGCGCGAACCTCTAAGCCAAAATTTAGACTCGATGCTGCCGCCGAGCTGATTGCCAATGAGCCGCCACCGCGCGATTCGGTCTCGCTGTCTAAGTTGGCCACCGCTCGACTCGGCAAAGACGTCATTGATGTCGAAAACCTGAGTTATTCGGTGGATGAAAAGCATCTGCTGACCGATGTGACCTGGAGATTAGGCCCCGGCGATCGAGTCGGCTTGGTTGGCGTCAACGGAGCCGGAAAAACCACCCTGCTGCGCCTAGTTCAGGGCTTGCTTTTGCCGACTGCCGGCCGCGTAAAGCTGGGCAAAACCGTAAACATTGCAACTTTGAGTCAAGATGTTCGCGAACTCGATGAATTTCACGGCGAGCGAATTTATGAGCTAATCGGCCGCGAAAAGACCTTTATGCAGGTCGACAAAAAAGAGGTTTCGCCGACCCAGCTTGTCGAGCAGCTCGGTTTCACTCAAGCGCAGCTGCAGACCCCGATCGAAGAGCTTTCTGGCGGCCAGCGCCGTCGCCTGCAGTTTTTGCGTCTGCTATTCGGCGAGCCAAACGTTTTGATTCTCGATGAGCCAACAAATGACCTAGACACGGATATTTTGGCTGCGATGGAAGACCTACTTGATTCATGGCCAGGAACTCTGATCGTGGTTAGTCACGATCGATATTTGCTCGAGCGCGTGACCGACCAGCAATATGCCCTGCTTGGCGATGGGCATCTGCGTCATCTGCCTGGGGGAGTCGACCAGTATCTTGACCTGCGTAAACACTCGCTTGGTGGGCAAAAGTCTCAGCAGGGCAAAAAGCCAGAAACTCAAAGCTCCGCATCGGTTTCGACAGCAAAACCTGCCGGTTCGTCGGCAAAAACCGCACTATCAGGTGCCGCACTTCGCGAGGCTGAAAAGAATCTGGGACGAATCGAACGAGCGCTTGAAAAATTGGCCGCCGAAGAAACCTCGCTGCACCAATCGATGGCCGCTCATGACCAATCTGACTACGTCGGGCTGGCCAAGTTCGCCGAGAAGCAAACCGAGCTGAATTCAAAGCGCGATGAACTCGAGCTGGAATGGCTCGAAACCTCTGAGCATCTGGCAGACTAGTCAGGTGCGCTGGCGATAGTCGGCACATGTTCCCCGATGGTGTAATGGCAACACTCCGCCCTTTGGAGGCGGCTTTCTTGGTTCGAGTCCAGGTCGGGGAGCTCTGAATAAATAGGAGCGAGATGACCGACAAGCAACTGGCCGTAGTGGTTCTAGCTGCCGGCGAAGGCACTCGCATGAAGTCGTCTAAACCAAAGGTCATGCACGAGCTGGCCGGCGTTCCACTTCTTGGCCACGCGTTGGCCACCGCCACTGAATTGGGCGCAGACTTCGTTATCCCGGTGATTAGACATCAACGCGACTTGCTCGCCGCTTACATTACGCAAAACTTTGCTGCCGCGCAGATTGCCGATCAAGATTCAATCCCTGGCACTGGCCGCGCTGTCGAATGCGGCCTGGCTGAATTGCCAAGTAACTTCAATGGCCCTGTGGTGGTGACCAGTGGCGATGTTCCGCTGCTAGATGTTGAAACTCTTCAAGCACTGGTTGAAATTCATTCCGAAAATGGCAATGCCGCAACCATCTTGACCGCAATCATGGATGACCCGACCGGCTATGGCCGAATCGTAAGAAGTGCTGAAGGAGCGTTTGAGCGAATCGTCGAGCACCGAGACGCATCAGACGATCAGCTCGACATTCTTGAAGTCAACGCAGGTGTTTATGTTTTTGATGGCGCCCTTCTGCGTTCAGCTCTAGCTGAAGTTGGCACTAACAACTCGCAGGCCGAGAAATACCTCACGGATGTTGCTGCAGGTTTGTTGACTTCAGGTCACTCAGTCGAGGCGCTTGCGGTCACTGACAACTGGCTGGTTGCTGGCATTAATGACCGCGTGCAGTTGGCCGAGGTAGCCGCCGAGCTTAACTACCGCCTCTGCGAAGCTTGGATGCGCGCTGGTGTGACGATTCTTGACCCTAATTCAACCTGGATTGAACTCGGAGTTCAGCTTGCTGAAGACGTCACTATTTTGCCTGGCACTCACCTTCGAGGAACCACCGTCATTGGGCGCGGTTCAACAGTTGGCCCTGAGGTAGTCATGGTTGACACCGTGGTTGGCGAGAACGCCACCGTTGTCAAGTCGCACATCTCCAGTTCAAAAATCGGTGATGGCGCCAGCGTTGGCCCATTTGCCTACCTTCGCCCCGGAACCGATCTTGGTGCCGACGGCAAAATTGGCACTTTCGTCGAGACCAAGAACGCCAAAATTGGTGCCGGTTCAAAAGTTCCGCACCTCAGCTATGTGGGCGATGCACTAATTGGCGAGCACTCAAACATCGGCGCCGGCACGATTTTTGCCAACTACGACGGTGTATCAAAGCACTCGAGCACCATTGGCTCGCACGTTCGCACCGGCTCGCATAACGTCTTCGTCGCACCGATTACGATTGGTGATGGTGCATACACCGCAGCCGGAACCGTGGTTCGCAGAAGCGTGAATCCGGGGGAGCTGGCGATGAATGTTGCACCGCAGCGAAATTTGGCTGATTGGGTGATCGCGAAGCGACCAGGCACTCAGGCAGCAGAAGCAGCCCAAAAGGCAAAGAACTAACTCAGGCACTAGAGAGAGCAGGAAACCTTGGAAATCACAGCCAATAACTCGAAGCGATTGGTGATTGTCAGTGGCCGTGCTCACCAGGATCTTGCGAATGAGGTTGCCGAGCTGCTCAACACTCGCTTGTTGCCAACCACCGCATACGATTTTGCAAACGGCGAAACCTTTGTGCGCTATGAAGAGTCAGTTCGCGGTGTCGATGCTTTCGTTATTCAGTCTCACGCTGCCGGCATCAATAACTGGATCATGGAGCAGTTGCTGATGGTCGACGCCCTAAAGCGCGCCAGCGCCAAGCGCATCACAGTTGTCGCACCATTCTTTCCATACGCCCGCCAAGACAAGAAGCACAAGGGTCGCGAGCCAATCTCAGCTCGTCTGATGACCGATCTTTTCAAGGCTGCCGGTGCAAACCGCCTAATGTCTGTAGATCTTCACACCCCTCAGATCCAAGGTTTCTTTGATGGTCCGGTTGACCACCTTTGGGCTCTGCCAATCTTGGCCGACCACGTTAAAGAACGATTCGGCACCGAGGCACTTACTGTTGTTTCACCTGACTCAGGACGCGTTCGCGTTGCTGACATTTGGGCCGAACGCCTAGGTGCACCGCTGGCAATCATTCACAAGCGTCGCGACCCAGATCGCCCAAACCAAGTAGAAGCGCACGAGCTTGTTGGTGATGTCGCAGGCCGCACCTGTTTGTTGGTTGACGACATGATCGACACCGCCGGAACCATCGTGGCCGCAGCCAAGGCTCTAAAAGAAAAGGGAGCCGCGCGCGTAATTGTTGCAGCAACTCACGCTGTGTTCTCAAGCCCTGCGGTTGAGCGTCTTTCAAGCGGGATTGTTGACGAAGTTATCGTGACCAACACCCTTCCGATCACTCCAGACAAACAGTTTGACAACCTGACCGTAATCTCGATCGCGCCGCTAATCGCAGCAGCAATCAGCGCAGTATTCGGCGACGACTCAGTAAACAAGCTGTTCCCAGATCACGCATAGGCCTTAGTTCAAATGACTAAAAAACAGCCCCAGCTTTCTTTGGTTGGGGCTGTTGCCATTGGGCTGGCATCAATGCTTGGTGCCGGCGTGTTTGCGGTGTTCTCGGGAGCTGCCGCACTCGCCGGAAACCTGTTGCTTCTGGCGACAATAATCGCTGGGCTGGTTGCTGCTCTAAACGCGCTTTCGGTGCTTCAATTGGCCCGCCAAATTGAACGGCCGGGTGGCGTCTACAGCTATTCCAGGGTCTATGTAAACGACACTGTTTCGTTCATTGCGGGCTTCTCCTTTGTGCTCGGCAAAATCGGATCAATCGCTGCTATCGCCTTGACTTTTGCCGCCTATGCGGCACCCGAAAACATGCCTTGGGTGGCAACGGCGGCAATCGCCGCGCTCACCCTTTTGAACCTGTTCGGCATCAATCGAACCGCAACGGTATCCGGCTTGCTGGCGCTAGTCACAGTGGTTTTCTTGCTGTTCACCGGCACCACTGGGATGCTGACAACTCAAGCTGTGACATCGGCAAACGGGGCGGCTAAGGGGCTGGCTGCACCAAACAGTGCGATGGATGTTTTGGCTGCCGCAGCAATTATTTTCTTTGCCTTTGCCGGATATGCCCGCGTGGCCAACCTTGGGCATGACGTAAAGAACCCAAAGCAAAACATTCCGAAAGCAATTGCCATCGCACTCGGAATCGTATTGGGACTTTATGTGCTGCTGGTGTTCGGGCTTCAAAATGCTTTGGGTGCCGGTCTGGCTAAATCTGATGCTGCATTCATTGATTTGGTTCAGGTTTCGGCTTCTTGGCTAAACCCATCGGTTGTCGTGTTGGTAGCTTCTGCCGCTGCACTGGGCAGCCTGCTCTCGCTCTTGGCGGGAGTATCGCGCACAGCAGCAACCATGGCTGTCGACGGCGAATTGCCCGGAGCCCTAAAAGTCAGAAACCGTCACGGCGCCCCTTGGTTGGCTGAGTCCTTCATCGCAGTTGCTGCAGTCACTTTGGTGCAACTCGAAGACCTGCTCTGGGTTATCGGCTTCTCGAGCTTCTCGGTGCTCATTTATTATGCGATTGGCCACCTGAGTTCACTCCGTCAGCCAAATTCAGAACGCATTGTTCCGCGTTGGTTCCCTTGGCTTGGCCTAATTCTCTGTGTCGGCCTGGTTTCCTCAATCCCCGGCCCAGCGATACCGGTTAGCATTTCAATCTTGCTGGCTGGTCTTGTTGCGCGCGAAATAGTGAAACGCACAGTTGCCAAGCGCACAGTCGGCAACTAAGCTAGCCAAAGAACAACGGCGAGGGCCAAGAGAAATCGAGGCCGTTATCGACGGGGCCGGCAAATTCTTTGCCAACATTCCTCGCGTTTCACGCTTGAGTTGAAGACAAATCAGAGTCAAATCCACAGAGGGTTTTATTCGTTCGATTAGGCAAAGAAAAGAGAGTCAAAATGACCGACGGCATCAAGATTGTTGCAGAACTTCGCAACTCATTCGGCAAGGGCGCAGCACGCAAGTCACGCGCAGCTGGCCGCACCCCAGCAGTTATCTACGGACACGGCACCGAGCCAGTTCACGTAACCTTGCCAGCACACGAGATGGCTCTTGTGCTACGTCACAAGAACGCTTTCCTTGACCTAGACATCGCTGGCAAGCACCAGTCAGTTCTAGTTAAGTCAGCTTCAAAAGACCCAGTGACTCAGATCATCGAGCACATCGACCTAGTTGTAGTCAACAAGGGCGAGCGCGTTCACGTTGAGGTTCCAGTTCACGTAATCGGCGAGTCAATGTCAGGCACCTTGGTCGATGTTGAGCACAAGACCGTCAAGCTAGAGGTTCCTGCAACTTCTATTCCTGAGTTCGTTGAAATCCACGTGACCAAAGACAACGGTGCCGGATTCCACATCACTGCTGCAGACGTCAAGATCCCTGCTGGCTCAAAGATTGAGCTTCCTGCTGGTGAGCTAGTTGCAACCGTGGTTGCCACTGCTGCTGGTCACGCAGAAGAGCTTGCAGCTCCAGCTGCTGAGTAATCAAGCAGATTCAATAGACTGCTCGTAATGAGCAATCAAACCTTTCTAATAGTCGGGCTCGGGAATCCTGGGCCCGACTATTCTGCTAACCGGCACAATGTCGGGCAGATGGCATTGGCTGTTCTGGCCGATCGACTTGGCACAGCTTTCAAGTCGCACAAATCAAGTGCCCAGGTTGCAGAGGCGCGACTTGGCTTCGGTGGCCCAAAAGTCATTTTGGCTAAATCAAACGGATACATGAACACCAGCGGTGGCCCGGTTTCGTCGCTAATGAAGTTCTATGACATTGCAATTTCAAACCTGATCGTTTTGCACGACGAACTAGACATCGACGCAGCGACCATAAGAGTAAAACAGGGCGGTGGGCACGCTGGCCACAACGGCCTGCGCGACATTATTGCAGCTTGCGGTTCGAACGAATTTGTCAGAGTGCGCATCGGAATTGGTCGCCCACCGGGTCAAATGCAGACCGCTGATTTTGTGCTCAAAGATTTTTCATCGGCCGAGCGAAAAGAATTGCCGGTGACCCTTGAGCTTGCCGCGGATGCGGCCGAGAAGATTGTTCTTGAAGGTGTCCTCGCCGCTCAACAGCGATTTAACACCAAAGAATAAATTCAAATTGCTCAGCTAAAATCATGGGGTGAGTGAACAAAATCTCAAGGCCCTTTCGCGCCTTGTCGCACTCACAGCAGAGGGCTACTCATTCGCCGGGCTGCAGTCAAAGATCAAAAACCAAAGGCTCGACGCCATTGCCCCACAGGGTGCTCATTCGGTTCTGCTTGAGATCTTTTCTAGCATGCGAGCTGCTGCAAAACTCAATTCAGTGCAGCTTGTTGTCACTGCGACCGGTCGCGAGGCTGAAGAAACCGCCGCCACACTTCGAACACTGAATCCAGAAGCAGAAATCCTAGAGTTTCCGTCTTGGGAGACCCTGCCGCATGAGCGGCTAAGCCCAAGCCCAGAGACAGTCGGCCGACGCCTAAAAGTGCTACACCGTCTCAATCAGCTCGTAGCTGATTCTGCAAATGTCAACCTGAATCCGATTTATGTTTTGGCATCGGTTCGAGCGGTGCTGCAGCCAGTGGTTGCCGGTCTAGCCGATCACCCGCCAATCAATCTAAAGAAATCGGCAGAGTATTCATTCTTTGAGCTGCCACTAAAGCTGGTTGAAATTGCTTATAAACGTGTTGACATGGTCACTAAGCGAGGCGAATTTGCCGTGCGCGGCGGAATCCTCGACATTTTTCCGACTACAGCTGAACACGCGGTTCGCCTCGAATTCTTCGGTGACGAGCTAGAAGACATCCGTGAATTTGCAGTTGCCGATCAGCGATCACTTGAAACCCAAATTTCTGAAATTGAAATTTATCCGGCGCGAGAAATTATCATCACCCCATCGGTTGCCGGCCGTGCGCGCGAAATGCTTCACGAGTTTCCGAACATCAGCAGTATGCTGGCCAAAATTGCCGAGGGCATACCAGCCGATGGCATGGAGTCTTTGGCTCCGGTTCTAGTTGATCGAATGGTTCCGTTCAGTGACTATCTGCCAACTGACGCCCTGGTCACTTTGCTCAGCCCCGAAAAATCAGCCGCACGAGCCGCAAGTCTGGCTGAAACAAACGAAGAATTTTTGCACGCTGCCTGGGATGCCGCCACCGAGGGTGCCAATGCACCAATCGATCTAAGCGCTGGCGGTTTTGTCGATCTGAGTCAGTTCAAAGATGCTCTGGCTGGGCGTCAGTTGTTCACGGTCAGCCAATTTGGTGCCGATGACGAGAGTTTGGTTTCGCTGAATCTCTATGAGATTCCGAATTTCAAGGGCTTAGACATGACTGCCCTCGATTGGCTGGCTGACCAAATCAAAAATGGCCAACAGGTGATTTTGGTTGCCGAAGGGCACGGAACTGTCGAGCGCCTAGAGGAGCAGCTAGCTGCCGCGGGTCTTGCCGGCGCAGTTTTGCAGGGGTCGCTAAAGCGTGGCTACACCGCCCCAGAAGCGCATCTAATCGTGATGACCGAGGGTGAGTTCTATGGACGCAGTTCGGCCTATGTAAGCCCTCAGGTTCGCAAACTGGCCGCCAAGCGCGGTCAAACCGTTGATCCGCTAAGCCTAAAGGCGGGCGACTACGTGGTTCACGAAATCCACGGCATCGGCCGTTTTGTCGAGCTAGTTACTAGAAAGACCGGTGTCGGTAAGCAGCAAGCAGAGCGCGAATTTTTGCTCATCGAATACGCACCATCCAAGCGCGGTTATCCGGGTGACACACTCTTCGTTCCGACCGATCAGCTTGATTTGCTAACCCGTTATGTCGGTGGCGAAGCCCCGGTTTTGAGCAAGATGGGCGGCACCGACTGGGCCAAGGCCAAAGGAAACGCTCGAAAGGCAATTCGAAAGATTGCCATCGACTTGGTCAAGCTCTATAGCGCGCGAATGAAGTCTCGAGGCCATGCTTTTGGCCCTGACACTCCATGGCAGCACGAGCTAGAAGAAGCTTTCCAATATGTTGAGACCGCCGACCAAATGACCACAATCGATGAGGTCAAGCGCGACATGGAGCGCGAAGTGCCGATGGATCGACTGCTAGCCGGCGACGTTGGCTATGGCAAGACCGAGGTTGCGGTTCGAGCTGCGTTCAAGGCTATTCAAGATGGCAAGCAGGTGGCCATGCTGGTGCCGACCACGCTATTGGTTCGCCAGCACACTGATACTTTCGAAGCGCGCTATGCGGGATTCCCGGTCACGGTTAGATCTCTGAGCCGTTTTCAGTCAGCCAAAGAGGTGAAAGAGACCCTAGAGGGCTTGGCCAACGGCAGCATCGATATGGTGATCGGAACACACCGATTGCTAGCTGGCAATGTGAAGTTCAAAAATCTTGGGCTCATCATCATCGACGAAGAGCAGCGTTTTGGTGTCGAACACAAAGAGAAGCTCAAAGACCTCAAGCACAACGTAGACGTGTTGGCTATGTCGGCAACCCCGATTCCACGAACACTTGAGATGGCGATTACTGGCATTCGTGAAATGTCTACGCTTGCGACGCCACCCGAAGAGCGCCACCCGATTCTGACCTATATCGGCGGATACAGCGATAAGCAGGTTGCCGCTGCGATTCGCCGCGAATTGATTCGCGAGGGTCAGGTTTTCTTCGTTCACAACCGAGTCAGCACCATCGAGGCGGTCGCAAATGACATTGCAGCACTGGTACCCGAGGCTCGCGTAGCCGTTGCTCACGGGCAAATGGCCGAAGGCGCTCTCGAGCAGGTAGTAGTTGATTTCTGGGAGAAGAAATTTGACGTTTTGGTCTCAACCACAATCATCGAAACCGGTATCGACATTCCGAACGCCAACACCCTGATTGTTGACCGAGCCGAGAATTTTGGCCTGAGCCAGCTGCACCAGATTCGTGGCCGAGTCGGTCGCAGTCGCGAGCGTGCATACGCGTATTTCTTTTATGACCCAAGCAAGCCGCTTAGCGAAACTGCCCATGATCGCTTGGCAACCATCGCAACAAACAACGAACTCGGTGGGGGAATGCAGATTGCCCTGAAAGACCTAGAAATTCGCGGTGCCGGAAACCTGTTGGGCGGCGAGCAATCGGGACACATCGCCGGAGTTGGCTTTGACCTGTATCTGCGCATGATCGGCGAAGCGGTCGATGACTTCAAGGGCATCAAGCATGAGTCGCCAGCCGAGCTAAAGCTAGAACTGCCGGTCGACGCGCACATTCCGCACACTTATGTAGACAGTGAGCGCCTGCGTCTCGAGGCGTATCACAAGCTTTCTGCTTCAGCCGGAGAGAGCGGCACCAAGGCTCAGCTAGACGCAATCTTGCAAGAACTAGAGGATCGCTACGGCAAGGCGCCTGAGTCCGTGCTCAACCTGCTCAAGGTAACCGAATTGCGCCAGCAGGCTAACCGCCTCGGGCTCAAGGATTTCAATGTGCTTGGGCTTCAAGCAAAGCTTCAGCCGGTCGACCTAACCGAGGCACAGCAGGTTAAGCTAACTCACTTGTTCCCGGGCGCTAAATACTTGCAGAGCGCAAAAACACTAATGGTGCCGGCACCCCGAGATGCCAACTTTGAACCGCTTCGCGATCAAGCGATTATTGACTGGGCGTGGGCTTTTCTGGCCAGAGTGTTTGACTCTGGCACTATTGAACAATGAGCACTTCGCCAAAGCACCCAAAACTTGAAGAACTAATTTCTGTTGCAGCGCAGTTGCGCGCGCCGGGCGGGTGCCCATGGGATGCCGAGCAAACTCATAACTCATTGACTAGGTATCTAATCGAAGAGGCTTATGAGCTGGTTGACGCGATCGAAACTGGCAATCGAGAAGAAATTCTCGAGGAGCTAGGTGACGTTTTATACCAGGTGATTTTTCACAGCGACCTAGCCTCGACCGGATCGCTGGGCGAACCCTTCGATCTTGAAACCGTTGCCGAAATTTCTTCGCAGAAGATGCGCGGTCGTCACCCGCACGTGTTTGGAAATGCGGAAGAGCTCGAAAAGTTTGCCGCTAAAACTGGCGATGACGTGATGCTCAACTGGGATGACCACAAGAAAAAAGAAAAGCCTGAGCGCACCTCGGTGCTTGACGGAATTCCACAGGCATTGCCTGCATTGGCGCTCGCCGACAAGGTGATGGGCAAAGCTGAGAAACTGGGATTGCTTGATAAAGACGCACCTGGCCCATTCAGCGTGACCAGCGAAGCTGAACTGGGCACGATTCTGCTGGCCATGGTTTCTTCAGCTCGCGCTGCCGGCTTTGACCCAGAGCGTGCGCTTCGCGAGGCAACTCGAGAGCTTCAGGTCGAGATTCGCGAATACGAGCTAGACGCTGACGGCGATGCCGGAATCATCGCGCTTCCTGCCGAATAGAGCTAAAAATTTCGACTGCCAAACGAGCCCTCGGCGCCTATTACACACAGGGCAATCCGTTTGTTTTCAAAGCTTTTGAAACCTGGATGAAACAGCTTGACCCGAAGCAAAAAATTCTCGAGCCTTTTGCCGGCAGCGGTCAAATTGTGAGACTCATGACCGAGGCGGGTTACGAGCAGATGTGGTCGCTTTTCGACCGGGATGAGTCGCTTGCTGAAGTCACTCACCTAGACACAATTACTGACTTTCCCGGCGGTTTTCAAACCGTAATCACCAATCCGCCTTATCTGTCGTTTCACTTCGCCAAGCGCAAAGGATTGAAGCCAACAAAGAGTTATTTCGGGGGATACGACAGCTTGTATCAGACTGCCATTGAGGCCGCGCTAGCCAAAAGCGACTATGTGGCCATGATCATCCCTGAGTCGTTTATCACTTCGGGGCTATTCACCGATCGCCTTCAGTCAGTAATTTCGCTGCCGTTTGCAATGTTTGACGACACCGATATGCCCACCTGCTTGGCTCTTTGGGGCGCGGTCAGCCAGCCCGATTTTCAAATCTGGCGCGGCGACGATCTGCTCGGGTTAGCCAGCCATCTGATCAAAACCCCAATCTCGACAGCGTGCAGAAGCAGAATCCACTTCAACATTCCCGAGGGCAATCTAGGGCTTCGCGCCATCGATAACTCGGCCTCAGCTTCGATTTGGTTTTGCGAACCTGATCAGATTCCGATTGAGCGAGTTAAGCATTCCGCTCGGTTGTTAACCCGTATCCAGGTTGATGGCTTAGACGAACCGGCAAGGTTGATTGCTCTGGCAAACCAGAAAATAAATAACTGGCGAAATCTGACACAAGATGTTTGCCTAACCGCATTCAAGGGGCTTCGCAAAGATGGTCGCTTTAGGCGCCGCCTCGACTACGCCAACGCCCGCGCGCTGCTCTCTCAGGCTCTCTGTGAGCTCGAAGGGCACAGTCACTAGCGAGAATCGCCCAAACCGGCAGAGGCCTGCTTAGCAGTCTGGCTGTGGCAAACTTGTCGCATGGCTAAAGACGTGCACCCGCCCCGCGGCATGCGCGATTTCCTTCCTCTAGAGAAATCCCGACGTGACCTGGTTCTTTCGCGCATCCGCGAAACCTATCTTTCGCACGGCTTTCAAGAGGTCGAGACACCGGCACTAGAAGATCTTGAGCGATTGACCTCGGGTCAGGGCGGCGACAACGAGAAGCTTGCCTTCAGAGTTATGAAACGCGGCGAAGAACTTGATCGCGGCATCGCAAAGGTGCTTGCCGGCATCGACGACGAAGATGGCGTTGACGTTGCCGATAACCTAGCCGACCTTGGCTTGCGGTTCGATCTAACTGTTCCGCTAACTCGCTATTACGCAACCAATCGCGCCAAGTTGCCTAACGTTTTCAAGGCGCTACAAACCGGGCCAGTATGGCGCGCAGAGCGCCCACAAAAAGGTCGATACCGCCAATTTGTTCAATGCGATATCGACATAATTGGCGATGCTTCTGAGCTAGCCGAAATCGAACTTTTGAACGCCTCGCTTGATGCGCTGGCTGCCATTGGCTTGAGCGACGCAACCATCCGTGTGAATCACCGCATTCTTCTGGCCAACCTGCTTGAAGGGCTCGGGGTGCCGGCTGAGGGCCGTGGTTTGGCGATGATCATCATCGACAAGCTCGACAAGATTGCTGCCGAGGGTGTCACCAAAGAGTTAGCTGAAAAATTCGGAGATGAAGTTGCCGCTCGTGCTGCTAAGTGGCTGGCAACCATCGAGGGCAAACTCGACGCGCCAGCTGAGCTTCAAAACATCTTCAGTGCAGTCGAGGCGCGCTTTGGTTCTGGCCGCTTGCGCTTCGACCCAACACTGGTGCGCGGAATGGGTTATTACACCGGCGCAATTTTCGAGATTGAGCACCCAGGTTCTGGGTCTTCAATCGGCGGCGGTGGCCGCTACGACGGAATGGTTGGGCGTTGGCTCGGGCAAGACGTTCCGGCCGTGGGCATCTCTATTGGTTTCGAGCGCGCAGTTGACCTAGTCGAGCAGCCACAAGAACTTGATCCAAAGGCACTGGTTCTGGTGCTTAGCGAAGCTAATCCTGTTGTGATTGGCAACGCGCTAAAGATTCAAGCTGAAGCAATTGCAGTTGGATACCGAGTGCGCATTGAAACCAGACCAAAGAAGCTGAACATTTTGCTTGAGCAGTTAGCTGAAAACGGCTTTGGCACATTCGCATCGGTCAATGAAGAATCTGCAAATTTCAGCGCTCTAGAGCTTCGTTCACTCGCGAAATAACTAGAATTAGACCGACTACAAAGGCGTAATTTTTTCAGCCTGCGAATCTGCAGGCAATCACAAATAATCCAAAAATAGGAGCATTCCCTTGTCAAAAATCGAAGCCGTAGGCGCTCGCGAAATTCTAGATTCACGCGGAAACCCAACCATCGAGGTTGAGGTTCTTCTAGAAGACGACAGCTTTAGCCGCGCTGCTGTTCCATCAGGCGCATCAACCGGAGCATTCGAGGCTCACGAAAGCCGCGATGGCGACAAGTCACGCTACATGGGCAAGGGTGTTCTAAACGCAGTCCACGCCGTTCTTGACCGCATCGACGAGGCCCTTACCGGCCTAGACGCAGCAGACCAGCGCCTAATCGACGAGACCATGATCAAGCTTGACGGCACCGACACCAAGTCAGACCTTGGCGCAAACGCAATCCTGGGTGTTTCACTTGCAACTGCACGAGCTGCTGCTGATTCTGCTGAACTACAGCTTTACGAATACCTAGGCAAGGGCGAGGGCGTGACCCTTCCTGTTCCTCTAATGAACATCATCAACGGTGGCGCGCACGCTGACACCGGCGTAGACATCCAAGAGTTCATGATTGTTCCTCTTGGCGCCGAGACCTACAGCGAAGGTCTTCGCTGGGGCGTTGAGGTTTACCACACACTTAAGGGTCTAGTTGCTGCCGCTGGTCTTTCGACCGGCCTAGGCGACGAGGGTGGTTTCGCACCCGAGCTTCCTACCAACCGCGCCGCTCTTGAGCTAATCGCCGAGGCAGTCGCCAAGGCTGGCTACAAGCTAGGCAGCGAAATCGCACTTGCACTTGACGTTGCTTCAACCGAGTTCTACTCAGAGGCAACCGGCAAGTACACCTTCGAAGGCAAAGAGCTAAGCAGCGACGAAATGATCGCTTACTACGCTGGCCTGCTAGCCGACTTCCCGCTTGTGTCAATCGAAGACCCACTGGCTGAAGACGACTGGGCTGGTTGGGCAAAGATGACTGCAGAACTTGGCGACAAGGTTCAGCTCGTTGGTGACGACCTATATGTGACCAACCCATCACGCCTGCAGAAGGGCATCGATGAGAAGGCCGGAAACGCCATCTTGGTAAAGGTGAACCAGATCGGAACCCTAACCGAGACTCTTGACGCTGTTTCATTGGCTCAGCGCAACGGAATGAAGGCAATCATTTCTCACCGCTCAGGCGAGACCGAAGACACCTTCATCGCTGATCTAGCTGTTGCAACCAACGCTGGTCAGATCAAGACCGGTGCACCTGCTCGTTCAGAGCGCGTAGCCAAGTACAACCAGCTACTTCGCATTGAAGAAGAGCTAATGGACAAGGCTGTTTACGCGGGTCGCAACGCTTTCCCACGCTTCAACGGCTAATTACTAGCTAAATGTCTGACCGTCTAAGGGGCCTGCAGGTCAACTTTCAGATGCTGACTGTTTTGGCAGTCATTGTTCTGGCTGTTGTCACGCTGGCCCCGACGGTGCAGACGCTGTTTGTTCAGCGACAGCAGATCGCCGACTTGCAGCACCAGGTCGAACAGGCCAAAAAAGCCGTGGCCGACATGACCGAAGAACGCAAACGCTGGGAGGACCCGGTTTACGTTCGCGCTCAGGCTCGTGACCGCCTCTACTATGTGATGCCAGGCGAGGTTTCATACCTGGTCATGGATGCGCAGGGCGTCGACATGTCAGACACCACCGGAACCGTTGGTGAAATGCTCGCAGAGCGCGCCAACACGACCGAAATAACCACAAATCTGCGCAAAACCAAGCAAAATTGGGTTGATTCAGTCTTGTATAGCGTGGTTCGCGCTGGCCTAGACGAGCCAACCAATACAAAGGCCACAAATTAATGCCAATTACTCCAGCAACCGAAGCTGACATCGCTGCGGTTTCAAAGCAGCTTGGTCGCCCGGCTCGCGACATCGCTGCAATTGCGGCGCGATGCGTCTGCGGCAAGCCGGTTGTGGTTCAGACTTTGCCGCGACTGTCTGATGGCACGCCTTTTCCGACCACCTATTACCTAACTCACCGCGGGGCGACCGCGGCAGTTTCAACCCTTGAGGCTTCTGGCTTCATGGCCACTCTGCAGCAGCGTCTAGCCGACGAGCCAGAGTTGGCCGAGGCTTATCAAAAAGCCCACGAGGCATACATTCGCGACCGTGATTTGCTAGGTCTTGATGTGCCTGAAATTGAAGGAATCTCGGCGGGCGGAATGCCCGTGCGAGTTAAGTGTCTGCATGCCCTCATCGGACACTCGCTAGCCGCCGGCCCTGGAGTAAATCCGATCGGTGACCTAGCACTCGAAGCCTGCACTTGGAACCCATCCAGGTGCGTATGTGAAAGCGACTAAAGTATTACCCATGCCTAAAATCCTTATCGTCGGTGGCGGTTACGCCGGTTTCTACACCGCTAAAAAGCTAGAGAAGCACCTGTCAAAGGGCGAAGCAGAGGTCACCTTGGTTGACCCGCTTCCATACATGACCTATCAGCCATTCTTGCCAGAGGTTGCTGCCGGCTCAATTGACCCTCGCCACGCGACTGTGTCACACCGCCGTCACCTAAAGACCACCAAGATCGTAAACGGCAAAGTTACAGCTGTTGACCACAAAAAGAAGACCGCAACCATCGAGGTTCCTGGTCTAAAGCCTTACAAAGAGACTTACGACCACATCGTTGTAACTGCTGGTGCAGTTTCACGCACCTTCCCGATTCCGGGTGTTGCAGACGAGGCAATCGGCCTAAAGACCATCGAAGAGGCAGTTGAAGTTCGCGACCGCATTCTGACCAACCTAGACAAGGCTGCTCAGCTGCCTGCCGGCCCAGAGCGTCAGCGCTTGCTAACTTTCGCAGTTATCGGTGGTGGCTTTGCTGGTATCGAAGCGTTCGCTGAGATGCGTTCATTCGTAAGCGCACTGCTAAAGCGCTACCCAGAGATTTCATTCGAAGACACTCACTTCCACTTGGTTGAGGCGATGGGTCGCATCATGCCTGAAGTTTCGCTTGAGACTAGCCAGTGGGTGCTTGCCAACCTAGATCAGCGTGGCGCAACCGTTCACCTGAACACCCAACTGCAGTCAGCAGAGGGCGGCAAGCTTCAGCTATCAACCGGCGAGGTATTCGAGTCAGACGTTATCGTCTGGACCGCAGGTGTTATGGCTAACCCGGTTGTTCGCAACACTGACTTCCCTCTAGACGAGCGTGGTCGCATCACCGCAAAGGCAACTCTTCAAATTGTTGAGGGCGAGAATGTAATCGATGGTGCCTGGACTGCCGGTGACGTTTCGGCCGTTCCAGACCTTTCAGGTGGCGGCGTTGGTGGCTTCTGTGTTCCAAACGCGCAGCACGCTGTTCGTCAGGCCAAGCTACTTGCTAAGAACCTAGTTGCCGCACTGCGCAACGAAGGAATCCGCGAATACGTTCACTACAACAAGGGCGCTGTTGCCGGCCTAGGTATCGGCGTTGGCGTATTCCAATACAAGAAACTAGCCATCAAGGGTCTAATTGCTTGGTTCATGCACCGTGGTTACCACGGTCTTGCAATGCCAATGTGGGAGCGCAAACTTCGCGTATTCTCTGGCTGGATCTGGAACTTCTTCCTAGGCCGCGACCTTGGTTCGATCGACGCACAGAAGACCCCACGATTAGCATTCGAGACCTGGGCATCTCGTCCGAAGGCTTAATAAGTCGTTTGAGAGGCGCCCGAGAAATCGGGCGCCTCTCTCTTTTTATAACTTAATAATGGGCCTTGCCCCTATATTCCAATGGCAGAGAAGGGCGACTTAAAATCGCTACAGTGTCGGTTCGAGTCCGACTAGGGGCACAAAAATATCCTGACCACGAATGTGGTTGGGATATTTTTTGTCCTTAGTCAACTCGAACTGCTCTTGGTCCCCAGCCGGGTTCGATCGATTCGAAGAATCGAGAGTGAAGGCTGGGCGGGGTTCGAGTCCGACTAGGGGCACCAAATAAGAGAGACCACGTTAGTGGTCTTTTTTATTTGGCTGAAGGGGGCGTTTTGCAATCTGCGAGTTTGCTGAATATGTCTTGATAGGCGCGTGAGCGAGCTTATCCTTGAGGCATGGACATCACCCTCATTATCGTCATTGCAGTTGTTGCCGTTATCGGCATCTTCCTCTGGAGCACCTACAACGGTCTAGTCACCCTTAATGTTCGCGTAGACGAGGCCTGGAGCGACATTACTGTTCAGCTCAAGCGCCGCGCTGATTTGATCCCAAATTTGATCGAAACCGTCAAGGGCTATGCAACCCACGAGCGTGAAGTTTTCGAGAATGTAACCAAGGCGCGTGCCGCTACTGTGTCACCAGACGCAATGGCGCACCCAGCAGCAGCAGCAGCAGCTGACGGTGCTTTTGAATCTGCACTGAAAAGTCTGTTCGCCGTAGCCGAGGCATATCCGCAACTGCAGGCTAACCAGAACTTCTTGAGCCTTCAATCAGAGCTAACTGACACCGAAGACAAAATCATGGCTGCCCGTCGCTTCTATAACGGCGGCGTTCGCGAGCTAAACACCAAAATTAAGCAGTTTCCACAGGTTCTGTTCGTTCGCGGCTTGGGCTTCAAAGAGCGCGAGTTCTTTGAGGTTGCTGACATTGCCAGCATTCAAGAGCCACCTGCCGTCAAGTTTTAGGGGTTAGCCAGGCATGTATTCAGCCATTGCGGCTAATAAGCGCAACACATTCATCATCATTGGCCTCTTTGTTGCTCTTCTCTCAGGTATTTCTTATTGGTGGGGCGTTTCAACTGGCAATGGTTCCAGCGCAATCCTGATCATTGCTTTTGTTTTTGGCTACGCATTGCTTCAATACTTCATCTCTGGGGCATTGGCTGTGGCTATGAGCGGCGCAGTGCCAATCCAAAAGAGCGACAACCCGAGACTTTGGCGCATTGTTGAAAATCTGAGCATCACCGAGGGCATTCCGATGCCTAAGGTTTACATCATCCCAGATGAAGCGCCGAACGCATTTGCCACCGGTCGCGACCCGAAGCACGCCATTGTCGCTGCGACTACTGGCCTGCTGGCAATCATGGATGACAAAGAGCTTGAAGGTGTCATGGCGCACGAACTTGGGCACGTCAAGAACTACGACATCCGAGTCTCAACCATCGTCTTTGGTTTGGTTAGTGCGGTGGGCATTCTTGCCGACATGGCAATTCGCGCAGCTTTCTTTTCGGGCGGGCGTCGCGACGAAAACGGCAACAGTCTAGGTGCAGCTTTGATTTTGATCGGCATCGTCGCTAGCGTGGTTGCGTTTCTAATCGGGCCACTGGTTAGCGCGGCTGTTTCAAGACAGCGTGAATATTTGGCCGATGCGTCAGGTGCTCACACCACCAGGTATCCAGAGGGCCTTGCCTCGGCACTTGAAAAGCTTGGCCAGTACGGTCGCCCAATGCGTCGCGCAAGCTCATCAATGGCTCACATGTATATCAGCGACCCAATCAAGCCCGGAGTTGTTGAACGCTTGTTCTCAACCCACCCGCCGATTCCGAAGCGCGTGGCACGCCTTCGCGAGATCGGAACCCGTTTCTAGTAGACCATCGGGGTTAGCCCTTGGGTAAACTCTTCTGTTATGACTAACGCGCCGACCAAAGCACCAACCCTTGCCGATTTTGAGGCTGCACTGGTCAATGTGCGCCAGGTTGCGTTAGAGACTCCAATTATTCACAGCAACTACCTAAGCAACCTGCTTGGGGTTGAGGTTGAACTAAAGTGCGAACACCTACAGCGCACCGGTGCCTACAAGCTTCGCGGTGCATTCAATCGCATGAGCAAGCTAACCGCGGCCGAACGCAAAAAAGGTGTCGTTGCGGCCAGCGCCGGAAACCATGCTCAGGGTGTAGCGCTAGCCGCCAAGAAGCTTGGTATCAAGGCAACTATTTTCATGCCGGTAGGAGCATCGCTTCCTAAATTTCAGGCCACCAAAAACTACGGTGCAACAGTAATTCTCGAGGGCGCGGTTTTTGCCGAGACGCTCAAGGCAGCCCAAGAATACGCGGCAAAAAAGGGAGCAATATTCATCCCTCCTTATGATCACATCGATGTTGTGACCGGCCAGGGAACCGTTGGTCTTGAAATCATGCAGCAGGTTGACGATGTCGAAAATATTCTTGTTGCCATAGGCGGTGGCGGCTTGGCTGCCGGCGTTGCAGTTGCAGCAAAGCTTGCTGCCGCAAAGCAGGGTCGCAAAATCAAGGTGATTGGCGTGCAGAGCGAAAACACCGCTTCTTATGTGGCCTCACTAAAGGCGGGCAAGCCAACTCTGATCACCACCAAGGCAACCATTGCTGATGGCATTGCAGTTGCGAAACCTGGCCAGGTTCCTTTTGACCTAATTTCGAAACATATCGACAAAGTTGTCACCGTTAGTGACAACGAAATCGCAAAGGCGATTGTTGCGCTGCTTGAGCGTTCAAAGCAGGTTGTCGAACCTGCTGGCGCCGTTGCGGTTGCTGCTTTGATGTCGGGCGCGTTCAAGCCAAAAGGCAAGACAGTCGCAGTGCTTTCTGGCGGAAACATCGATCCACTTTTGATGCAAAAGATTATCGGTCACGGCCTCGAGGCTGCAGAGCGCTACACCAACATTACGGTGATGCTGCCAGACCGCCCAGGTCAGCTAGTTCGCACCGCGGAGGCTATTGCCGAAGCGCAGGGCAACGTGGTTGAGGTGCTACACACACGTCACGGCCTTGGCCTAGACATCAGCGAAGTTGAGTTGCGACTAAGCGTTGAGACCATGGGTCACGAACACCGCGAATCGGTATTGAAGGCGCTCAAGGCTGCGGGTCTCAAGGCTCGCATTGACCACGAATAGATACATTTGAGCATAAAAAAGGGTGCCGAGGGGCACCCTTTTTGTTTAATTCTTAACCGTTGAAGTGCTTTACGTCGATGATCTTGACTTCGCGCTGCTTGCCATTAGGGGCGGTGAAAGTTAGCTCCTCGCCAATCTTGGCGCCAAGCACGATCTGCCCGATCGGACTGTCCGGGCTGTAGACCTCGATGTCGGTGCCTTCCGCGATTTCAGCTGAACCTAGCAAGAACTCCATCTCGCTGCCGTTCATGGTCAACTTCACAACTGTGCCCTGTTGAACCACACCGTGGGTCTCTGGTGCCTCGCCAACTACTGATGTGGCCAAGATTTCTTCGAGGCGAACGATGCGCGCCTCAATTTTTGCCTGCTCTTCTTTAGCAGCGTGATATCCACCGTTTTCTTTTAGGTCGCCTTCTTCACGCGCTTCTTGAATTCGTTGCGCGATGTCTTGACGTGCCACTGTTAGCAGATTCTCTAGTTCGGCCACCAGGCGGTCATAGGCAGCCTGGGTAAGCCAAGTTTGTTGATGGGTTGCAGACATAATCTCTAAAGCTTATTTCAGACGGCAGGCATCTACCAAGCCAGACACCGCTAGTTCGGAGGTGTTCAGGGTCACTTTGATAACGTCGCCGGCCTTCGCGCCCTTGGCAATCTCGATTTCCTTGAAGCCAACCACGGCAAATCCCTTGTTAAGCGCAGTAGCTTCGCAGTAGGCCGACTGATTCACAACCGCCGGCTGCTTCACGGTATAGCTGACTTCGGTTTGTTTTTCGTTCAAAACTTTATATCCAATGGTTGAGACTTGAACCTGAGCCGCATTGTCGGCGGTCACGGCAATTGCCCAAATTACAAAAAGCACTAGAAGTGCGGTGGCGATGATCGCCGCAACAATCCGCTGTGGGCTTAGGTTCGAAAAATCCAGTCGGATGCCGCGGTTTGAGTCGGCTTCGATCTCGCTCTCGAGCGCATCGGAAATATCCTGATTATTCGAATTCATCGCAATAAGGCTAACCGCAAATTTGTAAATTTTCGTTCATACTTATGTCATGCAAACACTGTTAGCCATTCTCGCCGCCGAAGCAACTACCAACCCAGCTGAAACCTGGTATAGCCCAGGCGTAGTTGGCTTTATTGCAACATTTGGCGTGACCGCAGCAGCCGTTGCGTTGATTTTTGACATGGTGCGTCGCGTTCGCCGTGTGCGCTATCGCGCTGAGATTCAGGCAAAGCTAGACGCTGAGCAGGCAAGCAAGCCCGATGCACCAGCGGCCAAAGCAGCGCCGACCAAGTCTGCGCCAGCTAAGTCGGCGATCAGCAAACCCGCCGCCCCAAAAACTCCAACGGCACGAGCAAAGCCAGCTCGCCCAGCCCCACCTAAAAAGCCTTCGCGCGACCAATAAGGCCTGCGGCTAGGCACCAAAGCTAGTCGGCGCTGGCGCCAGCGAAATAAGCAGGATGCCGGTCCAGTGGCATAAAAATGCCAGCACAGTGAAGCTGTGAAAAATCTCATGGAATCCAAAATGCCCAGGCCATGGGTTTGGCTTCTTTAGGGCATAGGCGAGAGCGCCGATGGTGTAGCAACCGCCGCCCACCAAAATCAAAATCATCATTGGCGCGTTGGCGTTCATGAAGTCAACTACATAGGCCATCGCACCCCAGCCCATGCCGATGTAAATCGGCACATAGAGCCAGCGTGGTGCGGTTATCCAGAAAACTCGAAAACCGATGCCCAAAATCGCCGTTCCCCAAATTATCGACATCAGCAGCACTGCTTTTTCTTGAGGCAGTGCGAGCCAGGTTATCGGGGTGTAGCTACCGGCAATCAGCAAGAATATGTTGGCGTGATCGATTCGCTTTAGAGCCAGTTTGGTTTTCGGCTTCCAGTTGAAGCGGTGATAAAGCGCCGAGTTGCCAAACAGCAGAACCGAACTGGCAAAGAAAATCGCCGCTGTGATTTTGGCCGGCACGCCGTTCGCCATAACTACAAGAACGATTCCACCGGCAATAACGATCGGCAGAACTCCGGCGTGAATCCAGCCGCGCCAGGTTGGTTTTTTCTCCTGGTTGGAGTTTGCGAAGCCTTCGGCCACCGGCAGGTGAAGCGGCAATGCGCTGTTTTCTTGGCTCATGCTCCAACCATAACTCTCAACAGTTGGTTGGCATAGCGGGTAGCCTTAGCGGGTGCGCAATTTGATTTATGGCCTGTATGAGCGTTCGCTCGAAAGGCAGCTTAGGGCAGGGGATTTGCCCAAGCACGTGGGGGTAATTCTCGACGGCAATCGTCGTTGGGCTGAACGAAAAGGCAATGCCAAGGCCAGTCACGGTCACGCGATTGGTGCCCAGAAAACCCTTGAGTTTATCGACTGGTGTGATGACCTAGGAATCGGGGTGGTGACGCTCTATTTGCTATCAACCGACAACCTAACTGGTCGCGCCAGCGAAGAGCTGGCTGCACTGATGGCGATCATTTCTGAGCTCGCCGAAGAACTCGCTGACACGCAAAAATGGCGCGTACGACTGGTTGGCGATCGCGATGCGCTGCCCGAAGGCCTGCTGAACCAACTTGAGGGTGTTGAGCATCGCACCGCAAAGGTCGACGGCATGAACATCAACCTTGCCGTTGGCTACGGCGGCCGACAAGAGATTGCCGACGCCATGCGTTCGATTCTCAAAACGCACGCAGCCCAGGGCACAAAAATAGACGACCTTGCCGAGTTGCTTACGCCAGACCTAATCACTGAACACCTCTACACCGGTGGGCAGCCCGACCCAGATCTAGTAATTCGCACATCAGGTGAGCAGAGACTGTCAGGCTTCTTGCTTTGGCAGAGTGCGCACTCAGAGTTCTATTTCGAAGAGGCGCTTTGGCCTGACTTTAGACGGGTGGATTTTTTGCGTGCGATTCGCGCTTTTTCATTGCGACACCGACGATTCGGTGCATAAATCCTCTGAAAAATTAACTTCAATTAACGTTCCGATGACTCGGGCGTGTTGAACCATTAAAAGCTGATTCTTAAGGCATACCTTTGCCTCAAGCCGCAATAAAGGAGCTTTGGTGGGTAAAGAATCTGTAGCTGAAATGTCAACCACAAGCGCAAAGCAGGTGACCAAAAAAGCCAAGGCAGCCAGCCTGCCAAAAACAGCGACCAGAACCTACGTGCTAGACACCTCAGTTTTACTTTCTGATCCAAAAGCCCTGTTCAAGTTCAAAGAGCAAGAAGTTGTGATTCCGATTGTGGTGATCAACGAGCTTGAAAAGAAGCGTCACGATCCAGAAATCGGATACTACGCTCGCACCGCGCTCCGTTTGCTAGATGACCTTCGTGAGCAGCACGAACGCCTAGATTTTCCAATCGAGGTTGGCGAGGGCGGCATTCTGCGTGTTGAGCTAAACCACATCGATCAGTCTGTATTGCCAGTTGGTTTTCAATTGGGCGACAATGACTCTCGAATCCTTGCTGTGGCTTTCAACCTGGCCAGCGAGGGCGCCAACGTCACTGTGGTTTCAAAAGACCTGCCGATGCGCGTCAAGGCTGCCGCATTGGGCATGAGTGCTGAGGAATATCGCAACGATCTCGCCGCTGACTCTGGCTGGACTGGCATCGCCGAGCTTGCTCTGTCAGCCGACGAGATGTCCGATCTTTATGACACCGAAGTAATCAAGCACAAAGACGTTGCCCAATTGCCGCTGAACACCGGCCTGGTGATTTCATCTGACCGAGGAAGTGCATTGGGCCGAGTGATTGCCGGCTCAAAGGTCAAACTGGTGCGCGGAGATCGTGACCTGTTTGGTGTTCACGGTCGTTCTGCAGAGCAGCGCTTGGCTATTGACATGTTGCTCGATCAAGAGATTGGCATTTTGTCACTCGGCGGTCGAGCCGGAACTGGAAAATCTGCGCTTGCACTGTGCGCTGGCCTTGAGGCTGTGCTTGAGCGCCGCCAGCACAAGAAGATCATTGTGTTTAGACCGATTTTTGCTGTGGGCGGGCAAGAGCTTGGCTATTTGCCTGGCTCAGAGACCGAAAAGATGAACCCTTGGGGTCAGGCAATTTTCGACACACTCGGTGCATTGGTTTCAAAAGAGGTTATCGACCACGTCGTCGATCGCGGCATCATTGAGGTTTTGCCGCTGACCCACATCCGCGGTCGCTCGCTGCACGATGCTTTCGTGATTGTCGACGAAGCGCAATCGCTGGAGCGCAACGTTTTGCTGACCGTGCTTTCTCGCATCGGTCAAAACGCTCGCGTTGTTTTAACTCACGATGTAGCTCAGCGTGACAACCTCAGAGTCGGCCGACACGATGGCATTGCGGCAGTTATTGAGCAGCTAAAGAACCACAGTCTGTTTGCTCATGTGACCCTGACTCGAAGCGAGCGCTCGGCAATTGCCGGCTTGGTCACCGACCTGCTCGACTAGCACCTGTTGATAACCCCAGCAGGGGTTTGGCAGGCTGCTTAGCCTGCATGCATGTATGAATTTGCCTATCTCGGCATTGCCTATCTTTTTGCGGTCGCCTGGCCACTTGCTGTTATCGACATTCGAGAACGAAGATTGCCCAATCGATTGGTATTGCCGGCAATACCCATTGCAATCGTCGGCCAGGTGGTGGCAGCAACCTCAGGGGCACCTTGGTGGCCGATGCTTTATGCGATAGGCGCCGGGCTGGCGGCATTTGGGCTTGGCCTAATCGCTAATCTTCGCGGTGGTTTGGGCATGGGAGACGTGAAATTGATCGCCGCCATGTCTCTTAGCCTTGGGTGGTTTAGTCCGCTGGCACCGCTGCTAGGTGTCTCACTCGCATTCGTTTCGGCCGGGTTTTGGCTCGGCATTAAATTAGTCGCCAAAAAAGCAAGTATGGGCTCGAGCATTGCGCTCGGCCCATACCTGTTAGTTGGATTTGTGCTGGCTTCTATAAACCAGGTGCTGTCATAGAAAGCACATCTAGTGCCTTGTCCAGCTGCTCCATGGTTAGCTTTTCGCCGTCAACGTAGCCAAGGTCAATGGTTGCCTGGCGCACGGTGATTGAGTTGGCGACCGAGTGCTTCGCGATCTTGGCAGCTGCCTCATAGCCGATGTACTTGTTCAACGGGGTCACGATCGATGGGCTTGATTCAGCAAGCGCCAATGAACGCTCTAGGTTCGCCTCTAGGCCGTCGATGGTCTTGTCGGCAAGCAAGCGAAGCGAGTTCGAAAGCAAACGAATTGACTCAAGCAGCGCGTTGCCCATTACTGGGATTGCTACATTCAGCTCAAAGTTGCCGGTTGCTCCGGCCCAGGCTACGGTCGCATCGTTTCCGATTACGCGAGCGCAAACCATCATCACAGCTTCAGGAATAACTGGGTTTACCTTGCCCGGCATGATTGATGAGCCTGGCTGAAGGTCAGGAATGTGCAGCTCACCAAGACCTGCGTTCGGGCCAGAGCCCATCCAGCGAAGGTCGTTGTTGATCTTGGTTAGCGAGACGGCTAGAACGCGCAATGCGCCTGAGGCCTCAACCAAGCCATCGCGAGCGCCCTGTGCCTCAAAGTGGTTTCGGGCTTCGGTTATAGGCAAGCCAGTCTCAGCAGCTAGCAGGCGAATTACCTCTTGCGGGAAGCCCTTCGGGGTGTTGATTCCGGTGCCAACCGCGGTTCCGCCAAGTGGAACCTCTGCGGTGCGAGAAATAGTTGACTCGACACGCTCGATCGCATAGCGAATCTGAGCTGCATAGCCACCAAACTCTTGACCTAGTGTCACAGGCGTCGCATCCATCAGGTGTGTGCGACCTGCCTTTACTGCGGTTTTCCATAGAGCTGCCTTCTTTTCTAGCGACACTGCTAGATAGTCAAGGGCCGGAAGAAGGTCGCCAATTAGTGCTGCAGTCACTGCAACGTGAACCGAGGTAGGGAATACGTCGTTTGATGACTGTGAACAGTTGACGTGATCGTTCGGGTGAACGGCCGAACCTAGGCGCTCGGTTGCCAAGGTGGCAAGCACCTCGTTCATGTTCATGTTTGACGATGTGCCTGAACCGGTCTGGAAAATATCAACCGGAAACTCGCCATCGTGCTTGCCGGAAATTACATCATCTGCAGCGCCAGAAATAGCAGTAGCAATCTCGGCGTTTAGAACGCCCAACTTGGCATTTGCCTGAGCAGCAGCTTTCTTGATCTGCGCCAATGCAGCAATGTGAGCTCGCTCAAGGGTTGTGCCTGAGATTGGAAAATTCTCTACTGCACGCTGGGTTTGTGCGCGGTATAGAGCGTTGATTGGAACCTTAACTTCACCCATGGTGTCGTGTTCAATGCGGTATTCCACTTGTTGCCTTTCGATTTTGGCCGAAGCCTGGGTTAGGTGACCTATTGAAGGTCGCCGATCATGACAATCGGATGAATTTCTCCGAGTTCAAGTTTGTAATTCGCGCCAACGACGCCGAGTTTTCCGGCTTTGACTGCGTCAGCAATGGTCTTTGACTTGGTCAGCATCTCATTGATGGTGTCTTGCACGTGCCACTCAGTGACATCGTCGATAGCGTACTTTCCGGCTGCGTTTGCCTCGAGCACGGTTGGTCTGATCTGACTGACTAAGTGGTGAATGAACTGACCCTCAGCGGTTAGGTTTCCGGCTATGTCATCGATGGTGGCGCGAATCGCACCGCATTCATCGTGCCCTAACACCAAGATCAACGGCACACCTAGAACCTCAACGCTGTATTCCAGTGAGCCAAGAATTGTCTCGCCAATAACCTGACCCGCGTTTCGCACGACAAATAGGTCGCCCAGGCCGACATCAAAAATCAACTCTGCAGACAGGCGACTGTCGGCACAGCCAAATAGGGCGGCGAATGGTCGCTGACGCTCGGCTAGTCGAGTGCGCACGTCAACGTCTTGGCGCGGGTGTGCCGGTTGGCCCTGCACAAAGCGCTGATTTCCAAGCTGCATTGCAGCCCAAGCCTGGGCTGGGGTTTGCGGTCGAGATGAGCTTGAGTGTGAATCAGCGGTCATTACTTAAGCTCCATCTCGATTACGGTGGCAAATTTAGCCATGTCTTCTTCGTAGCCGCCATTGACGCTTACAAAATTGCCCTGATATTCGCGGGTCCAAAGATATGGATCAACCGATTCTTCATCGGTGCTGATCCACTTTGTCCAGGTTGAATTTGACGAGATTGAGTCGGGGTTGGGCTTGAAATCTTTGGCAGCTAGGGCAACCCAGGTTGGATTCACATCGAAAGCCTGAATAATGCGCACGTATTGGTTCTTTGGGCCAACAAAGCCTGACTCGAAATACTGAACTCCGTCAGCTGTTGCCCCACGCCACTTAGCTCGGTTTGACCACCAGCCCTGCGGAAGCTCTGGTGCAAAAATGTCGTTGCCCGAGGTGGTCTCAGCCTGAGTAACAGCCGCTACATAGTCGACCGGCTGAATTCGATTGCTGTCATCACGAGGAACAGCCAAAATCGTGACGATAACTATGCCAAGTGTTGCCGCCAGTGACAGTAATAGGTTGATTACCGTCTGGTTAGCTCTGCGCTTTGCAGCCGAGTCTTCACTCAATTGGTCTCAGCCTTCGCTTTGATCGCATCGTCAAGTCTCTTGCGTGCGCCAGAAAGCCAGTTTTCGCACTGGGTAGCTAGGGCTTCACCGCGCTCCCAAAGCGCCATGGATTCTTCTAGGGTTACCGCGCCCTGCTCGAGGTCGGCAACAACTTTTACCAATTCATCGCGGGCCTGCTCATAGGTCATGGCAGCGATGTCAGCATTAGCTTTGTTGGTTTTTTCGGCACTCATACTGTCACCATTCTACTTTTCGATTGACCGATTCACGCTGGCCTCAACCTCGCCACGCGCCAAGCGCATAGTGATTTTCTGACCGACTTTTAGCTTTGAAGAATCTGAAATTACATGACCGGTTTCATCGCGAACCACGGCATAGCCGCGATCAAGGGTCGATTGCGGCGAAAGGGCTTTTACCTGAGCTCGCAGATGCTCAACCACAACGCTTTCGCGATCGAGTTTTGTATCGAGCCAGCGGCGACTTCGCTCAATCTGCTGGTCAAGCTCAACGGCTTTATCGTCAATGAAGCTATACGGGTTGGCCAGACTCGGGCGCGACCGGAATTGTGCAATCAACTGGCTCTGGTGGGTCACAAAACCTTCGATGCGCAGCAGGATGCGTTGGATTGCTTGGTCGATTCTGGCGCGTTCGTCGGCAACGTCGGGCACAATCAGTTTGGCTGCATCAGTCGGGGTTGACGCTCTGACATCGGCGACTTCATCGAGAACCGGACGATCATTTTCGTGACCGATTGCCGAAACGATCGGAGTTCGCGCTGCGGCAACCTCGCGAACTAGCGCCTCGTCGCTAAAAATTACCAAGTCGATAAACGATCCGCCCCCGCGGGCAATCACGATCACGTCGACCTCAGAATCTTGATCAAGCTGTCTGATTGCCGCGATGATTTCTGGCACTGCCTTCTCGCCCTGAACAAGCGTGTTGATAACACGAAATTGGGCATCTGGCCAGCGACGTTTGGCATTCTGCAAAACATCTTTCTCAGCGTCTGAATCTTTGCCAGTAATTAGTCCGATTCGGTTTGGCAAAAACGGTAGCGGCTGCTTGCGGTCTGCCGAAGTTAGGCCTTCAGCGATAAGCGCTTGGCGCAGACGCTCGATGCGCTCTAGAAGTTCACCGAGGCCAACTTTGCGAATCTCGAAAACCTGCATTGTGAGCTTGCCACCCTTGGGCCAAAAATTCGGCTTCAAGAGTGCAACCACGCGGTCGCCCTGCTTTAGGTCACTAGGAATCTTTGAGGTGTCCCAAGAGTGAATTTCAATCGAATTCTCAAGCTGCAAGTCCCTGAGTTGACCGAACATGTTGGTTGATCTGAGACTGATTTGCGAGATTTCGCCCTCAACCCACAAATATCCGAGTCGATCGATCCAGTCTTTTAGAGTTGCCGAGAGTTTAGAAACCGGCCACGGTGAGTCGGTTGAGCTAACTTTTGAACCCCAAGTATCACCCTGCGGCGACGATGAGCCAGAGGCGGCGGTCGCATTTTTTGCGTCGGTATCGCTCACGAGTTCTCGCTATCGCTGATGCAATTTATTGGGATTAGTTCAGAGTTTCTGTCACCAACCTCGCGTTTATCATTAAGGGGTGACCGAATCCAAGAATACCGTTAGCGTCGACCTCAAGCAGTCTGGCAAAAAGGTGCTGCTTGCCTCACCGCGCGGATATTGTGCCGGTGTGGACCGCGCTGTTATTGCGGTCGAAAAAGCGCTTGATCACTATGGATCGCCGGTTTATGTGCGCAAGCAAATCGTTCACAACAAGCATGTTGTCAGTTCACTTGAAAAACGTGGCGCCATCTTTGTAAACGAGGTTGACGAGGTGCCATCAGGTTCTGTTTTGGTGTTCTCAGCGCACGGTGTTTCACCTGCTGTCGTGGCAGCCGCTCAGGAGCGAGGTCTGAACACTATTGATGCCACCTGCCCGCTAGTTACTAAAGTCCACCGCGAGGTTCAGCGATTCGCAAACGACGACTATGACATCTTGCTGATTGGTCACGAAGGCCACGAAGAAGTCGAAGGCACCGCTGGCGAGGCGCCAGATATAGTTCAGGTCATCGACAAAGACGAGAGCATTGCAAATGCCAAGGTTCGCGACCCAAAGAAGTTGATTTGGCTTTCTCAGACCACGCTTTCGGTTGACGAAACCATGCAGACCGTGGTCAAGCTTCGCGAAAAGTATCCAACCCTGCAGAACCCACCTAGCGATGACATTTGCTATGCCACTCAAAACCGTCAGGTCGCAATTAAGAAGGTTGGCGCCGCATCTGACTTGGTGATTGTGGTTGGCTCGTCAAACTCCTCAAACACCGTTCGCTTAGTCGAGGTTGCTCTCGAGGCTGGCGCAAAAGCCGCCTATCGTGTTGACTTCGCAAGCGAAATCAAGCCTGAGTGGTTCTCTGGCGTTGAAACCGTCGGAGTTTCATCTGGCGCGTCGGTTCCTGAAGAGCTAGTCGACCAGGTGCTCGACTACTTAGCCGAAAAGGGCTTCGGCGATGTCAGAAGCGTTCAGACCGCAGAAGAAGACATCCAGTTCTCGTTGCCGCCTGAGCTTCGCCGCGAGCTAAAGGCTGCTGGCACTGACATCGATAACAAAACTCGACGCAGCTAATCGTTCGGGAATTCGACCGAGCGGCATGAAGTTGCTCTTGTTGTCACATTCTGTAACGCAATTTAGTTTCTGACCGAAACGCGTTTAGGTTTTTAGCAAGCGCAAAAGGCGCGTCTAGATCAAGGGAATCAAAATGAGCAAAACCATCAAGTCAATTGCGGCAGTCGCTGCAACCGTGGGCCTACTGGGTGCTGGCGCAATCGCGACCCCAGCCGTAGCGGCAACCAAGACCATCACCATCGCTACCGAGGGCACCTATGCTCCTTTCTCATACGTTGAGAACGGCAAGCTTGTTGGTTATGACGTAGAGGTCGCAGCTGCAGTTGCAAAGAAGGCTGGCTACAAGATTAAGTGGCAGAAGACCACCTGGGACGGCATCTTTGCCGGCCTAGAAGCAAAGCGCTGGGATGCAATCGCAAACCAGGTCACCATTCGCGCTGACCGCAAAGCTAAGTACGACCTTTCAGAGCCTTACACCTCATCAAGCTATGCAGTTATCACCCGCAAGGATGACACTCGCGTGACCAAGGTTGAAGACATCAAGGGTCTAACCGCCGTTGGCTCAGCAACCAGCTCATTTACCGACCTTGCCAAGCAGTATGGCGCCAAGGTTGAGGTTGTCGAAGACAACGCAGGTCGTTTCGGTCTGCTACAGGCAAAGCGCGTTGACGTAATCGTGAACGACAGCCTGTGGGCACTTGACTACATCAAGAACAACCGCGACGCCAACGTCAAGATCGCTACCACCTTCGGCGATGCCAGCCTTCAGGGCTTCGCATTCCGCAAGGACAGCGGTTATGTCAAGAAATTCAACGCAGCACTTGCTTCGTTGATCAAGAACGGCACCATCAAGAAGATCGGTGTTAAGTACTTCGGCAAAGACGTCACCAAGTAACATTTCTGACTAGCGTCAAACTTAAGAGAGGGTGGTGATTCCTATGGAATCATCATCCTCTTTTCAGCTAGCTATTGATTCACTTTGGCCGCTACTTCAGGCGCTCTTAGTCGGCACAATCCCGCTAACCGCGGCCAGTTTTGTTATCGGCTTGGCTGTTGCCCTAGTCGCGGCTCTAGCTCGCATCTCGGGCGTTTGGCTATTTAGATCGATTTCGGCCGCATACATCTCAGTGATTCGCGGCACCCCACTACTGCTTCAACTGTTCATCATTTTTTATGGTCTGCCATCTTTTGGCATTGTTTTTGACCCTTGGCCAAGTGCCATCATCGCGTTCTCGCTGAACGTGGGCGGCTATGCAGCTGAAACCATTCGCGCTGCAATACTCTCGATTCCTAAAGGCCAGTGGGAGGCCGCTGCGACGGTTGGTCTAACTCGAAACCAGGCGCTAAGGCGAGTAATTCTGCCGCAGGCAACCCGCGTAGCGATTCCACCACTTTCAAATACCTTGATTTCGCTAGTGAAGGACACCTCGCTAGCTTCTGTTGTGCTGGTCACCGAGATCTTCAGAACCGCTCAAGAAATTGCCGGCCCGACTTTTCAATTTTTCTTGATGTATGCCCTCGCCGGCATTTTCTACTGGGTGCTCAGCCAAATTTTGGCCTTTGGGCAATCACGCATTGAAAAGCGACTGAATCGCAAGGTGGCGCAGTGAGCAATCTGATTGAAGTTCGCAAGCTAACCAAACGTTTTGGCTCGAATACTGTTTTTGAAAACATCGATTTTGATGTCGCCGCCGGTTCGGTCACCGTCATTATCGGCCCATCCGGTTCGGGCAAAACCACACTGCTGCGTTCGCTAAACGCACTAGAGGTGCCGGATACCGGATCGATAAAAATTGGCGACTTCTCGGTTGATTTTGCTGGCAAGCACAGTCAGAAGCAGCTGGCCCAGCTTCGTTCGCACAGCGGAATGGTGTTTCAGGGCAACAATCTGTTTGGCAACCTAACTGCGTTAGAGAACGTGACCCTAGGCCCAATTGTGGCGCAAAAGGTCAGCAAGCAGCAGGCTCAAGCCGAAGCGCGTGAGCTTTTGGCTGCCGTCGGCCTTGCCGACAAGGCCGACTCCTTTGTTCACCAACTTTCAGGCGGCCAGCAGCAGCGAGTTGGCATTGCCAGGGCATTGGCTCTAAAACCAGATGTTTTGTTATTCGATGAGCCGACTTCGGCGCTAGATCCAGAACTCGTCGGCGAGGTTCTTGCCGTGATCCGTGACCTTGCGAAACAAGGCTGGACGATGGTTGTCGTAACCCACGAAATGCGCTTTGCTCAGCAGGTTGCCGATCATGTTCTGTTCATCGACGGGGGAGCGATCGTTGAATCGGGAAACCCAAAGGATGTGCTCACCAACCCTCAGCAGCCACGAACCAAGCAGTTCTTGCAGCGCATAATCGGTGACTTTTAGGCAATAAAAAACCCCGGCCGAGCCGGGGTTTTTTATTGGATGAGTTTAGAGCGACATGCTCTTGCCGGCTGAGCCAAGCTGAGTCGCGGCCTGGGCTACGCGAGTAGACATTGCAGCCTCGCCGATCTTGCCCCACGCACGTGGGTCATAAATCTTCTTGTTTCCGACTTCGCCATCAACCTTTAGAACGCCGTCGTAGTTAGCAAACATGTTGCCGGCGATTGCGCGGGTGAAGGCATACTGAAGATCGGTGTCGATGTTCATCTTGATTACACCGTGTGAAACCGCATCGGCGATTTCTTTGTCGGTTGAACCTGAACCACCGTGGAAAACCAAGTCAAAAGGCTTGTCGACGCCATACTTAGCACCAACAGCTGCCTGAATTTCGCCCAAAAGCTCTGGCTTTAGAACTACGTTTCCTGGCTTGTATACGCCGTGTACGTTTCCGAAGGTTAGTGCGACCATGTAGCGGCCGTTCTCGCCTAGGCCAAGAGCCTCGGCGGTCGCTAGACCGTCTTCAGGAGTGGTGTAAAGGTGCTCGCCGTGGCCACCCTCAACGCCGTCTTCTTCGCCGCCGACAACGCCGACCTCAATCTCAAGAACTGCTCCGATGCCCTTGGTTAGAGCAAGCATTTCTTTGGCGATTACTAGGTTCTCGGCCATTGGAACTGCTGAGCCGTCCCACATGTGTGAGTTGAATAGCGGCTCAAGGCCATTCTTTACGCGCTCCTGTGAAACTGCGATTAGCGGGCGAACAAAGCCGTCTAGCTGGTGCTTTGCGCAGTGGTCTGTGTGCAGCGCCACGGTGATGCCATAGTTCTTGGCAAGTTCACGAGCAACGGTAGCCATAGCAATTGCGCCGTCTGCCATCTTCTTTACGGTTGGGCCTGACCAGTAGTCGCCGCCACCGGTGGTGACCTGGATGATGCCGTCTGAGCCAGCTTCAACCAAACCAGCAAGCGCTGCGTTTAGGGTCTGGGTGCTTGAGACGTTGATCGCCGGGTAGGCAAATCCGCCCTTTTTAGCACGGTCAAGCATTTCTAGATATTGATCCGGTGATGCAACTGGCATTTTGGCTCCTAAGGGCTATTTGGTGCGGTTTTTAGATGTTAGCAATATTCAAAAGCCAGCAATTAGTGGGCTTGCGCTGGCTCGTCTAGTGCTTTGCTGCGGTCTGGCGACTCGTTCAGGAAAGACTCAGGTAGGTTGTCGATGTTCTCTAGGCCAGAAGTTGACTGCTGAACCTTGGTTGCGCCCCAACGAACTGCGGTGCGTGCTCCGAGAACTACGTCGAAACCGACGCCAAGAACTTCTTCGCCTTCGGCAAGCGGGTTGCTGGCAACTGCCTGCAAGAAGCCGGCTAGGGTTGCGTCTCCGGCGCCAACGGTGTTCTTGACCTTGACCGGGGCAGTGCTAGCTCCGAAGTATCCGTCTTTGGTGACTGCGATGATGCCGTCTGAGCCCATCGAGGCAAGAACGGCTTCGATGCCGTGGTTGCAAAGCTCGGTGGCAGCATCGATGACATCGCCAACGGTGTTTAGGGTGCGTCCGACGGCAGAGGCCAGCTCTTCGGCATTTGGCTTAATCACGGCAGCGCGTCCAGACCGAGACCAGAAGCTCAATGGCTCTCCGCTGGTGTCAAGTGCGACTCGAACCCCCAAACGATCCATGCGGTCAAACAGGTCAGTCAGATCAACAAAGCGCCCCGTTGACTTATCGATTGGATGGGCGCCACCGATTACTAGCCACTTTGCCCCGCTCTCAACAACGGTCTTCTCGGCAAGTTCTACGGTCTTTTGCCAGTCTTCTCCGCTAAGCGGGCGAGGTGGCTCCGTAATGCGGGTCGTGGTTCCGGCAAAGTCAATGATGGTGGTTGAAACTCGCGGGGTGCCTTCTACCCAAAGGGGTACAACCAAATCACTTGATCCGGTGCGAGCCAAAACATTAGGGTCACCGGCGCCGATCGGAACCACTGCAGGTGAATTGATGCCGCCAAGGACAAGTCCGCGGCTAACGTTGATGCCTTTGCCGGCAAGCTCTTCGCCAACAGCATCGGCTCGGTTTACGCCACCTGGAACAAGATTGCTCACAAAGTAGGTGCGGTCTAGAACCGGGGCGGGGGTAAGCGTAACAACTGAAGGGGTTGTGCCAGACATCAATTGGCTCCTTGTGGACTTGAGCGATTTCGAATTTTCGAAGGTTTAAAGCTTCAAACTTCGTTGTCAAGCTCTCGAAAAGTATACCCACTTGAGCGAAAGAAACCGCTTACAAAGGCGACACTAGGTAAAGGCCAATGTCGGCGCTAGTCGTGGCTATTTTTCGGTTAGCTCAGGCTTGGTGAAGGTGTCGGTTGACTCTTCAAGCTCGGCAACCAGAGGCACCGGCTTGCCGCCATCGAGGATGTTTTTGCTCTTGTCGTTTAGTTTGCGGGTTGAAGTCAGCAGATTGCGCTCCAGGCTAGATGAGAAAGCATTGAAGGCCGACACCGCACCATTTAGCTGCGACCCAAGTTTGGCTGCATGTTCAGCAACAACTCGGATGTTCTTGTGCAACGCAACGCCAAGGTCGATGACCTCTTTAATGGTTTCTTCTTGCGCGCTTTGGCGCCAGCCATAGCTAATGGTTCGAATAACGCTGAAGATTGAAACCGGCGAAACCAACGCAACCTGTTTGCTAAATCCGTATTCAAGAATGCTTGGATCGGCATCAAGCGTGGCTGCCAAAAGGCCTTCGCTCGGCATGAACATGATGGTGAATTCAGGCGACGAGCTGAGCCCCGAAAAATAGTTTTTGCCGCTGATGTCATTAATGTGCTTTTTGACCGCATCAACGTGAGCCTTCATCAGATCTTTGCGACGCTTTTCGTCTTCAGGCGAGGCAACCTCGCTAATTGCCGTAGCACGCTGGTAGTCATCGAATGGAACCTTTGAATCCACCGCAACAAATTTGCCGTCTGGATAGTTGATTACGCAGTCGGGTTTGATGCCTTTGCCCTCGTTGTTTACTGAAAGTTGCTGTTCATAAAAGTCCACGTGAGGCAGCATTCCGCTGTTTTCTAGCAGGCGCCTTAGGGTTAGCTCACCCCATTGCCCTCGAGCCTGTTTGTTATTTAGAGCACCGGCCAGCGCTTTAGTGTTTTCGCCGAGAGTGCGCTGCTGCTCCTGAGATTCAATTAGTTGTTGTTTGATGGTGCTGAACTGTTCTAGGCGCTCTTTTTCAAGCTCTTCAATTTTTGTCTGCATTTTGACCATGCGGTCTCTGACCGGGGCTAACTCTTGAAGAATTCGATTTTCTTCAGCCAGAGTCTGGGCTTCAAGTTTTATTCGGCTTTCGAGCTCGGTTTTCACCTGCGTCAACTGAGCAGCCAGGCCGTCTGAGGTGGCGCGAGCTGCGGCCAATTCAATTTCGGCACTGCCAGCTTTGGCTTTTTTAGCGGCTGCCAGCCCATAACCCACAGCCAAACCAAGAACGACACCGATAGCCAAATACAGCAAAGAATCCATGGATTGAGTATTTCAGCACCCGGCGACATTCTGGCCAAGCGCCAGCCCGCGCCTAAACGAATGCTCGCTTAGTTGATGGCGACCAGTGGCTTCAAAGTTTGCTTGGTCGCGGTCAATAACTCGTCAAGAGTCTCAACCCCGTGACGATCGGCGGCGTGCAAAATAATTCGCGCACTCGCGTCTGCATCAGCCAGAGCATCGTGGTGATCAAATTCCTCATGCCCAATTGCATAGGCGACCGAATTTAATCGATAAGACTCAAGATTGTATGTTTTGCGCGAGATAGCCAGCGAGCAGGCATAGTTGAGCGCAGGCAGATCGGTTTGAATTTGCGCAGCCGAAGCGCGCAGCACCCCCATGTCGAATGGCGCATTGTGGGCAATCAGAACATCCTGGTCAATAAATGCCAGCATCACTGACAGCGCTTCGGCCCAAGTGGGGGCATCGGCCACATCAGACGGCCTGATGCCGTGAACCCGGATGTTGCCCTCGTGAAACCAATCGTGCGGCATCGGTGGCTGAATCAGGGTCGCAAATGTGTCGTCAATTTTGCCGTCGCGAACTTTGACCAGGCCGACCGCGCATGGGCTAGCCGGTGAACCATTAGCGGTTTCAAAGTCGATTGCGGTGAAGTTCAGGGGCACGGCTCAAGTTTAGGCAGGGCCCGGCTGGCTCAGGCAAAGGCAACGGTAGACTTTGCTCTCGTGGCTCTAACAATCGGAATCGTGGGACTGCCAAATGTTGGCAAGTCGACCCTCTTTAATGCACTCACTAAGAACAACGTTCTGGCAGCGAACTACCCGTTCGCAACAATTGAGCCAAACGTAGGTGTGGTGAACCTGCCAGACCCTCGATTGGGCAAACTCGCTGAGATTTTTGGTTCAGAGCGCCTATTGCCTGCGCCGGTTTCATTCGTGGACATCGCCGGAATTGTGCGAGGTGCATCGGTGGGTGAGGGTCTTGGCAATAAGTTCTTGGCCAACATTCGCGAAGCCGACGCAATCGCACAGGTAGTGCGCGGATTCGTGGATGGCGACGTAGTGCACGTTGACGGAAAGGTCGATGCGGCTAGCGACATCGAGACCATCAACACCGAACTGATTTTGGCCGACATGGAGACTCTTGATAAGGCGCGCACTCGCATTGAAAAAGAAGTCAAAGGTAAAAAGATGGAGCCAATCGCTCTTGAAACCGTTGATGAGGCCAAGGCTTGGCTAGATGCCGGCAAGCCGCTTTCAAGTTCAACCATCGACCTAACCCCGATTCGCGAGCTTGGCCTGCTAACCGCTAAGCCAATTCTTTATGTTTTCAATGTCGACGAGTCGATCCTGACTGACGCTTCTAAAAAGAAGGCGCTCGCCGACTTGGTCGCTCCAGCCGAAGCGGTATTCCTCGACGCAAAGGTTGAATCTGAGCTGATTGATCTCGAGCCAGAAGAAGCGCAAGAGCTTCTTTCGTCGCTTGGTCAAGAGCAGTCTGGTTTAGACCAGCTTGCTCGCATCGGCTTCGAGACCCTTGGGTTGCAGACTTACCTAACCGCCGGGCCAAAAGAGGCACGAGCTTGGACAATCCGCAAGGGCTGGAAAGCCCCTGCTGCAGCTGGCGTTATTCACACTGACTTCGAGCGCGGATTCATCAAGGCTGAGATCGTTTCATTTGAAGATCTTGTTGCCGCTGGTTCGGTGGCAGACGCAAAAGCCGCCGGCAAGGTGCGCATGGAAGGCAAGGACTACGTCATGCAGGATGGCGACGTGGTCGAATTCCGCTTCAACGTCTAGCGGCGATTGCCGGCAAACTACCAGCCTTTCGGGCTTAGGCTCAGAGCATGAGCACAGTCGCGGTCAAATCGGTTTCAAGATTCAATGAAGTACTTGAGCAAGTCAAGGCTGCTGGTTTGCTCAAAAAGAAACCAAGTTTTTATCTAATTCGCCTAGTCGTCATTTCTGCGATAGCGGGCGGACTATGGACAGGCGCCGCATTTGTTGGAATCGCAGCTCAAAATCATGGCGCCTGGATTTTGATGGGGTTCTTGGCCGCCGGCTTGCTTGGAATCATGAGCGCTCAATACGGTTTCATTGCACACGAAGCCGCGCACCGTCAAATTTTTCAGAGCAACAAGGCAAATGACTGGCTTGGATTGATTTTGGCAAATCTCTTTGCGGGATTGAGCTATGGCTTTTGGATGCGGAAGCACAACAAGCACCATAAAGTGCCTAACCAGATTGATGCCGATCCAGATATCGCGATTCGCATTCTTAGCTTCACGCCAGAATCCCGCAATTCAAAGCGTGGTCTTGAGCGCTGGCTAAGTGAGCGCCAGGGCTACCTGTTTCCGTTTTTGCTGTTTCTGACTGGCTTTGATCTGCTGCTTGACTCTATCGCCGGACTCGCAAGAAAAGGCAAACCCCTAAAGACCCGACTACTTGAATTCGCCCTTATGGTGGTTCGCCAGGCGGCTCCATACGTTGGAATGGGTCTTATTTTTGGATGGCTGTGGGCAATCGCACTCTGGGTTTTTCAAATGATGATTTTCGGCTTTTTCATGGGGGCCGCGTTTGCGCCAAATCACAAAGGGATGCCTTTGGTGCCTAAAGATGCCAACCTGGATTTTTTCTCGCGTCAGGTGCTCACCAGTCGCAACATTCGCGGCAGCTGGCTCAAGGACAACCTCATGGGTGGCCTCAATTATCAGGTCGAGCACCATCTTTTTCCATCGATGGCAAGGCCTAACCTGCGTAAAGCTCACAAAATTGTCGGCGAGTACTGTCGCGCTAACGACATCCCGCTTATCGAGATGAACCTAATTGCAAGCTATGTCGTAATCATCAAGTATTTGAGCAGGGTGGGGCTCAGCAATAACGCTGACCCTTTTGTTTGCCCGATGGTAGCGACGCTTAGGCCACGCAGCTAGCTCCGATAGGCTTTCTGCG
>JACCDM010621413.1_pt1 | contig 99146 bp, 84 predicted proteins | sample 7445851 | NCBI WGS metagenome assembly JACCDM01 (sample SAMN15323438, study PRJNA562643) | freshwater metagenome | isolation source: river surface water | place: USA:Blue River Watershed | collected 2017-08-16
GCAGAATTTAGCGTCACAAAAGAAAAATTAGCTTACGAAGCTCGCTCTGAATTTGGAGAAATCGACAATCTTGGAATTTACGCCAATATCACAAAAGCTGCGATCAATCTTCACAAAATCAGCGCTACAAATTCTGAAGTAATAGATAACCTTTTTGCCGATCAAGACTCTATTATAGAGCCTTCAACTGAAGATGGTAAAATAATTAACTCATCTTTTCTTGATGGATTAACTTGCGAACAAGCTAAAGAAAAAGTCTTTGAAATTTTATCAGCAAAAGGTGAGGCGACCAAAAAAATAAATTATCGTCTGCGCGATTGGGGCGTCTCTCGCCAGCGTTATTGGGGATGTCCGATTCCAATTTTATATTTGGAAGATGGCTCAGCTGTGCCAGTTCCAGAAGAAGAATTGCCGGTTAAACTTCCGGAAGATGTTGAATTTACAGGCGCTGGAAACCCTCTGGCATTGCATCCAACTTGGAAACACACGACTTACAAAGGACAAAAAGCTATTCGCGAAACCGACACTTTTGACACTTTTTTTGAAAGCTCTTGGTATTTTTTACGCTTCGCTTCGCTTGAAAAAGATAAGGCTTTTGATCGCGACACCGCCAATAAATTAATGCCAGTCGACCAATATATTGGTGGCGTTGAACATGCAGTTCTACATTTGCTTTACGCCAGATTTTTTACCAAAGCTTTGAAAAAATGCGGCTATTTAGATATTTCTGAACCATTCGCGAACTTACTTACTCAAGGCATGGTTTGTCATGCAACTTACAAAGATAAAGCAACTGGCAAGTGGATTTTTCCTGCCGAAGCTTTGGAAAAAGCGCCAGAAGATGTGATCGTTGGTCGTTCAGAAAAAATGAGCAAATCGAAGAAAAATACTGTTGAACCTTCGCGAATCGTCGAATCCTACGGCGCTGATACCGCGAGACTTTTTATGCTTTCTGATTCTCCAGCTTCTCGCGACTTAGAATGGTCTGAAAGTGGTATCGATGGCTGTTGGAAATATGTGAATCGTTTGTGGAAATTAATTGCTTCGGCCCGCATCGAAAATGGCGTCGCCGACGAAAATCACGCTATCACAAAATTAACTCACAAAACCATCGCCACAGTAAAAGAAGAATATGAAAAGATGGGCTTCAATCGCGCGATTGCCAAGATTCGCGAGTTTTCCAATGCGCTAGAAAAATTCGAAGTAAAAAGTTCCGATGAGGCTAAAGTTATGAATTTTGCTTTGCAGAATTTAGTGCTTTTATTCTCGCCAATCATGCCGCATTTAGCTGAAGAATGCTGGCAAAAATTGGGCGGAAAAAATTTGGCCAGTGAATCAAACTTCCCAGAATTTAATCCAAAATTAATTGTTGAAGATGAAGTTGGAGTTGCAATTCAAGTTAGCGGCAAACTACGCGCCGTATTGCAAGTTACCAAAGGCTTAAGCAAAGAAAGTTTGGAAAAACAGGCTTTTGAAAACGAAAATGTACAAAAATTTATCGCAGGAAAAGAGATAAAAAAAGTGATTATAGTTCCCGATAAATTGGTAAATATTGTTCTGGCATAATCAATAAGTAAAAAATTACTAATTTTAAATTTTTAGATAAATTTTATGACAAAAGGATTAAATTGGAGTCAAAGAAATTCAGCAATAAATACTAGAATTGAGTCTGCTTATAATAGAATCAGCGGCGATACGAAAAGCATCTGGGGTATGAACGGCGCACAAAGTTACGGTCTTAATGGCGTTAGCGATGATATTATGATTGAAAAAATAATTCTTGAAGGACTGAAAAACGACCAAAAAGAATTTGCTTTCATGGAAATTGGCGCTGGTAACTTTCAATGGGGAAGAAGCATTACTGAGTTTATTAACAAAAATCCTCTATTTCAAAAAGAGGAAATAAATGTTACTATATACAGCTTAAGAGGTGAAAAAAATGAAAATGATGAAGTTGTAAGTGACGGCATATGCAAAAGATATGAATATGGAAATTTCAAAATAGAAAATTTAAATGATCAACTAACAGAGAAGGGACATAGTTTAATCAATAAAATTGATCTAATAGTTTCTTCTTGGTGCTTTCGTCATTTAGCGGATCCAACAGGAACATTAATGCAAGCCTATGCACAGTTAAGGCCAAACACTGGTGTGATTTTTGTTGATGGTTTCTTTCTAGCTTTAGGCGATCAATCGCTTGAAGATATACTCTCGCTGAATACTCCCACCCTTAATATGCAACAATTATTAGATAATTTTGATACTCCTTTTGCTGGAAAAACTGACAGAGACGGACGTAGAATAGATTGTTTTTTTATACAAAAAAAATCTTCCGATATCCCTAATTTAGACATCGAATATAAAGATTTTTTTCCAACAGAAACTTTTTGCCTTCAGCTGGGATCCGATACCATAACGTCTTTTAAAAAAGGTGAAAAATGGAAAGAAAAAGGCTTTGATAATTATGAGCTAGAAATCGTTGGAAGAAAACCATTCTTTTATTTACCACAATATCACGAATTTTTCTCATCAATAGTAAAAGATTTTTCTATCATAAAAGAAAAAATTGTTGATACCGCTTTATCAAGCCTAAATGATGAAAGTAGTTTTGAATATTCTGCTAAAGTCATATACGAATTATTAATGCCACTCATAGAATTTGATAATAAGTCAAACGACGCATTAGAATGCATTGATGCCTTATTAACAGCAAATGAAGGTCATGCACTTAGAATTCTCAATCACCTTTCAAATGAAGGGGATTCAATTTTAAAAATGGCTTTAAAAAGAGCATTTAGTTTATATTCGTCTGGTCAAAGCGACTGCGCACTTGTGAATAAACTAGTAACTATAGCTCCAACCGAAATACTAAATTCCAAAGATTATCCCGGCAGATCCGAGCAATTAAACATAAGAGAAAAGGCGACTGAATATAATCTTTCAGATTTGGTTGGATTTATAGACGGAGTTTTGGAGCAGAGATATAAAACCAACTCTGACACAGAAACCCAAGAAGATATCTCTCCAGAAAACAAAGCGATAAAAAGCAGCACTGCAATTCTTTTGGCGGAAAAAGATCGTAAACAATCAAATATTATGAGCTAGTCACATATTAGATATTTCCAAACCATTCGCGAATTTAGTGACGATGAAGCGATTTTAATTTTTAGCTACAAAAGGAGAATCTCCTTACAAAAACTTCTCAGAAAGTCATGTAATTTTACATAATATTCATTATGAGAAAAAAATTTGAAGATACTTTCTGCTCAATTTGGTGGTAAAAACCAATAAACACTCTCTTAAAAATTTCCCAAAATCCTTAATTTCTGGATGTGCAATTTTACCTCTTGTTAAGGATTCTTATTCTTTCACGAAAGATTCTTGAGATGGACTGGTGGTTTTCGCGGAAGTTTCTGCGGTAGGATCTTTTGCAAGTTTGAAAATTTTCTTTTTTACAGGAGTTGGAGCATCTGCAGCAGCAGTTTTTTCCGTGACCGACGAAACTGTCGACCCAGTTGCGAATTTAAAATTTTTCTTCTCTTTTTCTTTTTTTGGTTTTTTTACCAGCATGATAACTTCTGATTGATCAGAATTGATGATTTTTTCCTCTGCAATTGGAGCGGCTTTTTTAGGAACAGCTGGCAAAACTACATCTTCACCCTGCTCCATTTTTTTCTTAGAATTTTCTTCTTCTTTTTTGGCGTTATCACCGCTTGGTCCTTTTAAAAATTTGAAGCTATTAACGATTGGTGGAATTGGTGCACTTTCTTCAATTTTCTTTTTGGCTTTAGGCTCTGATTCGGTTTTAATTGAAGATGGCAGAGTTTGTGGGACGCTTTTAGGGCCTTGAGAAAATTTAAATTTCTTACTCTTTAAAACATCGGCAACTGGTTGGTTATCGACTTTAGAATTAAGCAAAAACACTGCGTTACTATCACTTGGCTTAAATGTTTTTGCTGCTTCAGGATTAGATGCCTCGGCTTTTGCGCCTTTAGAAATTAGGACAAATTTGTTTTTCTTATCGGTAATTTGTGACTTGGAATTTTTTTCGCGACTTGGGTTCTTGTCATTGACAACATAAACTTCATCATCATCTACAGACTGACTATTGCTGGATTCGCCAGTAAATTTAAATTTTCCCTTAATGCGACTAATTTGTTTTTTATTAGCCGCGTCACCATCCGCTGCCAAATCTTTTTCTTCAAATTTACCGGTCGGTTTATTTTTGGTAACCAAGTTTAATTTGTTATCTTCGGTGATTGAAATATTTCCAACATCTTCTGCAATTTCTTGCGGCTTAACTAGCAGCGATAACTTAACTATCTGATCAAGATATTTATCTAGAATACCTTGAATCTCTTCATTTTCATGGTTGCGGGCGATGATGTAAGCATCGTTAATTTGAGCTTTTAAAACAGCATCCGGCATAAATTTGATGAAGTTAAATTTCTCAAACATCAAGTTTAAACAATCGCTACAATTAGAAGTCGAGGCATGAATAATTACAGATTCATTGACTAAATTTAGCGCAGTTGCGTCAGCATTTTTTGATAAAAGCAATTCAACAATATCGCCATCGCCAACAAGAGAAGCCCGCATCAAAGGTGTCCAGCCTTCATTATCGGCGATATTAACATCAGCACCGTTATCGATTAACATTTGAGTAATCTCGAGATTTTTCTCACGCGCCGCTATGTGAAGCGCAGTTGCGCCGCCAATATTTTTTTGATTAATTAAAGACGGACCAGCTTTGCTGAAGAATCTAACGCCGCTAATATCATTGGCCGCAACTGCTGACATCAAAGAGTTCATTCCAGCAACTTGATCGGAATCTTGGTTGTAAATATTTTTGATTTGCGCAATCAGCGCGTCATTGCCAATCAATATTCCAAATATTGAGGCGCACACAAAAAACGCAGCTAATAAAAAATATTTTCTGCTTTTGATTTTATTGACCTGAATCTTAAACAAGGAAAAAGTAGTATTTGATTATTTTTAAAGAAGTGCTTTCAGGCCGCTAAGATAACGGATCTGCGCGCTATTATCTGATGCTAAATTTTGACGAAAAATTATAGCAAAATTTGAATTACGGAGAATGATTTCTTAAAATCTTTTTTACCAGAAAAAATTTAGAGTTGCTTCATTCTTGAAACTATTTTTTCCATCTATTTTCTAATTGCTTAATTAAAGATTCAGATTCTGGGTCGTAAGTTTTTTCAACCCAAGGTTTTGCGCCATTTTTTAGAAGAAGGGCCACAGTCAAGTCTTGCTTGTATTTGTTGGCAATTGATAAGGCACTGAATCCATCATAATCAAGAGCATTAATGTCGGCGCCTTTTTTAAGCAAAGTTTCAATTGCTGGCAAAAATCCAAGACGTGCAGCGTGCATTAAATAAGTTCTACCAAAGCCATCGATGTAATTTATATCAGCATTATGATTCACCAAAAGATTGAAAGAACTTAAATCCAAAGATTCAATTGTGATCTGCAGTGGCGTATATCCAAGACCATTGGGCAAATTTGGATTAGCGCCTTTTGCTAAAATTGAAGCCACAACTTCACGCTTTTGCAAAAGTATCGCATAAGTCAAAAGCGTATCGCCAACATTGTTGCGTAAATCAGGATTTTCAATGCTATTGTAAGCGCTATTGAAAAAAGAAATATCTTCTTGGCCAACCGAACGAAATAAAATGTCAGCTTTTTCTTGATCGGTAATCACGATAGGAATCCCTTCATTATCGTGATTTCTATAATGATCCATAATTGGTGGAGCCGGAGTTTCGTAGGACACAAATTTGTTAATATCTTTTTTTTGCGGGATAATTTTTGGATCAGAATCCGACAAATCTTCGTCATCACTAGCATCTTGAATTGATTTATCGCTCTTAATTTTAATCAAATATTTTTCACGAAGTTGATTTAATTTCGCTAATTTTTCTTTATTTTTTTTCTCATTTTCTTCGGCCTTTTTTTTCGCAACTTTTTTGGCTGCTAATTGTTTTTTCAAGTTAACTTTTTTTTGCGAATTCAGATAAGCTTCTTTTTTCTTTTCCATCGCAGCAGAAGTTTTGGCATCGTCTTCAACTTTAACTGAAGCAGCTTCAACCGATCCCCCTTTTTTCTTTGCCTCGTCTTTTTTAACTTTTTCCTCGCCAGTTTTATGGATAAAATTCTGAATTTTAGAAAGAGCTTCGCCGGATTCTCCCTTCAATTCGCCCTGCAAGCCAAGTGGTCTAGTATTTTTCTGCATCGCCTTTATTTTGTCGGCCGTCGTAACGGATGCCTCATTTGCAGTTTTATTGTCTGGCGCAATCAAAGTGGTTTTTTCTAGCCCAGTTTTTTTTAGATCTAACAAATCAGAACTTTTTAAAGCGCTTTCAGTTTGAGATTGATTCACTTCCGGCGCTGGCAAAGGTGGGTTTTTAGCAGCTTTAATTTTGGCATCCTTCGCATCAATTTCATCAAGGCCCAAAGATTCTAAATCAACTTTTACATCTTTGTCTTTGAAGGGTTCGTTTCGATTTTTTTTAGCCAAAAGATCAGCATTAATTTGATCTAAATTTTGTATATCGGCAGCTTGAGCAGCGCAGAAAACTAGCGAAGAAATAATGATAACAAAAATTCGAAACATTTATTCGTAAATTATTTTACCGGATCATATCCGCTTTTTTTGGAAAAAGGATGGCAGCGCAAAAGTCGGTGGATTCCAAGAAAAATTCCTTTGATTAGACCTTTTTTTTCAACAGCTTCCAACATATAATGCGAGCATGTCGGCTCAAATCTACAATTGCAACCGCCAAGTAATCGCGAGATAAAAAGTTGATAAATTTTTATTAAAAAGAACAGAATTTTTATCAGAATTTTTTCACACAATTTTAAGAAATTAATTCTAGCCATTCCTCTTCATTTAAAATTTTTAAAGATAATTCCTTAGCTTTTTTAAGCTTAGAGCCAGCTTCTTCGCCAGCAATCACAAAATTGGTTTTTGTCGAAACCGAACCAACAACTTTCATTCCCAAATCTTCAGCTTTTTTCTTCGCTTCGGCGCGCGTCATTTTTGCTAAAGTGCCAGTAAAAATTACTGATTTTCCAGCGAAAGCTGAGTCAGAATTTTTAAGAACAACATCTTCGATATGCAGTTCTTTTTCTAAATCTAAAATCATTTTTAAATTTCTCTCGTCGCGAAAATAATCTAAAATTGCTTGCGCCATTTTTTCGCCGATACCGTCAAGCGATACAAAATCTTGGTATTCGCGATGTTGCGATAAAGTTTCATTTTCATATTTCGACAAGCTCAACATAACACTGAAGAAATTTTTTGAAGAAATAAAATGTTGCGCTAAAAGCTTTGCTGTAGTTTCGCCAACGTGACGAATTCCGATCGCATAAATAAATTTCTCCAAAGAAATCTGGCGCTTTTGATTGATCGCGAAGAATAAATTTTCGATCGACTTTTCGCCCCAACCTAATTTTTTACGCAGCGGATTTGCAGAATTTTTCTCATTTTCTTCTAAACGAAAAATGTCGGCGAAGCTTTGAATTCGACCTTCAAAAAAGAAATTTTCGATTTGTTTTTTCCCTAAACCAACAATATCAAAAGCATCTTTCGAAACAAAATGTTTCAAAGTTTCTTTTAATTGCGCCTCGCAAGAAAGGCCGCCGGAACAGCGTAAAACGACATCGTCTTCGATTTTTACAATTTCATTTTTGCAGACTGGACAATTTTTTGGAAAAGAAAAAGCGACAGAATTTTGCGGTCTTTTACTTAAATCAACTTCCAAAACCTGCGGGATCACATCACCAGCGCGCTGAATTAAAACCACATCGCCAACTCGAATATCTTTGCGCGCGATCTCATCTTGATTGTGTAAAGTTGCGCGCGACACCACAACGCCGCCAATATTTACCGACTTCAAAACCGCAACTGGCGTAAGTGCGCCAGTTCTGCCAATTTGAATAATTATATTTTCGATTTGAGTTTTTCCTTTTTCAGCGGCAAATTTATGTGCGATTGCCCATCGTGGACTACGCGCCACGAAGCCAAGCCTTTCCTGAAGCGCAAAGCTATTCACTTTGTAAACCATGCCGTCAACGTCGTAGTCAATTTGATAACGCGAATCGGCAATTTTTTGATAAAGCTTTAAAACTTCATCAATGTTACAACAAAGTTTGGAATGAGGCTCGATGCTAAATCCAAAGCCGCGTAATTTTTGATGCAATTCACTTTGCGATTGGCATTTAAAATCGTCAGAAACTTCGCCCAGAGAATAGGCAAAATAACTTAATTTTCGCGAGGCAGTAATATTAGAATCAAGTTGGCGAAGCGAGCCAGCGGCTGCATTGCGCGGATTAGCAAAAATCTTTCCACCCTGCTCTTCTTGCCTTAAATTTAGTTGCTCAAAATCTTTTTTGCTCATGTAAATTTCGCCGCGAATTTCCAAAATTTTCGGCACTTCAACAAATTCAAAAGAAGATAATTGAAGCGGAAATCCTTGCAAAGTTTTGATATTTTTTGTCACATCTTCGCCTTCTTCTCCATCTCCCCTAGTTGCGGCTTGAACCAGTTTACCATTTTCATAACGCGCCGAAAAAGACAATCCGTCAATTTTAATTTCGCAAAAAAGATCAAGATTTACTGGCGCAGCAACGCTGAATAAATCGACAATTTCTTCTTTTTTATCCAATCCCAAAAAACGATTTACGCGATCGATAAAATCTTGAACATCTTCGCAACTAAAGGCGTTAGACAGCGATAACATTGGTTTTTTGTGACGTATTTTAGAAAAAATTTCTAAAGTTTTGCCACCAACTTTTTCTTTTTTTGAGTCAAAAAATTGCGGAAAATTGCTGCGATATTCTTCAAGTTTTTTGCGCAATTCGTCATATTCAGAATCAGAAATTAATGGCGTATCTAAACCGTGATAAGCCTCGTCATGCTTGGCGATTTCAGCTTTTAGATTCTCAATTTCGTGGAAAATTTTTATCATTTTTAAACCAAATTATCGTCATTAACATATCGCAATTGCTTCGCTAATTTTTGTAAATCGAATCTTGCAAAATAATCCTCTTCAGCGGCGTGGATAAAGATTTCATTGTCGCGAATTGCAATACAAAATAATCCTGTCGTCATGTTAATTGTGGTGGCAAAAAGTGCTAAATTTAGATGATATTTTTTGTCAAAATTTACGACGTGAATAACGGGTTTAAAAGGCTCTCTTCTAAATGATAAAGCAATTATTAAGGTTATGGCGCTAACAAAATTTCCGAAATAAATTTTTAAAAAATTGCGATAAAATCCAAAACTCAAATAAAGCAATTCACTTTTTTCATCGATTAATTTTATCTTATAAGAAAAGAGCGAAAGTAGCGTCGAGGCCATGATTCCAAAGCTTAAATAAAGCCACGAAATGTTTCCCGCTGAAATCATAAAAAGAATCCACAGCGCGAAGAGGAACAAAAAAAGATTAAAAATATTTAACATTTAAGATTACACTTATCAGTATTGAAGAAGAGTTAAATTCTTTAAAAAAAATCATCTAAACACAATGAAAAAAGTCTTAATTGTTCAGGCCGTTTTTTATGAAAAAATTTCAGCAATGCTTCTTGCTGGAGCAAAGGCCGAATTAGATCGCGCCAAAGTTGAATATGAAATTATTAACGTTCCAGGAGCTTTTGAAATTCCGACAATAATTTCAATGTGCAAAGATATGAAAAATAAATTTTTTAAAAGCTTTGATTTATACGATGGCTACATTGCTTTGGGTTGCGTAATTCGCGGCGAAACTTCGCATTATGAATATGTCTGCAGCGAGAGTGCGCGCGGTTTAAACAACTTGGCAATGAATGATAGATTGGCGATTGGCAATGGAATTCTTACCGTTGAAAATGAAGCTCAAGCTTTAGAACGAGCCGATCCAACTAAAAAAGATCGCGGCGGATTTGCTGCTTACGCCTGCATGGAAATGATGACGCATAGAGAAAATTTGATATTAAAAAGAGCTAAATAATAAAACCTTCTTCGAAGCTGCGGAGTAATTTTATCAAAAAATAAGCAAAAACTAGGACGAAATATGGTGTTAAAAAAGACTTAGAACGGGCTTTAAGAACGCTTCCACTAAACTGACGTCAACTCAAAACAAAAAAGCGTTCCGTTTTTTATATACCTCGTTACATCTCTAACAAGCGACAGATATTCTCTGCACAAACAAAAAGGATTTTTTAATTTAGAAACTAAAACCATTTACCACGCTTAAAGAAGAAAACTTGCATCAAAAAAACCAACAACATGCCGAACATGCAGACGTTGAAGGCATTTGGATCGTTAATTCCGGGAATGCCGCCAATATTCATGCCAAATATTCCCGTCACAAAAGTTAAAGGCATAAAAATTGAAGTGATGATCGAAAGTTTATACATGCTGCGGTTGAGCCTTTCACTTAAAGCGTTGGAAAGTTCGTCATGCAAGATTTGCGATCTTTCGCAGGCTTCTTGCGCCTCTTCAATCATGCGGGTAATATTGTCGTAATTTTCTTGGAAATGTCGTCTGGTCCAATCGTTAATCCATTTCTGCTCCACCGTTTGCAATTTTTTAATTACTTCTTTCTGCGGAATTAAATAACGTTTAAAGACCGCCGACTGAGCGCGCATTTGAATGATTTGTTCACGAAATTTCATATCGTGAGTGCTGGTTACTTTCGCCTCTAAAAAATCAAGACTTTCTGTTAGGCCATAAATGAATGAAGCCGTGTCCGATAAGCTTTCGTAAAGCAGATTATACAAAAATTCACCGGAATTTTTTATTAATTTTTCGTTTTCAATATTTTTAGAAAGAGTGAACAACGCTTTCATGTCGCGGCGCTGAATCGTGATGATGCGACAATTGTCGATCCAGATGCGCAGAGAAACCATGTCTTCTGGTTCTGCGCCTTTATTTAAATTTACAGAACGCAAGATGATTAAAAGTCCAGCATCGAATTCTATAATTCTGGGGCGGGTTTCTTCTGCAATCAAAGCGTCGATGATCAAGTGATCAAGATATGTGGCTTCCTTTTCTAGCCAAGCTTTAGTGCGTCTATTATTAGCATCAAGATGCACCCATGCCAATCCTTCATTTTCTAACTCATGAGCAACTTTTTTGTTGTCCAATTTGCTGGCTTTTCCGGCATCGTCAAAAGAATAGGAAAAAATGATGTGATTTTTTTCACTCATGGATTACTCAGTTTTGCCAAGTTTTTTATAAGAAATAATTGATTTTCCGGAAGCGATTCCATCTTTTCTGATTAAAGCAATTCCAATCGCCGAACGGTCATCAACCAAATAAATAACATCTTCGTGATCGACATTTTGTTTTTTATCTTCAGCCCCTTTGATCGATAAAGTATAAAGCATCTGCATCGCATTACCAACTTGTTTACCTTTTATTGGAGTTACAACATCATGCCCAACCGCGCTAAATGAATTGTCAGAATCGGCAGTAATTAACCAAGTTCTGCTATCTTTTTTACCAGTTTCGTAAACATAATTTTGCTGCAAAATTCCTTTATAATCATCCCATTTGCCATTCATTTTGGCGGTGTAACTTCCAATAATTTTACCATTATTATCTTGAGTGATGGCAAAAACTTCTATGTCGCCATTGAAAAAGGTTTTTACGTCAAATTTTGATGCTTTTTCTAAAGCCGTAATTTCCGCAGGTTTGTAGCTAAATTTTTCAATCAAAGCACAGGAACTTAGAAATGTTGTGGCAGTAATGATTGCAGCTGAGCGAATAAATCTTTTCATATAATTTTTAAAAAAGTTAGTGGCGTTTGCGAGCCAGAATGTTGATATATTCAACCGCTAAAGTGAAAAATAATGAGAAATAAAGGTAGCCTTTAGAAATATGCAGATGAATTCCATCGGCAAGTAAAATTATGCCAACCATAAAAATAAAAGCTAAAGCGACTATTTTTAGTGACGGGAAATTTTGTAAAAAATAATTGATTTTTTCTAAAGCAAAAAGCATCAAAAGCATTGAAATTACTATTGCGATGATGATGACTGGAATATTATTTGTCATACCAACTGCAGTGATTATTGAGTCGAAAGAAAAAACAAAATCGATTAAACTAATTTGTATAATTGCTGCGGTCATAGATTTTCCAACACTTATCGGCTTTTCATCTTTTGCAGCGTGAAGTCCGTGAACTACGTCATTACGGATTTCCCAAGAACTTTTTCCCATTAAAAATAATCCGCCACAAACCAACAAAAGATCTTTGAAGGAAATTCCATTTTCACCAATAAAAAATATTGGCTCCACCAAGGTCATCACCCAAGATAAAGTCAGCAACATCAAAACCCTAATGATGAAAGCCAAAGAAAGACCGAAAGCGCGGGCAACTTGGCGACTTTTTTTCGGCAATTTACTTACAACAATTGCGATAAAAACCAGATTGTCGATGCCTAAAATAATTTCAAGAAAGGTAAGAGTGGCAAGACTTACCAGCGTTTCATAAGTAAAAAAGCTCATTTGATTCTAAGTATTTTTTTTTGATGAAAGAAGTTGAGCAAAGACTGAATTGCTAAACCTAAAACTGAATAATAATCGCCAGAAATTTTTTCAAAAAGATGTTTGCCCAGCGACTCATATTTATAACTGCCCGCACAACCCCAAGGCTGATCGTATTTTACGTAACTTTCAATTTCGGCAATTGCTAATTTTCTCATAGTTAATTTAACGCGCGAAAATTTTTTGAAAATAATTTTTCCATTCAATGCCACCGCAACCGCATTGTTTTGATAATGAATTTTTCCATTAAATTTTTTTAACTGGCGTAAAGCCTCTGCTTCATTATTTGATTTAGAAATTTCTTTTTCCTTAAATTCACAAACCTGATCCGAGCCAATAACATAAGCATCGCAGAACTTTTTGCTAATCGATAAAGCTTTTTGTTCTGCCAAATAAACCGCTAATTTTGGCGGCGATAATTTTACTTTTTTCTTGCCCTCATCTTCGTCAAAAAGTGGCGCCATCACTTCAAATTTAAGACCAACTTCTTCCAAAATTTTTTTACGGATTTTAGAAGTTGAAGCCAAAATCAAACGACAATCGTGATCAATTAACATTGGCTCGAATCAAGTTTAATAAGGCTTAGAAGTTTATTTTCCATTTCTGGATCATTTTTAAAAGATCCCAACATTCTTTTGGTAATGGTTGTGGTATTGATTTTATGGATGCCGCGAGTGGTCATACATTGATGTTTTGCGTCAATAATAACTGCGACACCTTTTGGTTTTAGAGTTTTATTAATTGTGTCCGCAATCTGCGCCGTCATGGTTTCTTGGGTTTGTAAACGCTTACCGTAAACATCCAAAAGACGAGCAATTTTGCTGATGCCAACAACTTTTTTATTCGGAATATAAGCGATGTGAGCCTTGCCAATAAAAGGAACCATGTGATGTTCGCAATGAGATTCAACACGCATATCTTTTAACAAAACGATGTCATCGTAACCACCAACATCTTCAAAAGTTTTTCCCAAAATTTCGTCAGGATTTACATCATAACCCGAAAAAAATTCGCGGTAAGCGTTGACAACTCTTTTTGGAGTTTCAAGCAAACCTTCGCGATTTGGATTATCTCCTGCCCAAGCAATCAGAGTTCGAACCGCGGCTTCAGCTTCTTTAATTGATGGACGCGCGACTTTGTTGTTACGATTTAGCGACTTTGTCATTTTATTTTTTTAGAAAAATTGCAGCAAAAAGATGAGAGCGGGCAAGCTAATAAGCGCTGCAAGAAATTACAAGTATCAAAAAAATCTTTCTGCCTCGACTCGCTTGAAATATAAAAAAGCGAAAAATAGATTGCGCTGGTCTTTTTATTTTTCTTTCCAAGAGTCAAAATTCAAGACGCCACCTCGGACAATTTGATACCAAACAATCTCTTTTTTTAGGAGTTTTATGAAAAAAAGTTTTATCGCTTTAACTACTTTGTGCGCACTTTTATCTTTCAGCGCTCACGCTGGCTCAATCGCAGTTTTAGATGTTGAAAAAATTGTTAAAGAATCTGCTGCAATGCGCGACATCCAAGGCAAAGTCACTAAAAAACAAGATGAATATCAAAAAGATGTCACCAAAAAACAAAAAGATTTAGAAGCTGAACAAAAAAAGCTTGAAGGCAAAAAAAATATTTTAGCTAAAGAAGCTTTCGAAAAAGAAATGAAAAAATTCGAAGAGAAAGTTGACGATCTAAAAGCCTTCGTTGATAAAAAACAAAACAGCTTGAAAAAAGCATCGATGGACAGCATGAGCAAAGTTAACGACAAGATCAAAGACATCATCGCTGAAATTTCAAAAGAAAAAGATGTCGATCTTATTGTTCCAACTTCTCAAACCTTGTTCTACAAAGACGAAATGGACATTTCTGCTGAAGTTTTAAAAAGACTTAACAAAAAAATCACTAAAGTTGATGTGAAATTTGAGTAAATTTTCGACAGGCTCAGAGCGACTTAGGAAAAACTCCCAAATATGAAAATGTTTGGGAGTTTTTTTTCGTCCATTCCATACACCGTCATCCTAAGCTTTAGCGAAGGATCTCGTAAGTTTATCTTCAAAATCTCCAAATCGTCATTGCGAGCGCAGTGAAGCAAAACAGTGCAGTGTTCAGCTTTATGGTTTGCCACGCGCTACGCTCGCAATGACGGTGTTGGAGATTTGTGGGTTGGACAATCATATTTTTATTGCACTTCTCACACAAAATCCCGATTATTTCAGCTCAAATTCTCTCCAATTTTTTAGTCTAAATGTTCATCCCTCTTCGCAATCACACAACTTACTCGCTTTGCAAAGGTGCAATAAAAATTCCTGAGTTGATTGAACGCGCTGTCGCTTACAGATTACCTGCTCTTGGCATTATGGATTGTCAAAATCTTTTCGCCGCTTTGGAATTTTCTTCAGCTTGCAAAAAGATTGGAATTCAACCGATTTTGGGCTGCGAAATGTTGGTAAGCTTCGACGATCCAAATCGCAAAAATCTTTCCAATCTCGATATTGAAAATTCCTTCGCCAAATTGCCTTTAATCGCCCAAAACGAAGAAGGTTATAAAAACTTGATGTATCTGGTCAGCGACAGTTTTTTAAATCGTCAAAATGGACTTTCGCCTCACATTTCTTTTAGCTTGTTAAAAGAAAAATCCGCTGGATTAATTGCTCTTTCCGGCGGGGTTGAAGGCTTTATTGGCAAGCTTTTGCAACAATCTCAAGATAAAAAATTAGTCGAATTAATTAGCGAATTTACTCAAACTTTTCCGCAAAATTTTTACATCGAAATCACCCGTCACCAAACTAAAGAAGAGCAAAACTTGGAGGAAAAATTCATCGACATTGCCTTCAAACACAATCTACCATTGGTTGCAACCAACGACGTTTATTTCATCTCGCGCGAAATGCACGAAGCACAAGATATTTTAAGCTGTATCGGCGAAGGCAGATTTTTCTTACAACCCGATCGCCCAAAACTTTCACCCGAGCAATATTTTAAGAATCAGCAAGAGCTCGAAGCCTTATTTAGCGATATTCCAGAAGCGATTGAAAATACCATCAACATCGCAAAAAAATGCCATATTATGGCGTTTGAGCGTCAACCAACTTTGCCAAAATTTAGTAACGAAGCCAATTTTAACGAAGCCGAAGAGCTAAAAAAAGAAGCCTCTAAAGGCTTAAAATTACGCCTGCAACGCAAATTTGAAATTGAAGAAATTTCGCCCCAAAGACAAAAAGAAATCGAAATTGAATATTTCGCCCGCCCTGATTTTGAGGCTTCTGTCATCATTAAAATGAACTTCTCGGGATATTTTTTAATCGTATCCGATTTCATAAAATGGGCCAAACATAATGACATTCCAGTTGGTCCGGGGCGCGGTTCGGGTGCCGGCTCTATCATTGCTTGGTCGCTGGAAATTACCGACCTCGATCCAATTCGTTTTGGTTTACTTTTTGAAAGATTTTTAAATCCCGATCGCGTTTCAATGCCCGATTTTGACGTCGATTTCTGCCAATCGCGCCGCGACGAAGTGATTAATTATGTACAAAACAAATATGGCCGTGATTACGTTGCTCAGATTATCACTTTCGGAAAATTGCAAGCTCGCGCCGTCTTGAAAGACGTGGGTCGCGTGTTGCAAATGCCTTACAATCAAGTTGACCGAATTTGTAAATTAATTCCCTTCAACGCCATAGAAGCCGTAACTTTGGAAAAGGCGATCGACATGGATAAAGACTTGCAACAAGCCATTAAAGAAGATCCACAAGTTACGAAATTGGTTGATATTGGCCTGAAACTTGAAGGCCTAAATCGTCACGCTTCAACGCACGCAGCCGGCGTGGTTATTGGCGACAAACCACTTCGTGAAATCTGCGCTTTGTATAATGATGAAGGCTCCGAAATGCCAGCCGTTGGCTATTCAATGAAATATGCCGAAGGCGCTGGATTAGTAAAATTCGACTTCCTTGGCTTAAAAACTCTGACCACAATTTTCGAAGCTGTAAAGTTAATCGAAAAAACTCGCGGCGTAAAAATCGATATTTCCAATCTTAAACTCGACGACAAACAAACCTTCGATATGCTTGCCACTGGAGACTCGATCGGTGTTTTTCAAATTGAATCTTCAGGAATGCGATCAATTCTGCGCCAAATGAAATCCGACAAAATCGAAGATATTATCGCTCTAATTTCGCTGTATCGCCCCGGCCCAATGGACAATATTCCAACCTATATTCGCCGCAAACATGGCGAAGAAAAAATCAACTACCCTCACCCACTTTTAGAACCAACACTGAAAGAAACTTACGGCGTAATTGTTTACCAAGAACAAGTGATGGAGATTGCCAAAGTTCTTGCGGGTTATAGTCTTGGAGGTGCCGATTTACTGCGTCGCGCTATGGGTAAAAAAATCAAAGAAGAGATGGATCAACAACGCGCAATTTTTGTAAATGGTGCGATGAAAAATAGCGTTTCTGAAAAACAAGCGGGAGAAATTTTTGATCTGGTCGATAAGTTTGCGGGCTACGGTTTCAACAAATCCCACGCCGCCGCTTACGCTTTGATTTCGTACCAAACCGCTTATCTAAAAGCGCATTATCCAGTCGAATTTTTTACCGCTTCAATCAATCTGGAAATTGATAATACCGACAAAATTAACATCTTCCTTCAAGCCGCCAAAGACAACGGAATTGCAATTCTGCCACCAGATATAAATGCCAGCGAGGCTTATTTTAGTGTCGAAAAAATATAGTAATCTAACTTCGCAACTAGTCCCATCGTTATTGCGAACGAGGCGCGGCAAACCAGTATGGTGTTCGGTTTTTCTGGGTTGCCACGCTTCGCTCGCAATGACGATGTTGGAAATTTTGCAAAAAAATTTAAAAAAATGGACTACAAAGTAAAACTCAAAAACATCAAAGAATCTTCAATCTTAACCAAGATTCCCGCCGATGCGCAAATATTTCTTACCGCTGAAATCGCCAAAAATTTCTCCGATTCTGACTTAGTTTTTATCGCGCAAAATGATGTCGAAATGGAATTAGCGCAAAAGCAAATCCAATTTTTTGCACCCGATTTTGAAATTATAAATTTTCACGCTTGGGATTCTTTGCCTTACGATCGCGCCTCGCCAAAACAGGCTATTCTTGCCAATCGCATCAAAACTCTGCACCGACTTATTACCCGCAAAAATGGTCAGAAATTTTTTATCATTGCTTCAATAAATTCAGTTTTACAAAAAACCATCGCGCCAAGTCGTATCAAAGATTTGGGACTTTATTTGCAAGTTGGTAGTAAAACTTCCCTCACGCAAATTGCTGAATTTCTAGTCGCCAAAGGCTACGAACGCCAAGCTTGCGCCAATAATATCGGCGAATTTGCTGTGCGTGGTGGCATCGTTGACGTTGTGATGCAACAAGCCGCAGACTTGATTGGTTATCGCGTTGATTTTTTTGGCGATGAAGTTGAATCGATAAAAGTTTTCGATCCAATTACGCAAATCACGCAAGAAAATGTTAAATCGTTAGAAATTCTTCCAGCTTCCGAAGTTTTGATGAGCAAAAAAACTGTCGAGAATTTTCGCCAAAAATATCGCGCCGCTTTTGGTGCGGCAATTGACGATCAGCTTTACGCCGCGATTTCCGAAATGCGTTCTTACAGTGGAATGGAAAACTGGCTGCCATTTTTTTATGAAGAAGAATTGGTTAGTTTTTTTGATTATTTGCAAAATCCGACGATTTTTTTTAACGAGAAAATTTTTCAACAAGCTCAACATCGCGAAGAGCTGGTGAATGAATATTATCAAGCTCGCGTCGCTGAACGAAAAATTAAAGATAGTATAATTTATAATCCAATCGAACCGGATTTACTTTATTTTAGCGCTGAAAATTTCAGAAAAAATTTAGAGAAAAATCTCACAATTCAGTTTAATCAATTTGATAGTAATGAAAAAAATCAACGCGTCCTCGACTTAGAAATTAAGCCAGTTCCCGACTTTGCTCTGGCTGGAAAAACCAACCAACAAGATCCGCTAAATTTAGTTAAAGAATTTACCGCTGACAAAAAATTCGTCATCGCTTGTTTGAGTGAAAGCTTCAAAGAGCGCATCGGCAAAATTCTGCCCGATTACAACCTAAAATGCCCGATAATCGTGCTGCCGCTGCATTTCGGATTTTACACTTCCGACATGATGATGATTGGCGAACAAGCAATTTTTGGTGAAAAAATTGTCCGCAAAAAAACCAGCAAAGCTGCGTCACAAAGATTGATCGAAGAAGGTTTGAGCATCGCTTCCGGTGAACTTGTGGTGCATCGCGATCATGGCATTGGTAAGTTTGATAATATTCACACCATTGCTGCTGGCGGCATCAAAACCGACATGATTAAAATTTTATACGGCGGCAATGATACGCTTTTTGTGCCCGTCGACGATATTAATTTAATCACACGTTACGGCGCCGATAATCCACTGATTCAACTTGATCGTTTGGGTGTTGCGGCGTGGAAAAATCGTAAAGAAAAAGTTCGAAAAAGAATTAAAGTCGCCGCAGAAGAACTCTTGAAAATTGCGGCGGCGCGCCACTTGAAAAAAGCCCCAATCTTTGTTCCCGATCAACATTTTTACGACGAATTTAAAACTCGTTTCGGCTTCGTTGAAACCGAAGATCAAATGCGCGCCATCGAAGAAGTTGAAGAAGATTTGGCCAAAGGCTCGCCGATGGATCGTTTAATTTGCGGCGATGTTGGCTTTGGCAAAACCGAAGTTGCACTACGCGCAGCTGCTTCGGTTGCAGGTTCAAACCAAAGAACACAAGTTGCAGTTGTTGCACCAACCACACTTTTAGTTCGTCAACATTTCAAAAATTTTTCAAAAAGATTCGAAGGAACTAATATCAAAGTTGCACAGCTTTCGCGTTTGGTAAATTTATCGGACTCGAAGAAAGTCCGCGAAGAACTTGAATCAGGCCAAGTGCAAATCGTAATTGGCACGCACGCGCTTTTGCAAAAAACTATCAAATTCAAAAATTTAGGATTGGTGATTGTTGACGAAGAACAACATTTTGGCGTTGCACAAAAAGAACGCTTGAAAGAATTGCGTCACGAAGTTCACGTTCTGACACTTTCGGCCACGCCAATTCCGCGCACTTTGCAGATGTCGCTGACGGGAGTAAAAGATTTGAGTTTGATTTCAACGCCACCGCTTGATCGTTTGGCGGTGCGCAATTTTGTAATGCCTTACGATTCTGTAATCGTGCGCGAAGCCGTGATGCGCGAACATAATCGTGGCGGAAGAGTTTTTTTCGTCGTGCCGAGAATCACCGATATTACTGAGATGGAACCGCGTTTAAAAATTTTATTACCTGAGTTAAAAATCACTCACGCTCACGGCCAAATGACTCCAAGTCAGCTTGATAAAATTATGAACGATTTTGTTGATGGCAAAATCGATATGTTACTTTCAACCACAATTGTGGAATCTGGCATCGATATTTCTGATGCCAATACGATGATTATTTACAAATCGGAAATGTTTGGATTGTCGCAACTTTATCAACTGCGCGGTCGGGTGGGGCGCGGTAAAGTTCGCGCTTATTGCTATTTTATGCTCGATAATCGAAAAAAAGTTTCGGACGAATCGCGTAAAAAATTGGAAGTGATGCAGAATTTAGATTCGCTTGGCGTTGGCTTTACCGTAGCAACTCACGACATGGATATTCGCGGCAGCGGCAATTTACTTGGCGACGAACAATCTGGTCATATTAATGAAACTGGGGTTGAACTTTATCAGCAGATGTTGCTTGAGACGATTGAAGAACTGAAGAATCAAAAAAATATTGTTAAAACTACAGTCGAAGAATTTGTTGATCGCGATTTTGCCGTACAAATTAAGCTGGGAATTTCGCTGCTGATTCCAGAAGATTACATGCAAGATTTGAGCTTGCGCATGAGCTTCTACAAAAAAATCGCCAATATTAAAAATGATGAAGATGAAGAGAATTTAATTAACGAAATGAGTGATCGTTTTGGAAAAATTCCGGCGGAAGTTTTAAATTTAATGGAAATCGCCAAGTTGAAATGGCTGTGCAAGAAAGTTGGTGTCGAAAAATTGGAAGCTGCTTCTGAGGGAATTTTAATCAGCTTCAAAGACAATAAATTCGCCAATCCCGATGCTTTATTAAAAATGATTTTTTCAAGCAAAAATCAAATCAAAATTCATCAAGGACAAAAGGCGCTTTTTGTTTGCGATGCAAAATCGCCAGAGAATAAAATTGCTTCAGCTTTAAAAGTGATTGATCAATTACAAAAGCTGCTTGGAAATTATCCAATTTAAGCGGCTAGTTTTTCGATTAATTTTCTAAACCAACTACTTTTACTCTCAAAACCGCTTTTGATTTTTTCTTTTAGATACATGTTTTTTAAAAAAACCAACATGCCAAGAGAGCAGCAATGAGCTGGGTTTAGAAGCTCGGAAGCGATGATGCTGAATTTATTTGGATAGCCAATGCGGACGTTTTTTCCTAAAATTTCTGAAGCCAATTTGTCGATGCCAACCGTTGAAGTTACGCCGCCAGTCAAAACAATATTGCTCAATAAATAAAGTGGCACGCCAGCTTTTTCTAAAGTTAACTTTACATTCTCAAAAATTTCTTCGATGCGCGATTTCATGATATCGCGAAATTCGGCGCGAGTAATTCTTATCATATTCGGCCCATCACTCGACATTGAAGCCTTCAAATTAATTAATTCTTTTTCTTCAATCGGGCTGATTAATAACGAACTATTAAGATTTTTGATTTTTTCAGCGGCGTCAAAAGAGATATTTAAAATTGTTGCGATGTCTTTGGTGACATGCATTCCACCGATTTGCGAATTTCCAACGTAAGATAATTTTCCATCCAAAGTAATGCAAAAAGAAGTTGAGCTGCCACCAATATCAATCAACAAAGTTCCTAAATTTACTTCACCTTCGTTAAGACAAGAAAGCATGGAAGCGTAAGGTTCGACCACATAATTATTTGCAGAAAGCTGACATCTTTTTAAACAGTTTTCGATATTTTTAACTGTAGTTTGCGAAGTGGAAACGATATGAAATTTGGCGTAAAGTTTGCTGCCCGTCATGTAACGCGGATTCACTACTGGAGTTGAGTCATCAATACGGTATTGCAGAGGAATCAGATGAATAATTTCGCGATTATTTTTCTTAAATTCGCTGCGAATTTTATGCGCCAAATTAGCGATGTCAGAAGCTTTAACAATGTCGGAAGCAATTTTAACACTAACTTCTTTGCGCGAAGATGTAACTTGACTTCCCGAGATTCCAATTACCACACGATCAATATTAAATCCCGCCATTCTTTCCGCTTCTGAAACTGCGTTGGTGATTGCTTTTTGTGCCAAATGCATATCAGAAATTGCGCTGTCGGAAATGCCTTTTGATTCCTTATGTCCGTAACCGACAATTCTGATATCGTCATTATTATTAATTGACGCGATCATACAAACCAGTTTGGAAGTGCCCATATCAAGGCATGCAACGATTTTTCCTTTTTTAACGTTTTTCATTTAATCAATTTAATTACAAACTCTTCAATTCTTTAATCACCGAATCAGCATATTCGAGATAGATTTTCCCCTCAACGCGCAAATCAATAATTTTAAGTCCAAGAATCGAACCCGGCATCGTATAAATTTTTATTAAACTGCGCCAAGCATCGGAAATATTATCTTCCGGCAGTTTAATTAACAGTCCATTATCGAAACGAATATCCCATCTTCTGCCGCCAAGCCAAGTCGCAGAATAAACTCTGCTGCTTAAAATTGGATCAATAGCAAAAATATTAAACAGTGATTTAGCGTGAATATTCGCGCCCTTCCCCGACAAGATCACCAAATGTTTAAATTCTGCAATATCATTCACCAAAACTATATTTCCGTCTTTGTCGGTGACATATTTTTTTTCATCATCTTGCCAAATTGCAAATGGTTCATACTCGGTAATTGCAATGCTGATAAGGTTTGGCATATTTCTGGTGATAACAATTTTATTCACCCAAGGCAGATTTTTTTTAATTTCAACGACTAATTTTTTGATTAAAGGTTCGTAACTTTCATCGATGTTTTTGTGCAATTCTTCCCGTTTAAAATCTTTGGCAACATTATTGACGATTGCTTCTATTTCCTCAGTTGTGACCCGTTTATTACCGGTAATTTTTACTTCCGAAAAACTTTGATTATCTAAATTTAAATAATGAAAAAAATAGAAGGAAGTTTGTTGATAAAGCTTGTCCAAATAAATTGGACGGAAAATTTTTATCAAAATTAAAATCACCAAAATCAGCACCAGCAAAACCGCGAAACTCTTCATCAAAAAAGGTAAAGCTTTAAGATTAATGAAGTTTTTAATGCGGCGTAAAAACCGGTTTTGAGCTAAAAAATTAGAAAATTTTTCTCTGATTTTCATGACTTATGAAATGCCGCAAGATGCTGATTTTACAAGATATTCAACGATTTCTTCAAAAGAAATTCCTACATGTTTAGCAATTTTTGGAACTAACGAAGTTGGCGTAAATCCAGGATGAGTATTCACTTCCAGCAAATAGAATTTATTATCGCCGCCATCTTTATTATTTAAAATAAAGTCAACGCGACTTACTCCCGAACATCCTACGGCCTTATGACTTTTTTCTGCTAAATCCAAAATCTCAGCATATTTTTCAGCACTGATTTCTGCTGGCATAATGTAGTCGGTCATTCCCGCGGTATATTTACATTCGTAATCGTAAAATAATTTTTTCGGTCGAACTTCAATTGCGCCCAAAGCTTTATTATCCATCACCGCTACTTGGATTTCCTGACCCGCCAGATATTTTTCTAAAATAATTTCATCGCCATATTTCCATTCATATTTTGAAATATCGAATTGAACATTAGGTAAAACAACTTCGACACCAACCGACGACCCTTCGTTGATTGGCTTGATTACAAAAGGTTTTCCGATGTTAAAAAGTTTTTCTTTATTTTTTTCGTCTTCGCCTTTTTTCAAAATTTCATAGCGCGGAGAGTGTATGCCTAAAGTTTCGCAAATTTTACGAGTCAAAATTTTATCCATACAAATCGCTGAAGCGGTGATTTTGCTGTGAGTGTAAGGAATATTTAAAATGTCGAGAAAGCCCTGAATTCGACCATCTTCGCCATATTGTCCATGAAGAGCATTAAAAATTACGTCTGGTTTTACTTCCTGAATTTGCTGAAAAATTTCACGAGTTAAATCAATTTTTGTTGCTTTATATCCAAGGTTAAGAAGTGCTTGGTATGCGGCTTCGCCCGATCTTAAAGAAACTTCACGTTCCGAATTCCAGCCACCCATTAATACCGCAACGTGTAAATTTTTTGTCATATTATTCTTTTTTATCAGTTGGTTTTTTTGGATTAGAAAGTTCAGAAGCTTTATTAAAATCTTTTTCCAAGCCATGCGATGATTGCAATTCATCGATTACATATTTACAAAGTTCCTCAAAAGACACGCGACCATTATCAGAAATCGTCTTCAATTTTGTAAAAGATTCCATGATGTCATTTGGAACTGCACCGCCCTTTTCTTTACCCAGCCAGCGATTTTGAAAAGCAAGTGGATGCGATCCAGGAGAAGGATTGCCAATGTAAAGAGTGACCGGCAATTTTTTACCGTTAAAATCACAATTTATCGTAAATTTTTGAACCATATTATTTGATGAATGTTACGAAAGGTTGATTGAAAAAATTCGATTTTTTGTAACTCAAATTATCGCCAATCCAAATTTTATTTTGATCTAAAGACATTGTTTTTACTGAGCCTTGCATCAGCTCCACAAGAGCTTGTCCAGAAGCCGTATCCCATTCCATCGATTGGCGAAAATGTAGATAAAGATCAGCGTCATTTTCTAAAATTCTAAAAAATTTTATCGCGGAAGAAAGTCTTTCAATACGAATTTCTTCACTAAAATTTTGATAAATTTGTTCGATGTAATTTGCAACATCGCTATCTTTGGTTCTTCGACTGGTAACGATTCGCAAAATATTCGACGCAGATTTTTTAAATGCCAAAACTTTTTTTTCACCCGAATTATTTTGTACAATAATTTTATTTTCGTAATCTGAAAAAATCATTTTTCCACCTTCAAAAAGTGGAGCGTAAATTAAACCGAAAATTGCTTTACGATCTTTTACCAAAGCAATGTTTACAGCAAATTCAGGGCTTTTATCAATAAAGCTTGAAGTGCCATCAATTGGATCAATTAACCAAAAAATATCGTCAACTTCGCGTAAGTTTCCCTCTTCACAAATGATAGAAATTTGAGGGAATTCTTTACTTAATTTTTGATTGATGAATTTACTTACTGCGATGTCAGCACTAGTTACGCTAGAGCCATCAGATTTTTTCATGATTTCGAATTTTCCTGATTTCCAAAAATTCGCTGCGATTTCTCCAGCTTCAAAAGCGCAAGAAATTATTTTTTCGATTTGATTTTGGTTAAAAAAACTACTCACTATTTTTGACTGGCCTCAGATTCTTTATATTCGCGAGCCAACTCGGCGTAGTTATCAGCCGAAATTTGAATATAATTTTTTTCACTTTCCGTCATGTCACGAAAATATTTTGCTGGATTGCCCGCCCAAATTTGTCCAGTTTTTACAACTCTTCCCGGAGTAAGCACCGCACCAGCTGCAAGCATACCAAATTTTTCGACTCGCGCCAAATCCATCACCAGCGAACCCATGCCGATAAAAGCATAATCTTCGATGATGCAAGCGTGAATAATCGCGCCATGACCAATTGTAACATTGCTTCCAACGATTACTGGAGCGCCTTGTGCGCCAGTTTTATTTTGAGCGTGATTGGGACGAGTTCCGTGCATCACGCAATTATCTTGGATGTTGGTATTGTCGCCAATGACGATTTTTGTAACGTCTCCACGCAAAACACAACCGTACCAAATTCCAGAATTTTTCCCGATTTTTACATCGCCAGAAAGAATTGCAGTTGATGCCACGAAAGCAGAAGAATCAATTGTTGGCGCGATACCGCGATAAGGCAAAATATTTTTCATTAGACCAACTCCTCAAATTCTTTAATTGCATAACGATCGGTCATTCCGGCAATGTAATCCGAAATAAAAATCGCTAAAGTTTTTTTATCGGTAATTTTTAACGCTTCAGCGGCGCGTTCATCGGGCAAACAGCTTGGGGTTTCGATGTAAAAATCAAACAAGCCGCTGACAATTTTTTTCGCACTTGCTGTCATACGATTCACTGTCGAATGACGATACATATTTTGCATCAGAAATTTTTTTAAAGCTTGGTGTGCCGCTTCCATTTCGGGAGAAAAATGCACTAAAAATTTTCCACATAAACGCACATCTTTTTCGCTTTCGATTTTATTTTCTGCGAGGTTTTTTTGCGTCACATCAATCACATTAATTACCATCGCCAAAGTCAGACGTTTTTTGGCCTCGCCGACTAATAATTCTCGCTTAATTTCTGGATATTGCACCAAAATTTCTTGATAAATTTTACCGATTATAGGCAATTCAAAAAGCTCTTCGATCTTGAATAATTCAGCACGCAAACCGTCTTCGATATCGTGATTATTGTAAGCAATATCATCGGAAATTGCCGAAATTTGTGATTCGATTGACGGAAAATGTTTAATGTCTAAATCATGCTTAAAATCGTAATCACGAATATAATCGTGAAGCCCTTCTTTTTCTAAGATTGGGCCATTATGTTTTACAACACCTTCCAACATTTCCCACGATAAATTTAAGCCTTCAAATTCGATAAAACGAGTCTCTAATTTTGTGATAATTTTTAGCGTGTGGGCATTGTGAGAAAAGCCGCCAAAATCTGCCATTTTTTCATTTAATGCATCTTCGCCAGCATGTCCAAAAGGGGTGTGACCCAAGTCGTGAGCCAGCGAAACGATTTCGGCTAAATCTTTGTTAACTTTAAGAGCGCCAGCAATCCAACGTGCAATTTGTGCAACTTCCAAACTATGCGTAAGTCTTGTGCGGTAATGATCGCCCTCATGATTTACAAAAACTTGGGTTTTATATTGCAAACGACGAAAAGCTGAAGAATTGATGACGCGATCACGATCGCGACCAAAAACTGAACGATATTTTGAATCGTCATAATTCTCGGAGTAAAGCCTGCCACGCGATTTCGACTCATCAACTGCGAAAGGCGCTAATTCAAAATTTATCATTTAATCAAGGTTAGAATTACAAAAATCACACCCAAAGTTAGCAAAACGATTCCAAGAGCAATTGTGGTTGCTTTAGCCATTATCAACGCTTTATCAGGATTTGGGTCTGGCTTTTCTTGAGGTTTTTCTTCGGTCATTATTTACGCAATAAATATTTTTGCGGACTATTTGGCTCTGATTTTACTATGAATAATCTTTTGTCTGGACCAAGGCCAAGCAAGTTTTGAAACACATCACCTAAAATTGCGCGCGATGAATAATATCCATGACCCAAGCCCAAAGCTGAATCATCAATCAAGCCAACATTTATAACGTCAATATTATCATCGCTGATGATAGCGCAGGCTCCAAGTCGTTCATTTTTATTAAAAGTTTTTGAAGCAATCATCGCTTTATCATTTTGCGAACAATAAAGCGTAACATGATCGCTGACCTTAGCGAGATTCTTTGCGAAAGATCTAAATTCACCAACTGGAAAGTCGGGTGCATTTAAAATTAATTTGTTAATGAATGTTTTTTTGGGATTGGTTTGAGCCAAATTTTTTAAAGCCGGAAGCACAACTTGATGTCCCATGGAGTGAACTGCCAAATTAATTTTTATGTCATTTTTTTGCAGATCGAGAAGAAAATTTTTAAAGGCTTCAACCGATGCTTTTGCAGTAGTTGCGTTATCTGCATAAGTTTTATTCAGCATCTTGTCGTCAAGAAAAGCGTCTCCTGATCCTGCTGGCCAAGTAAAAAGAACGACTGGACCTTGATATTTTAAATCATACGCAATCTGTGCCGCACGCAAAACCGCTTCTTGATAACGAACATTAAAACCATGAACAAAAACAAGTGGAATGCGTTTTGTTTTTTTGATCGCATCAATTAAATCGCTTTCGGGCAAAGGTTTAGCGCCAAGAATTTTAAAATAGCTCTGCGAAGATTGACGGACATCTTTTGCCAGTTCTATTTCTCCAATCGTGTGATTTTTTGGCACATTAATTTGGCAAATACCATATTGCACAACATCGCTAATAGCAGCTCCAAACTGATCATCCGAGCAGGTAAAAGTGTTATCTTTTGCTTTACGATTGGTAATAACGAATACGTCAACAGTTCTGGTTTGATTGAATTCTTTTTCAAAATAATCCAACCAAGCAGAGTTAAAATTTTTTTGCATTTTCTCTTCACGAGTGACACAAGAAGCTAAAAGAGAAATTAACAATAATGCCAAACTAAGCTTTTTCATGAGATATTATTTAAGAAATTACACCGAGTTTTTTTCCAACCTTTATGAATGCCGCAATAGCAGAATCTAGATGGTCTCTTTCATGCGCCGCCGAAATTTGTACACGAATGCGCGCTTCATTTTTTGGCACAACTGGAAACGAAAATGCAATGACATAAATCGATTCTTCTTCCACCATCATTTTGGCAAATTTACTGGCCAATAAAGCATCGCGCAACATTACAGGCACAACGGGATGAACTCCGTTTTTGTCGCGCACATCAAATCCAGCTTCAACCATTTTTGCTCTGAAATAAGCGGTATTTTCGGCAACTTTTTTGATCAAAGTTTTTGACTTCAAAATCATATCCAAAATTTCAATTCCTGCCGCCGCAACCGCTGGTAAAATATTATTCGAAAAAAGATAAGGACGCGCTTTGTTGCGCAATTTATCGATCACTTCTTTTTTGGAAGCGACGAAGCCCCCACCCGCTCCGCCCAAGGCTTTTCCAAGAGTTGAAGTTAGAATATCAACCCGACCTTCAACACCGCAAAGTTCCAAAGTTCCGCGACCATTTTCGCCGATAAATCCTGTAGCATGAGAATCGTCAACCAAAACCAAAGCATCATATTTTTCTGCTAAATCGCAGATTGTTTTCAAATCAGCAATGTCGCCATCCATTGAAAATACACCGTCGGTGACTATAACACGATTTCTGTTTTGTTGAGCATCTTGTAATTTTTTTTCTAAATCTGACATGTCGTCAAATTTGTAAAAATAGCGCGCGGCTTTGGAAAGTCTGATTCCGTCAATCAAACTGGCATGATTTAAATCAGCAGAAATAATCGCATCTTGTTCATCAAAAAGCGCTGCAAACACGCCGCCATTAGCGGCAAAACAAGAAGAAAAAGTTATAACATCTTCAAATCCTAAAAATTCTGCGAGTTTTTTTTCGAACTGTTTATGTAAATCAAAAGTACCGCAAATAAAGCGAACTGACGCAGTTCCAAGCCCATATTCATCAAGCGATTTTTTTGCCACTTCCACCAGATTTTTGCTATTAGCCAAACCTAAATAATTATTAGCACAAAAATTCAAAACTTTCTTTTTTGAATTTTTGTGAGTGATTTCAATTTCCGATGATTGCGAAGTGATAATTTCATATTCACTTTTGTAGAGACCGCTTGATTTTAGATCTTCCAACTCAGATTTGATATCGTTTAGAAATTGCTGCTTGATCATTTTGAAGATTAATTTTGTTTGGTTTTTAAGACAGATAGGTTCAAAGAAGATTAAAATTCATACCAGACAATTGACAAGTCAAAATTGCCAAATAGTTTGCGCCACCATCAACACCGCCACAAACCTATCTTTTCCTTATAAAAAAATCTTAATCTAGGTAAAACTATGAACAAAAAATTCTTGCAGTCAGTTGCTGCTGGTATTGCTACCCTAAGCCTTGTTGCTTCTTGCTCACACTTGGGTCTTAAAAAAGAATCTAACACTTGTGGCGCTAAAAATGGTTGTGCGGCCGCTACTAAAAAAGACGAAGCTCACAAATGTTCTTCAAAAAACAAAGAAGCTCACAAATGTGCAGCTGTAAAAAAAGAAGAAGCTAAAGAAGTTAAAAAAGCAGAAACTACTAAAAAAGGTCACAAAAAACACAAAAAAGCTGAAGTTGTAAAAGCTGATGCCGCTAAAACTGAAGCTAAAACTGAAGAAAAGAAAAACTAATTTTTAGTTATGAGTTTTAGAAAAGTTCCGACTCCAGCAAATTTAGTTGGGGTCGGGCTTCGATCCCCTCACATCTCCTACATCCTTACAAATCCCAAAAAAATTTCACAAAAAATCGGTTGGTTTGAAGTTCACAGCGAAAACTATTATGCCGATCAAAGCACGCTACAAAAGGATTTACTTACTATTCGCAAAAATTTCCCTATCAGCTTACATTCGGTTGGAAACTCTCTTGGATCAGCGCAAAAGCTTGATCTAATACACTTAAAGAAATTAAAAAATCTGGTTGAAAAAGTTGAACCATTTTTAATTTCAGATCATATTTCTTGGGGCAGAATTGACGGCAATCACTTAAACGATTTATTGCCTCTACCCTACACCAAAGGCGCTTTAAAGGCCATCTCTCGCAATGTTTTGCAAATGCAAGATTTTTTAAAACGCAAAATTTTAGTCGAAAATCCTTCCGCTTATTTAGCCTTTAAAAATCAAGAAATGGACGAAGCAGAATTTATTAATGCTCTGACAAAAGAAACCGGCTGCGGATTATTACTTGACGTAAATAACATTTTTGTAAGCTCGCAAAACTGCTCCCAATTTGATCCGGTGAGCTATCTAAAAAAATTAAATAAAAAAATTGTCAAAGAAATTCATTTAGCCGGACATTCGAAATCGCAAATTTTTGACGGCAAAAATCATCAAGAAATTTTGATCGATACTCACAATAATTTAGTGTGCGACGAAGTCTGGGAAATCTACAAATTAGCCATTAAACGCTTTGGACCAGTTCCATCTTTAATTGAGTGGGATCAAGATTTTCCTGAATTTAATGTACTTTTGGATGAAGCAAAAAAAGCGCGGGAGATTTTAAAAAATGACTAATTTAGCGAAACTTCAACAAGATTTTGCCAAACATATTTATCAAAAATCTGACAAAAAAATCTTAAGCGAAATAATTTATTCCAACATTGAGGCTCTAGAGCGCTTAAATATTTACCGCAATAATATTTTGGGAAATTTTGAATCAATTTTATCTTCAACTTTTATTGTAACTAAAAAAATTTTAGGTGAAAAAGAATTTGATAGGTTAACGCAAAAATTCTGTCAAAAATTTCCTTCAAAAAGTGGCGACCTAAATGAATTTAGCACCGAATTTCCGCAATTTATAAAATCTTACGAGCCCAAATATTTAAAGGATTTGGCGCAGCTAGAACTTTTTTATCATCAATCTTATTTTGCCCCAAGGCCTCAAAACAAATTCGATCTAAATAAATTTAAAAAAATCAAAGCTGAAAATTTTTCTAAAATTACTTTTACTCTAAATCCGTCTTGCATTTTACTTACTTCAAAATTTGCAATTTTTACGATTTGGAAAAAAGAAAAGAAAATTAAAAATTTCGCCAAGCCAGAATTTGCAGCAATTCACAGCAGTAAAATTTTATTGTTAAATGCTGAAGAATTTTTGTTTTTATCGCTAATTTTACAAAAAAAACCGCTTTATAAAATCTACGAATCACTTTGCAAAAAAAGTAAAAAAGAAATCGATATTGGCGCTTTAATTAATCGTTTTATTGCCGACGAAACAATCATAAAATTTTCTTTATGAAAGAATTTCATTTGATTGAAAAATATTTTAAACCACTGACAAAATCCTGCAAAGCCGCACAAAATCTGGCTGATGATGTTGCTAAAATTAATTTAAAAAAAGATGAAGAATTGGTAATCAGCAAAGATCTTTTTGTTGAAGATGTGCATTTTTTACGCATTGATGGCGGATTTAAAATTGCTTCCAAACTTTTACGCACCAACCTTTCCGACCTTGCTTCTTCTGGCGCAAAGCCCCTTCATTACATGTTAGGATTTTCTAAAAATGATTATACTGACGAAAAATTTCTGCGCGAATTTTCTCGCGGACTAAAATCAGTTCAAGATGAATTCGGGCTTTGTTTGATTGGTGGCGACACGGTTAAATCGGAAAAACTTTTTTTCTCGGTAACTATTTTTGGAATTGCCAAAAAAGGAAAAATTTTATCACGCAATCAGGCAAAAAAAGATGATTTGATTTTTGTTTCAGGAGCAATTGGCGATGCTTTTTTGGGTCGATGCTTTAAAAAACTCAGCGCAACCGAATTGCAGGAACGTCATTTTTTTCCAACTCCACGAATTAATTTGGGTAAAAAACTATTAGAAAAAAAATTATCACGCTGTGCGATCGACGTTTCTGATGGCTTAATTGCTGATTTAAATCATATTTGCACAGCTTCAAAACTCGCTGCTGAAATTCATTTAAATCACCTTCCAATTTCAACGGCAGCACAAAAATTCTTGCAAAAAAATTCTCAAATAAAAATTGGTGATCTAATTTCTGGCGGCGATGATTATGAATTAATTTTCGCGGTAAATCCAAAAGATAGAAAAAAAATTTCAGACTTATCAAAATCTTTGAAGCTTGATTTGACATGTATCGGCGCGTTTAAAGAATCGTCGAATAAAAAATTTAATGTCACGTTATTCAACGAAAAAAATCGCAAGATAATAATCAAAAAAACCGGCTATGAACATTGAAAGATTTATAAATCTAAAGTCCGACGAAAATAAAGGAATTTACGCTGGATCTTTTAGACGAAGCGTCGCTGCTATGCTTGATGTGACGATTGTTTTATTCATCCGCGTCGTTACAGCCCAAGCCCTAGGAATTCTTTTTGTTAATCAAGAATTGCAAAGATTTTTACTCGAATTCAAAGATAAATTTGGCACTGATTTTGTAAAAAATAATCCCGATCACATTGATTTTGTTCTACATCATCGTTTCTTTCTTGTGGCTTTGATTTTTTATACCGCCGTAATTTTTATCGGCGCACTTTATCACGCATTATTAAATTCATCATCTTGGCAAGCCACAATTGGCAAACGTGTAGCCAGTATTGCTATTGAAAAAGAAAACGGTTCACGCATTAGTTTTGGACTTGCGCTTTCGCATTATTTTTTATCAGTTTTGCCATTTCTTTTTATCATGTATTTGATCTCTTATCAAGTAAGTCATGATATCACTTTCTTCCAAGCGGTTACCGCATCAACATTCAATGTATTTTTCGGAATTTTGTTCCTACTTTGGACGCAAATTCACAGCTTCACTAAAAGAAAAACCACCGCTTATGATTTGATTTGCAAAACCGTTTTGGTGAATAAAAAAACCACCGCAAAATTTCCTTGGAATAAAGAAAAAATCAGTAATTTTTTGTAACAAAAATCCCTTTGAAATCTAGGGCTGTCGTGCTGATATGATGGACATCTCATTTCAATAAATTTTATTACAAATGTTCATTTCCTCACAAAAAACAATTAACAGCAAAGTTAGTTGCAACGGCATTGGGTTGCATTCTGGCACCGATACTACGATCACATTATTTCCAGCTCCTTGCGATACTGGAATTGTTTTTAGAAGAACCGATCTTGAAACAGCTAAGAACAGCATCAAAGCTATTTATAGCAATGTCGTTACCACAAATTTAGGAACTACGATCGCCAATGAATTCGGCGCTAAAGTTTCTACTATCGAACATTTAGTTGCAGCACTTTGGGGTTGTGGAATTGATAATATTTTTATCGATATTGACAGTCCGGAAGTTCCAATTATGGATGGCAGCTCTGAACCTTTCGTGTTCTTGCTTGAATGCGCTGGCGTTACCGTTCAAGATAAAGCACGACACATTATTGAGGTTTTAAAAACCATCACCGTTGAAGAAGCCGACGGCAAGATAATTGAAGTTAGTCCAGCTGAAGAATTTTCAATTAATCTGCACATCGACTTCAATCATAAACAAATCCAGAAACAAAGCTTTGATTACAAAACAACTTTTGCTTCTTTCAAAAACGACCTTTGTCGTGCCAGAACTTTTGGCTTTAAACACGAAATTGAACAATTACACAAAATGGGTTTAGCCAAAGGCGGTTCTCTTAAAAACGCTATTTTGGTTGGCGAAGATGGAATTGTGAATGAAGAAGGATTGCGCTACAAAGATGAATTTGTCAGACATAAAACTTTAGATTTTATCGGCGATATTTACTTGGCAGGATATTATATTTCTGGCCAATTTAAAGGCACGAAGACTGGACACGGAATCAATAACAAGATGTTGCGTAAATTGTTGAGCGACGAGACAGCTTGGAGATTGATTTAAATTTAGAAGTGATGAATATAGCCAGCTTCCGCCTCACCCACCTTACTCTCGCGCAGATCACAACTTGATGCGATTTCTGGCGGTAAATTTTTTAGTACGAATGATCTGCCATCTGGCAAACGAATTGGCGTATAATTTTCTGAAGTTCTGAGTCTTTTTTTATTAAGATAAGAAGCGTTAATTGCAGCTCTCATATCTTTAGAATGAACATATTTAACCAAAATTGCTTTGCCGTTAGGGCAAATAATTTCAGTATTAGTATCTGGCATTTTTGTTAAAAACGAACAGGAATTAATCTGCATCAAAAACAATAGCAGAAAAATTTTATTGAGCCGCTTTGACTTGTCCGACATTGCTAAAGATAGATTTAAAGAACCCGATTTTATTACTGCTAACTTCGGTATATTTTGAGGTAAATTGTAGATTTTTATCTTCGTTGGATAAATCGAATTTCTCGATTGATCTGACCGTTTCAGATTTATCAAATTTTAAAGTAAGAATGGTTCTTTCTTTAATATCTGGAAGGAAAAATAAAATGCGTTCAAGATCTTCTGAATAGTAGATCCAAGTCTCGTCAGAATCTAAATTTGAAATTACAGTTGGCGATCCCATAATTTTTAAAACGCGCTCTTTACTGGTAATTCCTTCTTGCACAAGTTGATGATCCGCTAGTTCAAAAACATATCCGTGACGTTCGGAGTTCTTGATACAAGAGGATAAAACCAGAATTAAAAAAACATTGCAGAGAAAATTTTTCATGAAGAAAAAGTTAGAAAAATCGCTAGAGATTAAGTAAAAATTTTTCTTTGATTTTACGAAACGGCTTTCTATATTCAAGGCCACTTTTCGAAGATAACTTGATAGCAAGTTTACTCAAGATCTCAAACACACCACATATCTAAATTCCTAAAACCCGAATCAAAATAAAACTAATTAACTCCAACCTAAGTCAATCCTATGGCAGTTCCTAAGAGAAAGAAATCAAAATCAAGACGCAACATGAGAAGAGGCAGCAATGGTTCTTACGCTTTAACAGTTGCCAATGTTCTTACTGATAAAACTACTGGCGAATTCAAACTTCCTCATCACATTTCTTTAGATGGGTTTTACGACGGAAGAGAAATCGTAAAAAAGAAAAAGAAAAAAGCTGCTCAAGAAGAGTAACCAAATAATTTAGTCCTTACTAGTGTCTAAAAAACATACTGTAGCACTAGATTGTATGGGGGGAGATAGAGCTCCCCACTCGGTCATTGATGGAGCTCAAATTATTGCCAAGGCAAATTCGGAAATCCACTTTTTGCTTTTTGGCGACTCCACGAAAATCACTCCCATTCTAGAGCACTGCCCCGATCTTAAAGCTAGACACACTTTAATTCACACCGAAGAATTTATTTCATCTGATGAAAAGCCTTCAACTGCTTTACGCAAAGGCACAAAATCAAGTATGCGTTTGGCAATTAATGCTGTAAAAGATGGCGAAGCTGATATTGCAGTTTCAGCTGGCAATACTGGTGCTTTAATGGCAATTTCTAAAATTGTTTTGCGCACCCTGCCTTCGATCGATCGTCCCGCAATTGTTACTGCAATTCCCAACCAAAAAAAAACCGCTACTGTTTTATTGGATATGGGAGCCAATGTTGAATGTGGCCCCGATGTACTTTTCCAATTTGCCGTTATGGGTCACGCTTTTGCGCGAGTTGTTTTAAAAGTTGAAGAACCGACTATCGGAATTTTAAATGTTGGATCTGAAGATTTAAAAGGTTCGGATTCTGTAAAAAATGCCGCAATTTTACTAAAAGATAGCGATCTTAAAAATTCTTTTTACGGCTATGTTGAAGGCGACGATATTTTAAAAGGCACAGTTGATGTAGTTGTAACCGATGGCTTTACTGGCAATATCACTTTGAAAGCCATTGAGGGCACAGCAAAATTACTCTCTTCTTTAGTGAAAGAAGGTTTTAAAAGTTCTTTAATTTCAAAAATCGGCTATCTTCTTGCCGGAACCTCAATTCGTAACGCCACAAAAACCATGGATCCGCGCTTACATAACGGCGCAATGCTAGTTGGCTTGAATGGGGTTGTAGTAAAAAGCCACGGCGGAACTGATGCGCTAGGATTTTCCAACGCTATTCGCGTTGCCATCTCTCTAGTTGAAAATAAAATTAACGAACGCATCACTGAAGAATTAAGAGCGTCATCAATAAATTCTAATAGTGACGCCGAAGAAAAACTCTCTAGCCATGGAAATTAACAGCAAAATCATTTCTACGGGTTCTTACCTGCCAGAAAAATTTCTCACTAATTTTGACTTGGAAAAAACCGTTGAAACTACTGATGCTTGGATTGTTGAACGTACAGGAATCAAGAAAAGACACATTGCTGCCGAAGGAGAATTAACTTCTGATATCGCTACTCAAGCCGCTTTAAGAGCAATCGCAAATTCTAATATTACAGCCGCAGAAATCGACATGATTATCTTGGCAACCACAACTCCCGACCTGACATTTCCAGCAACCGCCACAACTGTTCAAGCCAAAATTGGTGCTAACGCTGCTTTCGCTTTCGACATTCAAGCTGTGTGCTGCGGTTTTGTTTACGCTCTGGCAACTGCCAATAATTTTATCAAATCTGGCCAAGTTAAAAATGCTTTGGTAATCGGCGCTGACACTTTATCTCGCATCGTCGATTGGACAGATCGCAACACTTGCGTACTTTTCGGCGATGGCGCCGGCGCAGTAATTTTACAAGCAAATAGCGAAAAAAACTGCGGTATAATTTCGTCAAATTTATATTCTGACGGCTCGCTAAATAGTATTCTTAAAACCAGTGGCGGCACTGCTTCAACACAAAAATCTGGCTTTATTGAAATGTCGGGAAAAGAAGTTTTTAAAAATGCGGTTGAGAAAATGTCAAAATCGGTTTTTGCCGCTCTCGCCGCCGCCAATCTAACTGTTGAAGATATTGATTTATTAGTTCCCCACCAAGCAAATGACAGAATTTTATGCGCAGTTGCCACTCGCCTTGGACTTCCCAAAGAAAAAGTGGTCGTTACAGTTCAAGATCACGCCAACACTTCTGCCGCTTCAATTCCTCTTGCTCTTGATTTCGCCAATTCACAAGGTCGCATCAAAAAAGGTGACATTCTTGTTCTTGAAGCCCTAGGGGGCGGTTTGGCTTGGGGATCGATTGTTTTAAAGTGGTAATTTCAACCATGATTAACATCGGTACAAAGCCAGCAATTCGGCTTTTGTGACAATTACAGAAATATAAAAAATTGTCGAAAATGACCAAGCAAAAAAATCCCAAAATAAGACTAAAATTTTCCACAGCTTGAATTTTTACAACCGCTGCTAAAAATTTCCAACAGATAGATCCACCTTTTTGCAGAGACACTCTGAAACCCTTCAAAGTTAATTTTATTAAAGATGTTTTTAATACACAGAAGTAAGAAAGCTTTTTCTATTATCGAGATCGCTATGGTGATTGTCATAATTGGCATTTTAATAGCTGGAATAGCTTCCCTGAATGGTTTTGTATCAAAATTTCGCATAACCACCGCCCAGTCTTTGACTCGCTCTTCTCCCATAAGCACCATCAGAGACAATTCTCTCTGGCTTGAAACTAGTATGGAAAACAGCTTTAATGATATTGAAAGCAAAGACCAATCTGCATTAACAAATTGGTATGAACAAAGAAATGCTGCTAATAAAATAGCCTTACAAGCTGTAAATGGCGGCCCAACTTACTCAAATAGTATCAACAAAATTCACGCCGTAAAATTCACTTCTTCGGGTGGTTATTTCACCTTTGATGCCAAATTTTTGAACAACACCGACTATACAATCACGATTCTTGAAAACAGGGAAAGCAATTCAAGTGACAACTATTTTTTAATTCATAATTCCATTTCAAGTCCAAGCGTCACAACTGCAAATCAAGATCTATTACTTGGTTACAATACTGATGGCCAAATAATTCACAGCCAAGGCGGCAGCAGTTCTTACAATTCCAACGTTAGCAACTACGGAAATTCTAGCGGCTTTCCAAAAATAATTACTTTTACTCACAGCTCAACAAAAGGGAAAAAGATTTATATTAACGGAATGCTTGCTGCAAAAGACGAGGCCAATAAAAGCGACTTAACTGGCATCACAACTCTTGCGCTTGGCAAAGGATATACTGGTCAAATTGGTGAAGTTATAATTTTTACCAGAGCCATTGAAGCATCTGAAATTAGTGCAATTGAAGATTATCTTGCCCAAAAATGGTATATAAAAATCGATCGCAATACATCCGACTGCACAGCTGGAGTTGCAACCACTTCTGGATGCGATACTTCTTCTGGCGGCAGTGGTGGCGGTGGTTCAGTGACTTGTCCCGTTTTAGTCACTGGCGTAACTAGCACAACTCCGGTAAATAGCGGCGCAGGATCTTTAAATTGCGACGCCACAAACTTTGATGGTGGCACAATTTCTTATGATTGTTCGGGAGGCGTATTGACGCCAGCATCTAGTTGCCAATGCGCTGTCGGATACATCCTCTCTGGTAGTACTTGCGTCTTGAAACCTACTTGTTCTGGTGGAACTGAAACAACAATAGGCGGCGAAAAAATCCATAAATTCACTTCTTCTGGAACCCTCACTTGCACTAACGCAATTACTGGAGCAAAAGTTCTTGTTGTTGGTGGCGGTGGCGGTGGCGGTTGGAGGGGCGCTGGTGGTGGAGCTGGTGGCTATGTTTACAACTCAGCTTTAGATTTAGCTTCTGGATCATACACAATAGATGTTGGCGCTGGTGGCGCTGGTGCAATTGGCTCTACTTATCAGGCTACCGCTCAAGGATCTGACGGTCAAGGATCATCAATAAAATTGGGCGCAACGTCAATCATTACCACAGTTGGTGGCGGTGGTGGTGGAGCTGGTAGCGCCGGAACTGATGCTCTTGCTAGTGGTCGTAATGGTGGTTCTGGCGGCGGTGGAAGTTATTGGGGAAGTTATAAAGCTGCTGGCGCTGGAACTTCGGGACAAGGTTTTGCTGGTGGCGGCGGTAGTACACAAACATGTTCTGGAGGTGGTGGTGGAGCAAGTTCTGTTGGATCTGCTGCTTCCGCCGTTGGTGGTAATGGAGGCGAAGGAGCATCTAATTCAATTAGCGGCGTCACTCCTACGCCTTATTATGCTGGAGGCGGTGGTGGCGGATGCCATACTTCTACTGGCGGACTTGGCGGAAGCGGCATTGGCGGTAATGGCGGTTCTAGAAATGCGCCATCAGATATACCCGCGACTGCTGCTGTGGCAAATACTGGATCTGGTGGCGGAGGCGGTAATAGCGGTAACTACGGTGGTAGTCAAAACGGCACCGCAGGTAGCGATGGTATTATCATCATACGCTATTAGAGAATTAATCGTAACTTCGCAGATCACCATTTTGATAAAATTGTGGCGTTGGCGAAGGAGCTTTGTTCAAAGAAAAAAGCGTCAAAACAAAGCAGCCAAGAAATTGAATTATGGACTTAGTTGATGCGTTACTAAAAAAAGCGGCGGTGATTATTGTGACAGATCGCAACAGCTAAAGCATCAGCTTCGTCTTCACTTTGAAAACCCGCTTTTGGCAATAAAATTTTTATCATCATTTGTACTTGTTGTTTTTCTGCGCGCCCTACTCCGACAATGGTTTTCTTTACTGCTGTCGCTGAATATTCTGACACTTTTAATCCGCATAACCCCAAACTTAGAATCAACGCACCTCTTGCGTGACCAAGTTTTAACGACGATGTAGGATTGGTATTTATAAAAGTTTCCTCAATTGCTGCCTCGTCGGGCTGATGAATTTGAATAAATTCGGTAAGAGATTTATGAAAGATCTGCAGGCGCTCCGACAAAGGCTCTGAAGGCTTGGTGTGGATTGTGGTGGAAGCAATAAAATGGAGGGAATTATTTTTAACCTCAATAATTCCAAGACCAGTTTTGGTAAGCCCCGGATCAACTCCAAGAATTTTCATCTAGGAATAAAATTTCTGATTTTTTTCGACCATTTCGATCAATAGTTTGCTCACGGCAAAACGCGAACCATGCTTGCCGTTAAGTTCACGCAATTGATCGACAACTTTTTGTAAACCGTAAGAATCGGCGCAACGCAATATTCCGCCACGAAAAGCTGGAAATCCAGCGCCCATAATCATTGCCATATCAAGATAGCTGGCGTTTTTAACAACACCTTCTTCCAAACATTTGGCGGCTTCGTTGATCATCATTAAAACGCAACGATCCACAATTTCAGCATCGGTTAGATTAACGCGCGAAATCGATTTAGCTTTTCTTAATTTATGCAGAATTTCGACAACTTTTGGATTTACTTGCGCGTGAGATTTCTCTTTTGAACTGTGCAAATAAAAGCCTTGGCCAACTTTTTTGCCGAGCAATTCTTTATGATTTTCATAAAGCTCATCCAAAATATCAGCAACTCGCATCCTTTCGCCGAAAGCTTCGTGCAGCGAATGCGCAACCTTGACACCAACGTCAATCCCAACCACATCCGCCAAAACAAAAGGACCCATTGGCATTCCAAAAGTTTCAATCAAATGATCGATGCGCTGAATCTCTGCGCCCTCTTGAAGCAAATATGCGGCTTCGTTCATGTAAGGTAATAAAATTCTATTCACCAAAAATCCGGCGGAATCTTTTACGACGATTGGAGTTTTACCGAGTTTTTTTGAAAGCTTGACGATCGTGCCAATAGTTTCGTCAGAAGTTTTTTCACCGCGAATAACTTCCACCAAAGGCATACGATTTACCGGATTAAAGAAATGCATTCCAGCAAAACGCTCAGGATTTTGTAGGGATTTTGCCATTTCAGAAATTGACAAAGATGATGTGTTTGAGGCAATTACGACGTCTTTTCCAACTTTAGTTTCAGCTTCGGCGAGAATTTTTTTCTTCACTGCCATATTTTCAACAACCGCTTCAATTACAAAATCAGCAGCGTCAAAACCAGCGTAATCAAGACCAGAGGAAATTTTATCAATCTTCGACGCAGCTTGAGCTTCAGTATATTTTTTGATTTGTTTAAGCTGTTTATAAATTTTGATAACCTGATTGTAACCAAGAGCTATGGCATTTTGCGCAATATCTTTAACACGAATATTGATGTCGTAATTGCTGAAAAGCCAAGCAATTCCGCCGCCCATCACGCCAGCGCCAATTAATGCGGCATTTTTAATTTCTTTAACTTTGATGTCACTTTCAACTCCCGAATCTTTTTTTAAAGCTTCTGAGGTAAAGAAAATTTCGATCAGATTTTTTGAAACTTCGCCAACAGCTAATTCGCAAAAAGCCTCGAGTTCAATTTTTAAACCGCACTCTTCTTTTTGAGATCCGTAAGTTCTTCTGATAACTTCCAAAGCATAAAATGGTGCCAGATATTGGCCTTTGGTTTTTTCGAATAAATCTTTTTTAGCCAAATAGAAAACAAAAATTTTCCCCAGCAAAAAATTTTCAAAAATACGACGTTTTTTGGCAGCTTTGTAACGCAGTGCTAAAAATTTATTTTTTTCACCTTCTTGTAAAATTTCTGTAATAAATTCGCTTAACTTTTCTTCTAAAAATTCTTCGCGAACGATTTGATCTAAAAGCCCAATTTGAAAGGCTTTTCTAACGTCAATTGCTTTGCCAGAAAGAATAATTTTTAAACTTTGTTGCAGGCCAACTAATTTTGGTAAACGCTGCGTTCCGCCAAATCCAGGAATGATTCCCAAACTTACTTCTGGCAAACCTAAAACCGTTTTATGATTCACAACTCCAACACGATATTTGCAAGCCAATGCCAATTCCAAACCGCCGCCAAGACAAGCTCCGTCAATTATGGCAATGGTTGGAATTTTTAATTTTGAAATTTTTGTTAAGATATTTTGACCGCGAGAAACTTTTTCTAAAGCATCTTCCGCGCTAGAAATCGCTTTGATTTCATTGATGTCAGCACCAGCGATGAAAATGTCTTTTTTTTCAGAAGTGATCAACAAAACGCGAATTGCTTTATTGCCGTCAATTACATTAATTGCCTTCTCGAGCTCTTCTAATACTGGCGCTGAAAGCTTATTAACTTTTTCATTAGGCAAATTGAAAATCAAATTCGCGACGCCGTTTTTTTCAATTTCTAAAGAGAGTGCGTTCATATATTAGTGGGCTAAAAATTTTTCGATTTCCAAAGCTGCCATACAACCAGTTCCGGCAGCCGTTACAGCCTGACGGTAAATTTTATCTTGAATATCGCCAGCAGCATAAATGCCAGAAACACTTGTGGCTGTTGAATTTGGCTTGGTTAAAATATAACCTTCAGCATCAATTTCGACGCCAGTATTTTTAAATAAATCAGAATTTGGCTTGTGTCCAATCGCAATAAAAATTCCATCAATTGGCATTTCACGAATCTCGCCCGTAACAGTATTTTTAAGGCGCGCGCCCGTTACGGTTTTTGGGGTTTCGCTTCCCAAAACTTCATCCAAAGCATGATTCCAAATCACTTCAATTTTTGGATTTTTAAACAAGCGATCTTGCAGAATTTTTTCTGACTTAAATTTGTCGCGACGATGAACTACATAAACTTTTTTGGCATGATTGGTTAAATATAAAGCCTCTTCAACCGCGCTATTTCCGCCACCAACTACGATAACATCTTTGTTCTTAAAGAAAAATCCGTCACAAGTTGCGCATCCTGAAACCCCAAATCCTTGGAATTTTTTTTCTGATTCTAATCCCAACCATTTTGCTTGTGCGCCAGTTGCAATCACAACAGCATCGGCTTCGTAAACATCTTCCGATTCACCAAATAATTTGAAAGGACGAGAAGAAAAATCGACTTGCTTGATGTGATCGTGAAAGATTTTTGTACCAACGTGAATTGCCTGTTTCTCCATCTGTTCAACCAGCCACGGACCTTGAATTGCATCAGCAAATCCGGGATAATTTTCCACTTCCGTGGTGATGGTTAATTGCCCTCCGGGAGTATTTCCATTGATGATGATCGGTTCAAGATTGGCGCGCGCGGCGTAAATTGCGGCGGTGTAACCGGCTGGACCGGAACCGATGATTGCTACTTTTGTTTTGTGAGTTGTTGGCATTTTGAGTAATTTATTTTGCCTTCTTCGTGCGCTGACTTGAACAGAATTGAAACCAGCGCAAGAAAAAGGAACTGCAGTTAATTCATGAACATTCCGCCGTTAATATGCAGAGTGTGGCCCGTAATGTAAGAAGCATCTTCGCTTGCTAAGAAAGCAACTCCTTTTGCAATATCCGAAGAGTCGCCCATTTTTCCGGCTGGAATTTTTGTCAAAATCGCTTCTCTTTGTTGATCACTTAAAGAATCGGTCATTGGACTAGAAATAAATCCCGGAGCCACGCAGTTTAGAGTAATTCCACGAGTTGCAACTTCTTGCGCTAAAGATTTTGTCATGCCAATCATACCCGCTTTGGAAGCAACATAATTACATTGCCCTGGATTGCCAGTAACACCCACAACTGAAGCGATATTGATGATGCGACCATATTTTCTGCGCATCATTTTTTTAATCGCGTTACGATTTAAGATGAAAGTTGATTTCAAATTCACATCCAAAACTTGACTAAAATCTTCATCTTTCATGCGAAGCACCAGCCCGTCTTTAGTGATTCCAGCATTACAAACTAAAATATCGATTTGTCCGCCCGCAAGCTCTTCGGCCTTGTCGAATAAAGCTTCAACTTCCACGAAGTTTGATAAATTGCAGGTTAAATATTTTACATCGCCACCAATTTCAGCAGCTAATTCTTTAAGCTTATCTTCTTTTGTTGATGACAAAACTAATTTGGCACCTTGCGCCGCTAAAGCTTTAGAAATTGCGGCTCCAATGCCACCAGTTGCACCTGTTACCAACGCGTTTTTTCCTGTAAGTCTGAACATATTTTTAAAATTTAGTTTTTAGTTTTATCAATAACGTCGATCAGGCGACCCAGCTTGTCGATATTTTTTTTATCGTAGCCAGTTTCCTTTTCGATTTTGTTATGGGTTTCGTTAATAATTTGATCTTGCTGTTCGCGATCTTTTTTGTCATCAACCACTGGTTTATTTTTATCTTCGTCAATCGTTTCGTCAATTTTATCATCGAGAGTTTTTGGTAAAAATCCCGGTTTTTCAAAATTCTTGGTAATGGCGCCAATAAAGGCTTCAACTGCTGGATCAATAATATCGCCAGTAATTTTTAAAATATTACCGCAACGCGCTTCAATCATCCAATCTGGAACTTTTTTTCCATCGGAATCTGGTTTTTTTCCAAGTAAAAATCCGTAAAGATTGGCAATTACAGCGTAGAATGCACCGAAGATTAATAAGGTTTTGCCGATACCATATAAAACGCCAAGTGAACGATCCAAAATTGGTGGCATTTTTTCTTTTAAATTTTTGACCAAGCCAGAAGTTGAAAGCAATAAAGCGAAGAAAGTAACAATAAATAACATCGTGCGCGCAACAATATCGAGCACCATTTTATTGCCAGAATAAGAAGTCAGAAATTTAGCTAATAAAGGCGCTCCGAAGTAAGAAACGCCAAGAGCAGCAATCCAAATTAACAAGGAAAATAATTCTTTGACGAAGCCACGAAAAAAGGCCACCACAATAAAAATTAAAGAAAATGCAATAAAGATTAGATCGAAAGTATTAAAGGTTGCGGACATGATTATTTAGATTTTATTAGCCTGAAAAACGGTAAATTTTTAACGATTTCTTTTGGAGATTTTAAATCACCATTTTCGTTTAAAAAAGTTGCAGTAACAATTTTTTTTACCTGCATTTTACGTTTCTCGAATTTCATCACGTTTGCAATTTGAGAATCAATAAAGTTTTTGGTTCTTGTAAAATTTTCTGAATCGTCTTTCACAAAGATTAACGAACTGCGCAAAATAATTTTCGCCAAAGTTATTCTTTTAGTATAAAAATTGAAGTCAGTTGATTGATCGCGAACTTCTCTCCAAATAAAATCGGCAATTTTAAAACAATCTCTCATTCCTTGTATAATCGGTTTTGCGCCCACTTCGAAAGAAGTAAAATTTTTTGGATTTAAATAGAAATTAATCAATCTTTGGATCGCAACTTGATGATCTTTTTCAATTTCAAATCTGGCGTAGAGTGCCAGACGAATTTTATCGCGAATTTTTTGAGTATGAAAATTTTCAATCGCTTGAATTTTTTCTGACACTTTTTGGTTTTGCGACCAAATATAAAATTCTGCGATTTCTAAACAGCCATTTTCAAAAATTAAATTAGTAAAACTTTCAGAAATTCCAGAGTTATAAACTGCCTGCGAAAGCGCAGAATCACTCCATCCGTCGAAGGTGCAAATTTTTAAAAATTCTGCCAAAACTTTTTCTTTAGTTTCGCGTGAGTCAAGAAGCACAAAAAATAATTTTAGATTTAATATTTAAGATTTAATTAGGCGCACAAATCTAAACTCAAAATCTTAAATCTTAAATTAATAATGACCACTTCCACAAAACTTCTTCCCGTACACAAAAGATTCGATGTTACATTTTCTCACGGTGAAGGAGTTTATTTATTTGATGAATCGGGAAAAAAATATCTTGATTTCGGCGCCGGCATTGCAGTGAACGCTTTGGGTCATTGCCATCCAAAAATGGTTGCCGCGATTACAAATCAGGCCAAAAAATTATGGCATGTTTCTAATATTTATAACGTTTCTGAGTTAAATCGTTACGCCGAAAAATTGGTGAACGCCACCTTTGCCGATTATGTTTTCTTCTGCAATTCAGGCGCTGAAAGCATTGAATGCACAATTAAAATGATTCGCCGACATTTTTATGTGAAAGGTCAGCCACAAAAAAATCGCATCATAACTTTCACTGGCGCGTTTCATGGACGTACGATTGCCACAATTTCCGCTGCAGCAAAACGCAAATATCTTGAAGGTTTTGAACCAGCTTTACCCGGATTTGACAATGTTGAATTTGGCAATATTGAAGTCGTAAGAAAAGCAATCGACGAAAATACCGCCGGCATTCTAATCGAGCCAATTCAAGGCGAAGAAGGCATTAAAGTTTCTGATAAAAATTTTATTTTAGAACTAAGAAAACTTGCCGATGAAAAAGGTTTATTACTGGCTTTCGACGAAGTGCAATGCGGCATGGGAAGATTAGGACATCTTTTTGCTTACGAATATTATGGCGTAAAACCAGATATTGTCGCCACTGCTAAAGCCATCGCTGGCGGCTTTCCTTTGGGCGCATGTTTGGCAACTAAAGATGCGGCAAGCGGTATGACATTTGGCGTTCACGGCACAACTTATGGCGGAAATCCCTTGGCTATGGCAGTTGCTGAATCAGTTTTGGATGTGATGCTGGCTGATGGATTTTTAGAAAATTCTAAAAAAATTGGCGATGAATTAAAAAATGAACTGCAAAATTTAGCGCAAAAATTTCCGCAATTTATTCAAGAAATCCGCGGCGTTGGCATGATGCTTGGAATTAAACTCAGCGACAAAATTGAAAATACCGAAATGGTAAAGAAATTAATTGAGTTGGGATTGTTGGTTATTCCAGCTGGCGAAAATGTAATCAGAATTATGCCACCTTTGTTGATTACGTCGGAACATGTGAAGGAAGCGGTGAGTAAGATCAAGGCAGCGATTAGTAGTTTGTAAGAATTATCAACTCACCACGGCTGAAATTCTATATTTTTAGAAGCGCCTTAAGATTTATTACACTTGGCATAAAAATAATAAGCCATTCCCAAAGCCCCGCAAAACAGCGCGCATCCCAAAATTATCAGATTAATATATTGTTTAATCAGCTCGCGATTTTCTCCGATTTCATAACCCAACATCACCAATACGGTAGTCCAGAACAATGAACCGATTGTGGTGTAAAAACAAAATAGCTTCATATCCATTTTAGCAATTCCCGCCGGCAAAGAAATAAAGTGACGAAATCCTGGTAAAAGCCTGCCGATAAAGACCGAAATCGATCCGTGATTTTTAAAATATTCTTCAACTTTTATGATGGTTTCAGGCTTCACGAATAAATAATTGCCAATTTTAAACAACATTGCCCTGCCCGCAAATGCAGCTAAATAATAGCTAAAAATTGCACCAATAACATTTCCTAAAGTGCCAACAAAAATAATCAGAAATAAATTCATTTGACCTTGCGAAGCGGCGATTCCAGCAGGAATCACGATCAATTCACTTGGAAGTGGAAAAGCGGTACTTTCTAAAAACATCCCGATAAAAATACCGAGATAACCAACTTGCCCGATAAAATGAACAAAAAAATTTATCGCTGAATCAACAAGTTCATGCATATTTTTTAAGATAAATTTTGAGAAACAAATTTTTGCAAATCGGATTTTGAGATTCTGCTACTACGTTTACTTTCAATGATGGAGCGGATTTTATTGTAAGTGGTATTCAGATCGTCATTTACCAAAATAAAATCATATTCGCCAAAGTGGCTGATTTCATCTTGAGCTTTTTTCATGCGACCTTGAACCACTTCTTCTGGGTCTTGAGCGCGTCCGCGCAATCTTCTTTCTAATTCTTTTAATGAAGGCGGAAGAATAAAAATTGAGACCACTGAATCAGAATCAAATTTTTCTTTAATTTGTCTGGCACCTTGCCAATCAATGTCGAAAAGCACGCAATTGCCGTTTTTTAATTCATCTTCAATTAGTTTTTTTGGCGTGCCGTAATTATTTCCAAAAACATCGGCTTTTTCTAAAAGCTCATCTTTTTGCGCCATTTCGTCGAATTCGTTTTTGCTGACAAAGTAATAATGTTGACCGTGAACTTCTTGCGGTCTTTGGGCGCGAGTTGTAACTGAAATTGAAATTTTAATCAGCGGGTCGTTTTGTACTACCATACGACAAAGCGTTGATTTACCCGCGCCCGATGGAGATGAGATGATTATAAGAAAAGGGTCGTGATTGAAGAACATAATCTGCAAAATAAAAACCGCCGGTTTTTGCCGGCGGCTTAAAATTATTCACCATCTTTTACGATTGAAATATCGGGAGCATCTGGAGCTTTCATGCCAACAACATGGTAACCAGCGTCGACGTGAAGAACTTCACCCGTCACACCAGATCCAAGTTCACTCAATAAAAATACGCCAGCACCGCCAACATCTTTCAAATCGATATTACGACGCAGAGGAGAATTATATTCGTTCCATTTGAAGATTAATCTGAAATCGCCAATTCCACTTGCGGCAAGAGTTTTTACTGGACCAGCGGAAATTGCATTAACGCGGATATTGTCCTTACCCATATCCATCGCCAAATAGCGAACCGAAGCTTCAAGAGCGGCTTTAGCAACACCCATAACGTTGTAATGAGGCATAACTTTTTCTGCACCATAGTAACTTAAAGTAATCACGCTTCCGCCGCCAGCTTTTTTCATCAAAGGTTCCGCTTCTTTAGAAACTGCAACTAGTGAAAAAGCTGAGATATTCATAGTATTGGTGAAATTGCTTGGGCTGGTGTCTAAGTATTTGCCGCGCAATTCGTCTTTGTCAGAGTAAGCGATGGCGTGAACTAAAAAGTCCAACTTGCCCCATTTTTTTTCAAGAACTCTAAAAACTTCTTTTACTGATTCAGGATCGTTAACGTCGCAAGGAAGAACGATATCAGATCCAACTGATGCAGCCAAAGGCTCAACACGCTTTTGCAAAGCTTCGCCTTGATAGGTGAAGGCTAATTCAGCACCATATTTTTTTGCTTCTTCGGCAATTCCCCAAGCAATTGAGCGATTATTTGCAACGCCCATGATTAACCCTTTTTTTCCTGCTAAAATTGTCATGTTTTAAATGATAGTTTGGTTGGTAAATTATGCGTAAAGCCAAGAAGTTTCTTGCCTGTTACGTGTTTCAAAATTTTTGATTTTATCTTCTTTCTTCAGCGTCAATCCAATATCGTCAAGCCCTTCAAGCAAGCAATATTTTTTAAAGCTATCGATTTCAAATTTATAAATTTTATTAGCGGCGCGCACTTCTTGTTTTGGCAAGTCTATCGTCACGCTGTTGCTTTCGTCGGCGGCAAATTCCAATAATTCAGCAACTTGGTCCGAGGGAAGAATCACTGGCAAAATGCCATTTTTAAAGCAGTTGTTAAAAAAGATGTCGGCAAAAGATGGCGCGATAACGCAGTTAATTCCAAAATCAACTAAAGCCCAAGGAGCGTGTTCTCTGCTTGATCCACAGCCAAAATTATCTTTCGCGACTAAAATTTTAGAATTTCTGTAAGCTGGTTTATTTAAAACAAAATCTGGAATTTCTTTTTCATTTAAATCGAAACGCATTTCGAAAAAAAGATTTTTGCCCAAACCAGTTCTTTCAATGGTTTTCAGAAATTGTTTCGGAATGATCATATCGGTATCAATATTGATCAAAGCTAATGGCGCAGCAGCGGAAGTGACTGTGTTAAACTTGTCCATTGATGGAATTTTAAATTGATTTGTCGAAAGAGGAGAAGATTGCGAAATAAAGCAACAACTCGGTTAAATTACAAGCTGGGATTTACCTTTTCTCGAATAATTTTTTTACTTCTTCTTGAACTATTTTTTCAACCAAGCCGTGTAAATGTTCATCAAGCCAAGAATCAAGTTTGGGCTCTAAAATATGCATCGCTATTTCAGCAAAATTTTGATTCTGTAGCATCGCTTCTAAATTGTCGTCGGGACTTTTGTAAGGTTTTTCTTCGTTTTTTTCTTCTTCAAAAACATTTTCCATATCCAAAGGAGGAATCGCTACTTCTTCCTTCTTTTTTTGTAATTCAATTTCTAACTCGTCTTCTAAAATATCTTGCGACTCAGAAGAGTTTTTTTCTTGAAGTTGAGATTTGACCTCCGGCTCTGCATCCGCAAATATTTTATCTTCAATATCGTCAAGCTCATCAAGATCAATATCATCGAGCAATTCGTTGGTGATGGAATTTTTCGCTTCCAGCTTTTGAGGTTGAGAAGCTTGAGTTTTAGCTGGCGCTGGCACCGAAATATCTTTCAAAAATTCTTCATCATCAATATCAATTTCTTGGCTTGGTTTAAGAGTTGCAGGCTTTGCTGGCGAAGTTTGTTCGGCTTTTTTGTGAGCAGCTTCTTCTTCCGCCAATAATTTATCTAAATCAAGATCGTCAATTTCCTGTTCAGTTTTTTTCTCTTCTGGTTTTTTTGCTTCAGGCTCTGGAGCTTTTGTTTGAGATGGCTCTGGCTGGTGAATTTCTTCATCCAAATCCAAATCTAAATCCAAATTAAAATCTAAATCATCATCGGCTTCTTCAAGATTCTTTTCTTCAATATCCAAAGATAGGTCATCATGTTCTGCCACAATTTCCTCCGCTTGAACTGGAGCTTTTGACTCTTGAACTGCTGGTTGATGATCTTCCAAATCACTAAGATCATCTAAACCAAGGTCATCTTCGATATTATTAACTGCAGATTCTGCGGCAGCTTGCTTGGCGTCAATCTCAGCCATAGTCTTCGCTGCGACATTTGAAGCTGCAGCACTATTATCAGCAACTTCAATCTTAACATCAGATTTAGCTTTGCTTGATGGAATATATTCAAACTCATCATTAATTCCGGCGACGGTTTCGATCTTTTTTGGCTCTTGATCGAATTTCTGCATTTTTTTCTTGATGTTTTGCAAAATCGAAAGAGTATTTTTTTCTGTCATGAGTTCTTGTAGATGATTGATTTTATTGGCTGCAGGCGATATAACTAAATTGAGAACCAGAGCATTATTAATGATGTGACGCAGTTTTTTGATCACGAAAAAAAATACAACTAAAATGAAAAAAGATTTTCGCGAACTACTCGCATGGATTATTATTGGGATTATTGGCGCTATCGCTTTTGGCGGAATTGCCACAATTCGTGGCGAACATATTTCCTCGCTCTGGCTTATTGTAGCTTGCATTTGCACTCAAATTACCGCCTATCGTTTTTACGGCGCATGGATCGCATTAAAAATTTTACATATCGATGGAAGGCACAGTACGCCTGCTCGCAAGATCAATGATGGCAAAGATTTTATTCCTACAAATAAGTGGATTGTTTTTGGTCATCACTTCGCGGCCATTGCAGGCCCTGGGCCGCTGATTGGTCCAACTTTAGCGGCACAATTTGGATATTTACCAGGAACTTTGTGGATTCTGGTTGGGTCAATTCTTGGTGGCGCAGTTCAAGACATGATTATTTTATTTTCTTCGGTACGTCGCGACGGAAAAAGTCTTGGCCAGATGATTAAAGACGAAATCGGTGCAACTGCTGGCTATGCAGCAATGATCGGAACTCTCGCCATCATCATCGTTTTAATTGCCGTTTTAGCATTAATTGTCGTCAAGGCTTTGATGCATAGCCCATGGGGTTCTTTCACGGTTTTTATGACAATTCCCATCGCGATGCTTATCGGAGTTTATCTTTCTAAAATCAGAATTGGCGCGGTTTTGGAGGGAAGCATTATCGGCATCGCACTTTTTCTTCTCGCAGTTTATGGCGGAAAAATCGTCCATTACGACGCCACGCTTTCACATTTTTTTGATCGTGATGCCAAATTTTTAGCCATCAGCATTATTATTTACGGATTTCTCGCGGCAACACTTCCAGTTTGGCTTTTATTGGCTCCGCGCGATTATCTTTCATCATTTTTAAAGCTTGGAACCATCTTTTTATTAAGCGTCGCAATTTTGATTTTCCGTCCCGAAATTCAAATGCCTGCACTCACTCAATTTATCGACGGCAATGGTCCCGTCTTCAGCGGTAAGATTTTTCCGTTTTTATTTATCACGATTGCCTGCGGAGCAATTTCTGGATTTCATGCTTTAGTTGCATCTGGCACAACACCAAAAATTATTTCTGACGAAAGAGATATTCGTTTAGTCGGTTACGGAAGCATGTTGCTTGAAGGCTGCGTTGCAATAATGGCAATGATCGCGGCTTCTGTGTTACAACCCGGCGTTTATTTTGCCGTCAATTCTTCTGCAGCAGCTCTTGGCGGAACCGATCCCCAAATTGCGGTTGCAACAATTTCATCTTGGGGCTTTCCCGTCACGATTGAAACCATGACAAATCTTGCAGCTGACATGGGCGAAAATTCACTATTCTCGCGTACAGGCGGCGCTCCGTCGCTGGCTTTAGGAATGGCGAGTATTTTTTCTTCCGCCTTTGGCAGTGGCATGTTGTCGCTGTGGTATCACTTTGCGATTATGTTTGAGGCAATTTTTATTTTGACAACTTTAGACGCCGGAACCCGCGTCGCACGCTTCATGCTACAAGATATGCTTGGAAATATTTACAAACCTCTTGGCAATAATTCGTCAAATTTTTCAGCGATTTTCTCGAGTTTTTTAATCGTCGCTGCTTGGGGTTACTTTCTTTATCTTGGCGTAATTGATCCACACGGCGGCGTAAATATTTTATGGCCTCTATTTGGAATGTCGAATCAGATGCTTGCTGGAATTGCGCTTTCTTTCGCAACTGTGATTATTGCCAAAAGCGAGAGGCGAAAATATTTTTTTATCACCGCAATTCCGCTACTTGCTTTACTCAGCATTGTGACGACCGCGGTTTTTGAAAAAGTTTTTTCTGAAAATGTAAAAATCGGATTTTTCGCGATGGCAAAATCGCTTCAGACCAAACTTGATGCCGCAGAAATTATTGGCGCTGAAAATATCGCTTTAACGCAAAATATGATTTTTAATCAAAAGCTGATCGCTTTTATCGCTCTAAGTTTCATGGCGATTTTATGGGTTGTGGTTTTTGAATCGGCTAGAAAAATAATTAAGAAATGAAAATTTTTACCTTCCTAAAACTTCTAAAAAGCTATATCAACGGTGATTTTGCTTATCAAAATTATTTGCAGCATCGCGCCCAAGGGCATTCAAATTCAAAACTACTAACCAAAAAAGATTTCTTCGCGGCGCAGCAAAAACACAAATGGACCAAAATTAATCGCTGCTGTTAAGTAGCTTTTTGCTTTGCTCAACATCGTCTTTAGCGCAATAATCAAAACCTTTCAGATTTATCTTTGCTAAAGGATTTTTTACGCCTTGCTCATGAGCTTTCTTAAAACAAATATCGAGCAATTGTTTAGTTAATTTATCGCGACTTTTTGCCGTTGAACAACCTAAAACGATCGAAACAATTCCGAGATCTTTTTTCTTCGCCGCACTGACCAAATTAAAACCAGCAGCTCTGGTAAATCCCGTCTTCATTCCTTCCGCGCCTTTATATTCTAACAAAACGTGATTGTGACTTTCGTATTTTTGTCCGCGAAATGTAAAATTTTTTAAGCCAAAAAAACTATAATATTTTGGAAATTTTTTCTTTAACGCCAAAGCCAAACGCGCTAAATCATAACTATTAGTGTATTGCCCTTCTTCATGCAATCCGCTGGCGTTGCGAAAGCTGGTGTCAATCATTCCAAGTTCCGCCGCTTTTTCATTCATCTTACGCACAAATTCCCATTCGCCGCCCGCAACTCCTTCCGCCAAAGTTACCGCAGCTTCGTTAAATGATTTTACCGTCACCGCTTCAATCGCCTCTTTTACCGAAATTTTTTGGCCTTCTTTCAAATGCAAAGTGTTGCCGTTATTAACTTTGGCGATTTCTTCACCATAAGCCGAAACCGCTAATTCTTGATTCAGGGTCAAATGCTTCTGTTCTAAGGCTTCAAAAGTTAAATAAAGTGTCATCATTTTCACCAAAGATGCTGGATAAGAAATTTTATCCGATCTTTTTTCGTATAAAATTGCACCAGTTTCTTCTTCAATCACCAAGGAAGAATAATCTTTGCTGCAATCATGCTCTTGCGCAAAAACTGGTGCAGAAATTGCCAATAAAGTTAGAAATAAAATTAGGTTTTTTATCATTTTATAAAATTTTTAGAATTTCTTTAGCGGCTTTAAAGCTGGGATTTTCAGCACTTCCCAAGCCCATTAATTTTAACGCTGCCACACTTTCATCGATTTGTTTTTGTGCTAAATTTTTATCGTCGAGCAATTTTTGCATTTCGCAAAAAAGTAAATTTGCACAACATTTTTCCTGCAACATTTCCGGAATAATTTCGCGGTTTGAAATTAAATTAATCAAATTAGCGAATTTAATTTTGACCATTCTTTTCACCAAAAAATGAGTGATAAAATTGATCTTATAAGCAATCACCATTGGCAAGCGATAGAGCGAGATTTCAAGAGTATTCGTGCCCGATTTTGCCAAAGCAAAATCTGCCGCAAAAAGCGCAGAATTTTTCTCGTCTTTTTCGATTAAAAAATATTCCACTTTTAAATTTTTTGCCATTTCTGAAACCAGATTTCGCGTCTTGTCAATCAAAGGAATTACCACTTTTAAATCTGATTTTTTTTGAGCGAGCAAATTTACTGCGCCAATAAATTCTGGAAAAATTTTTGTCACTTCACCATTTCGACTTCCTGGAGTTAAAGACAGAACTATCGCGCTTTTGGCGATATTATATTTTGCACGAAATTCATCGCGAATTTTTTCTTGTCTGCCAAAATCTGGTGCATTTTCAACAATCAAATTTCCGATAAAAACCGTCTTGAGTCCGTATTTTTCAAAATATGGCGGCTCGAAAGGCAAAATCGTCAAAAGCAAATCATAAAGCTTGGAAATTTTTTCGGCGCGGCCCGAGCGATAAGCCCAAACTGAAGGCGCGATAAGATGAACTTTTTTTATCGATTTAAAATCTTGCAACTTCTTAATTACTCGAAAACAAAAATCTGGCGAATCAATCGTAATCACACAATCGGGATTTTGCGAAATAACCGACGCGACCGTTTGTTTGATGCGCGCCAGCAGTTTTGGAATATGCGGCAAAACTTCTAAAAATCCCATAACCGATAATTCTTCCATCGCGAAAATTGACTTGAGTCCTTGCTCTTGCATCAGCTTTCCACCCACTCCAACGAACTCAGAATTGGGAGTTTGTAATTTTAATTCACGAATCAATTTTGCACCAAGCAAGTCGCCAGAAGCTTCGCCAGCAATTATGAAAAATTTCTTCATTTAGGATTTAAGATTTAAGATTTCAGATTTATGATTTTGAAGCGCTTCCAATCGCAGCGCTAACATCACAATTTCTAAATCTTAAAATCTCAAACTAAATCAATTTATGTCTAAAAGAAAAATCGCCGTTGCCGGCGCAACTGGAAATGTCGGCCGTGAAATTTTAAATATTTTGGCGGAAAGAAAATTCCCAGCTGATGAAGTTGTTGCTTTGGCTTCTGCCAATTCGATTGGCAAAAAAGTTGCTTATGGCAACAAAGATTTAAGCGTGCAAGTTTTGGACGATTACGACTTCACCGGAACTAAAATAGGTTTATTTTCGCCAGGTGGATCGGTTTCAGCAATTCACGCTCCAAGAGCTGCCGCGCAAGGTTGCGTTGTAATTGACAACACTTCGCATTTTAGAATGGATAAAGATATTCCACTTGTTGTTCCTGAAGTTAATCCGGAAGCGATTTCAGAATATAAAAAACGCGGAATCATTGCCAATCCTAACTGCTCAACCATTCAAATGTTGGTGGCTTTAAAACCTTTACACGACATCGCCAAAATCAAACGTATCGTAGTTGCAACTTACCAAGCCACATCTGGTGCAGGAAAAGAAGCGATGGATGAACTTTACGATTCAACTAAAAAAATCTACGCTAACCAATTTTCTGAACCAAAAAAATTCAGCAAAAGAATTGCCTTCAACGTAATTCCACAAATCGATTCTTTTATGCCCGACGGCGTGACCAAAGAAGAATGGAAAATGAAAGTTGAGACCCAAAAAATTCTTGGCGCTAATATTAGAGTTGAAGCAACTTGTGTGCGAGTTCCAGTTTTCAACTGTCACTCTGAGGCCGTAAATATTGAGTTTGAAACCCCAATTTCAGTTGCACAAGCCAGAGCTGCGCTAGATAAATCTGATGGCGTAATTGTTATTGATCGTCCCGCTGAAATGGGATTTGTAACCCCAGTTGAAGCTTCAACCAAAGATGCAGTTTTCGTTTCCAGAATCAGAAAAGATGAATCAATTCCACATGGTTTGTCACTTTGGGTTGTCGCCGATAACCTTAGAAAAGGCGCGGCTTTGAACGCTGTTCAAATCGCTGAACTTTTAGTTAAAAAACACGGATTTTAAATCCTAGTCATGCCGAGCCTGTCGAAGCATTTCTAAAGCTATTCCAAGCTGGACGGAGTTTTAAACTCCGTCCACGCGTTCATTTTCAATTATAAACAAAATGAATTCCAAACCCCCTTCTTCAGCCAAATCCCTTCCCCAAAAAATCAACTTAAGCGGAAAATATTGCCGCCTTGAACCTCTAAACGACTCAATCCACGGCAATTTACTTTGGAAAAATACCGGCAGTTTTAACGAGCTTTGGGATTATATGATTGACGGCCCATTTCACGGTGAAGAAGAATTTCGCACTTGGCTAAAAACCCGAGAAAACAACAATATCCGCCACTACTACGCCATAATCGATCTCAAATCCAACGAAGCTTTGGGCGCTTTCTGCCTGATGGATTGCCACCTCGAATATGCCACCTGCGAACTTGGAGGAATTGTCTTCTCGCCAAAATTACAAAAAACCCGAATCGCCACTGAAGCGATCTATCTATTATCCAAATACGCCTTCGACCTTAACTACCGCCGCCTGCAATGGAAATGCAACATCCAAAACGAAGCCTCTAAACGCGCCGCCAATCGCTTCGGATTTACCTTCGAAGGCATCCTGAAAAATCACATGATATTAAAAGGTAAAAATCGCGACACAGCAGTCTTTTCAATCATCAACAACGATTGGCCAACATATAAATCAGCTTTTGAAAATTGGCTAAACGAAGAAAATTTTGATAAAGAAGGATGGCAAAAAAAACGTCTGGAAGACTTCAGATGATTTAAAGAGATAACTCTAAGAAAAGCGGCGCGAGTCAAAATGCTAATTTTTTATCGCAAAATCAAGTTTTTTTAAGGCTTCTTCAACTCCCAATGGATGCTCCCAAACGTAAGAAATTACAGCCAAAAAGTCAGCACCGGACTTTACTAATAAAGCGCAATTTTGATCGGTGATTCCGCCGATTGCGACGATTGGAAGATTTAAGATTTCACTACTCCATTCAAGAATTTCTAAAGTTGGTTTGCCGCGAGATTTTTTGGTTTTGCTCTCATAAAATGCGCCAAACGAAATGTAGTCAGCGCCTTGTTCGCCAGCTTCCATAGCGAGATGTCTTGAGTCGTAGCAGCTGGCACCAATTACAAAATTGGGGTGAGATTGTTGGCGAGCGAGTTTTATCGAACCATCTTCAGCGCCCAAATGAACGCCATGCGCTCCAATTTCTAGCGCCAATTCAAAGTCATCGTTGACGATGAATTGCGTATTGTTGGAATTGCAAATTTTAAGTAATTCTTGGGAGATTTTTTTGATTTCCGACCTTTCAAAACCTTTTAGGCGAAGTTGAAAAACTGGAACTAGTCCAGTTTTTAAAGCCTTTTCTAATTGCGGCAAAAAATCTTTAAGTTCAATTTTTGGCGGACTGATCAGATAAATCTGAGACATTATTTAATTATTTCTTCTTCTAAAAAAGGCTGGAACGTTCAAAATATCGTCTTCGATTTTTTCATCGACTACTTCTTTTTCTTCGTCAAAAACTGTCGCTCCAAAAAATTCTTGATGTTTCTTGGCTGCTTCTTGTGACTTTTCTTGAGTGATTACCGGCTGTTCTTTTTGCAAGACTGGAGCAGCTTTTTGTAAAGCTGGCATAACTTTTTGAGAAACTGGCTCGGGCAGAATATCGGTGAATTTTATTTCTGGCTCTTCTTGCAAATCTTTGCTTTTTGAACCATTCATGAAGCTGAATAAACTAAATCCTCCGGAATCTTTTTTATCTTTTTTAGATACCGCTGGAGACGCTGTTTTTGCTGGTTTAGCCGGCTTTACAAAAACTTCTTTTTCTTCAATTTCTTCTTCAATTGTCTGTTCTTCGTTAGCAAAAAAACTTGATTGATCAAATTCTTTTTCTTCAAAAGTTTGCGGAATTTCTTGGCCGTAATTTGGATTAGGCTCTTTCAAGAAAGTTTGTTTTGGTTTCAAATCGACTTCAGCAATTTCTTCAAATTGCTGCACAGCTGGCGCAGAAATTGTTCCTGGATTGAAGAAACTTTTACCCAAAGCTGAGCCGTTGGATTTAGATTCTTGCGCAGCTTCAATTTTGAAGCGTCCCGATTCTTTAATTTCCTGAGCTCTTTCAACATCTCTTCTATATTCTTCAACATCGATGCCCGTAGCAACGACAGAGATTCTAATTTTACCTTTCATGTTTTCGTTAAAGGCTGAACCAAAAATAATATTGGCGTTGGAATCAACTTCTTTGCGAATTGTGTTCACCGCCAAATCAGCTTCAAACAGTGTCATATCTGGACCGCCAGTCATATTTACCAAAACACCTTTGGCGCCTTTGATTGAAATATCATCAAGTAATGGATTAGAAATTGCAGCTTCGCAAGCAGCAATAGCGCGGTTTGGACCTTCTGCCTCGCCAGTTCCCATCATGGCTTTACCCATTTTGGTCATGATTGTTCTGATGTCAGCAAAATCTAAATTCACTAAACCAGGCATTGTGATTAAATCGGTAACACCGCGCACGCCAGCGTGAAGAACGTCATCTGCCATTTTAAAGGCAGATTCAAAAGTTGTATTTTCGTTAGCGATTCTGAAAAGATTTTGGTTGGGGATTATGATTAGAGTATCAACGTATTTCTTCAATTCTTCGATGCCCGCCTCAGCAGTTTCCATGCGATATTTTCCTTCAAAATGGAAAGGTTTTGTGACAACTCCAACCGTTAAAACATCTCTTTCGCGAGCAAGTTTAGCAATGACGGGAGCCGCACCAGTTCCAGTTCCGCCACCCATTCCGGCAGCGATGAAAACCATATTGCTTCCTTCTAAATATTTTTCGATTTCTTCAATATTTTCTTCAGCTGCAACACGTCCACGATCAGGAAATGAGCCGGCTCCAAGGCCTTTGGTTGTAACAACTCCAAGCTGAATACGATTGGGCGCAAGAGCGCTGGCCAAAGCTTGCGCATCGGTATTAGCAGCAACAAATTCAACACCTTCAAGATTAGAGCGAATCATATTATTGATTGCATTTCCGCCCGCTCCGCCAACGCCAAAAATTGTAATTTTTGGTTTCAATAGTTCAGGGGCTGGAATGTTGATTTTCAAGGACATATCGAGGCTTTTTGATTTTCTAGTTGATTTCATGGGAAGGAAAAATTTTTTCAGCGAATACTCTAAGCGTTTTAATAGGCAAAAAAATAATCTGCAATTTTTTCTAGGACAGATTTAGTGGCTAAGGATAACATCATTAATTTTATGGAAAAATTTCGTTTTTTTTTGACAAAAAAACTTGTATGTCCAATGACAACTTAAGCAATCAAAGTGCAATTGTAGCCAATCCTAGCAGCGTCAAAAAAGAAAACATGTCGGTCATTGTTGTTAAAAAAACTCCCGAAGAAATCGCTGGATCAAATTTTAAACGATATAAAATTAACGGAATAAAAACACCAAAAAAGCCTGATAGAGTAATTGCTGCAAGAATTGCCGAAGCGAAAACTAAACTTAGCAGAAGATTGTGTTGCCAAAAATAACATGCCGTGGCAGCTACAACTGCAAGAACCAAGCCATTCATAAAAGCGACCGACATTTCTTTAAACATAATTTTAAAGAGTGAGATATTATCGATTTCTTTGGTGGCAATTGCCCTTACCAAAACTGTCAGCGCTTGGGTTCCCGAGTTTCCAGAAAGCGATGAAACAATTGGAAGTAGAGCCGCAAGTGCAACGATTTTTTGAATTTCGCCCGAAAAAAATGCGATAATTCCCGCCGAAAATAAGTTAGTTACTAAACTAGTTCCAAGCCAAGAAACACGCGACTTTGCAGTGGTAAAAGATGACGCGTGTAAGTTGATATAATTTACACCGCCAAGTAGCAAAATATCTTCTTCAGCTTCGTCTTGCAAAATATCAATCACATCATTGGCATAAATTACGCCAACTAGAATTCCTTTTTCATCGACAACTGGCGCATAGTCGAGGGAATATTTACTAAAAAGCTGTGCGCCCTCTTCTTTGTCCATATTGGCGGTCAAAACTCGTAGCTCATCTTTTTTGGCCATAATTTCCGACATCACAATCTGTTTTTTATTCTTCAAAATTTTGCTAACGCTGACTTCTGAAATCGGACGAAAATCATCGTCAACAATCACGATATTATGAAAATCATCAGGAAGATCTTCCGTATTTTGTAAATGGTAAGTGGCTTGCGCAACGCTCCAATCTTGTTTCACGGCGATGAAGTTTTGTTGCATCAAACGACCGATGGAATTCTCTGGATAAGATAATGCTTCTTCGATCTCGCTTCTTTTTTCATCAGAAATGTGATCAAGAATGTCGCTGATACCTTCATTTTCTAAGGTTTCTATAACCTGTACCGCATCGTCAATTTCTAATTGATCGATCGCTTTCGCGCTATTTTCGCTGCCCAAAAGTTCGATAACATCACTTTTTAATTTATCGTCGAGATAAGTTAAAATTTCGGGATCGAATTCATTGGCAATAATAGCGACTAATTTGATTCTTTGTTCGAAGTTTAAAGACGAAAGAAAGTCAGCTTGGTCTGCAGGGTGAAGCTCAAGAAAGAACTTTTTTACTTGGCTGGTGAGATCATTTTCCAGCGAATTTAAAATGCGAACTTTGATATTTTGATCGATACCAAATTCTGATTCATAAGTATTTTCTTTTTTTTCGGTAGCCATTTGTACTCAGAATTTAGGTTAGCATCAATGGTGTTATCGACCTCGTCATGCGACGGGTGACAAGTTGATAGAGTTTGTTACCTTATCTTCAGCTTGCCATTTCGTCGTATTAAGTGCTCTAGTTTTTTCTATGCAACCATCAAAGTCGCTTTAATGATCTCATCTTCACGATTAATCGCGATCGAATTATTTTCTTTATTCACCAAAAGTTCGAAGAAATTGAAAACGTTTTTAGAAAATAATCGACTTGCATCGCTGGCAACAAAACTTGGAAAATTTTCGTGGCCGATAATTTTTACACCTTCAATTTCAACAATTTTTCCTTTTTGAGTTAACGCGCAATTGCCACCATTTACTGCCGCAATATCAACAATCACTGCGCCTTGCTTCATTAATTTTACCATTTCTTGGGTAATTAAAATTGGAGCGGCTTTTCCAGGAATTAGCGCAGTTGTAATTATTACGTCCTGAGTTTTAAGAGTTTCTTTTAATAATTCTTGCTGGCGTTTTTTGTAATCTTCACTCATTTCCTGAGCATAAACTCCGTCAACTTTTTCATCAGATTTTACTTCAATAAATTTAGCTCCAAGGCTTTGTACTTGCTCTTTAGCTGCGGCGCGAACATCAAAAGCAGATACAATTGCACCAAGTCTTTTTGCGGTTGCGATCGCCTGCAATCCAGCAACGCCAGCACCAAGAATTAAAAATTTTGCCGCCGAAATTGTTCCAGCAGCCGTCATCATCATTGGCACAACTTTTGGCAGATTATGAACCGCTTCAAGAACCGCCACATATCCAGCCAAATTACTTTGCGAAGAAAGAACATCCATGCTTTGGGCGCGAGTGATTCGAGGGGTTAATTCTAAAGCAAAGGCTGAAATTTTTGCGTCAACCAAAGCGGCAACTTTTTCTTTTTGAAAAGCTGGATTTAGAAGTGCAAGAAAAACTAGATTTGGCTTAACTTTTGCAAGGTCAATTTCGGTTCTTTGAACGGAAATTACGACATCGATTTCCGATAAAATTTGATTAACATCTGCGACAATTTTTGCGCCGGCTTTTTCATAAACCTCATCTGCAATTCCAGATTTTTCGCCAGCTTTTCTTTCAACAAAAATTTCAACTCCCAGTTTTTGATATTTTGCGATTAGGTCAGGAGTAAGAGCTACGCGATTTTCACTGACAATAGCTTCTTTTAGAACTAGGAGTTTCATATAAAGTATTTTTTAGAGTATGTCTCAAGAGCCCTACTACGCTTGCTTTTAGAGCTACGGCGGGACATCCTTCGCTCTTAACATCTTCATCCAACAGTCTTCCGCTTGGGCTGACCTGTCAGTCTAAGTTCATAAGAGCGAAGGCTGGTGCGGTCGAGAAGATTTGAACTTCCACGGGTTTTACCCCACAACGACCTCAACGTTGCGCGTATACCAATTCCGCCACGACCGCATAAAAAAATATTACAGCAGTGTTGTAATATTTAGCTAACCAAAGGTTTTAAACGATTTAAAGCTACAATAAAAACCGACAAATCAGGATTTGGCTGAGACTTTAATTCCAAAATGAAGTTGTCAAAACGCTCAACTAAAAATTCAGACTTTTTTACCCAATTTGTCATTGATTCATTCTCGCAAAGAATTTTGTCTTTGCCGCTAGAATCAACGATGCTTTTAGCAATCTTCATCTGATAACTATAAAGATCTTCAAGGATGGTTTTACTAGAAAGCTTCTGCCAGTGATTTTCATAATTGACGCTAGAAACTTTGCTACGCAACCATTTTAAAGAAAATCTATTGCCCACGGAAAAATAAACTTGGGCGATAACTTTCAGATCGAAATTTGAAGCTGCTGAGATTTCAGCAATATCAAAAACTGAAGCTAGCGGATCAAGTGAAGCGACCTTATTTGCCAATTTACGGTCAACTCCGTTCAAACAATATCTTTCAATTTTACGTTCGAAAGATTCGCGCGAAGCTTGAGCCAATACTTCCGATAAAAGAGAAGAAAGTTCGTTGGCGATTTTTCTGAAGCGAGTAATTACTGGAGAAATTGCCCCTTTTGATTGATTTCGCAACATCCACATCACCGATCTTTCCAACAACTTGCTTGAAGCCAAGAACATTTGCGATTGAATTTGTGGCGCAATTTTTCCATCAAGAGTTTCAATTTCTTCCCAGATTTCACGAAGTCTGAATGAATCGCAGGCAATGACCAAACTTTTTACCACATCGGAAATCGCAAAACCACTATCTTGACAAAGTTGATTGACGAAAGTGATGCCAGCGCGATTAACCACAAAATTAGTAATTTGCGTCGCGATAATTTCATTGCGAAGTTGATGAGTTAAAATTTCTTCAGAGAATTTTTTCTGCAAAATTTTCGGGAAGTAAGAAACCAATTCATGTTCGAAATATTTATCTTTAAGCAAATCTGAAGTCAGAAGCGCGTTATAAACATCCATTTTCGAGTAAGCCAACATCACGCAAAGCTCGGGGCGAGTCATGCCGATGCGGTCATTTTGTCTTTTATCGATTTCTTTTCTTGATGGCAAAAATTCAATTTTGCGATTGAGCAATCCTGATTTTTCCAAACGATCTAAAAATTGCGACTGATCACCAAGACTTGAGACACCTTGTGAATAAGAAACCGAAATTGCTTGAGTTTGCAATCTGTTATCAGAAAGAACCAAGCGAGAAACTTCTTCCGTCATACTTTCCAAAACTTTATTTCTTTCTTCCAGAGTAATTTTTTTGCTACGCATTGCTTGAATCAAAGCGATTTTGATATTCACTTCATGATCTGAACAATCTACGCCCGCAGAATTATCCATGGCGTCGGTATTGATGCGACCGCCATTTAACGCATATTCGATACGACCTTTTTGAGTGAAACCAAGGTTTCCACCCTCACCTACTACTTTGCATCGAAGCTCAGAACCATTGATACGCAAGGCATCGTTAGCGCGATCGCCAACATCTTGATTTGATTCATCGGCAGCTTTGACATAAGTTCCAATCCCGCCATTCCACAATAGATCGACTGGAGCTTTTAGAATTGCTTTAATCAATTCATTTGGCTCAAGCTCGTCTTCTTCGATGGCCAAGACCGCTTTAATTTCGGGAGAAATTACAATAGATTTGGCGCTTCTTTCAAAAATGGCACCACCTTTTGAAATCAAAGATTGATCGTAATCCATCCAAGTTGAGCGTGGTAAATTGAACATGCGAACACGTTCGACAAAAGATTTTGCCGCATCAGGATTTGGATCGAAGAAAATATGCATATGGTTGAAAGCGGCTACCATCTTGATGTGTGGCGACAATAACATGCCGTTTCCAAATACATCGCCAGCTAAATCTCCAATACCAACACAAGTAAAATCTTGAGTTTGGGTATCGTGACCCATTTCCGCGAAATGTCTTTGAACCGAAATCCAAGCGCCTTTCGCGGTAATTCCCATTTTCTTGTGATCATATCCAACCGAACCGCCAGAAGCAAAGGCGTCACCTAGCCAAAAATTATATTCCGCAGAAATTCCATTGGCGATGTCGGAAAAAGTTGCCGTTCCCTTGTCAGCAGCAACCACCAAATAAGGATCTGGCGCGTCATGCATCACTACATTTTGAGGATGATCTATTTTACCTTCAATGACGTTGTCGGTAATATCTAAAAGTCCTCGCAAGAAGGTTTGGTAAGAAGTAATGCCATCTTTCAAAACTTCGTCACGACTTAAACCAGCTGTTGGTTTTTTTACCACGAAACCGCCTTTTGAGCCGACGGGAACAATCACAGCATTTTTCGTCATTTGCGCTTTCATCAAACCAAGAACTTCGGTACGAAAATCTTCATGACGATCCGACCAGCGCAAACCGCCGCGCGCAACGCGTCCACCACGCAAATGAATTCCTTCCATTTTTGAAGAATAAACAAAAATTTCGGCGTAAGGAAGTGGCAACGGCAAATCTAAAACTTGCTGGCAATCGAATTTGAATGAAACGTAACCTTTAAAACCACCTTCTTTTGAAACTTGATAATAGTTAGTTCTGAGAGTTGCTTTAATTACACTAAAGAATCTTTTAATCACCGCGTCATCAAGCAAGTCTTTGACCTGCCCTAAACTTTTGGCAATTTTTTCTGAAATGATTTCAATTTTTTTCTGCCTGTCAGAAAGACTAAGTTTGAAATTTGGATTAAATTTAACTTCAAAGAGCTCAATCAAAAGCTTGGTGATGTCTTTATATTTTACCAAAACATCGGCGATGTAGACTTGGCTGTATCTAAAGCCAGTTTGGTAAATATATTTTGTGTAAGCTCGCAGTAAATAAATTTGCTTCCAATCAAGATCCGCAACTACAACCAAGCGATTTAGCATACTAACATCGATTGCTTTATTCCAAATTAATAAAATAGTTTTTTCAAAATTGATCTTGGTTTTTTCAGAAAATTTATCGCCTGATTTGCTTAAATTTAAATGGAAATAATGAATCCAAACCTTTTTCTTCGGATTGATTCTGTCATCTTCTTCGGCCGTTACAACGTAAGTATGTTCTTGAATTACGTTAAAACCAAAACTCTCAAGAACTGGCATCACATCGGAGAGAATTAATTCTCTTTGCGGATTATAAATTTTTAACTCGGTAATTTCTTCAGACAAAGCTTCGGAAGAGCGATATAAATTAAATAAAATCGAGTCTTTTTTTAAACATTCTTCGATGCGCGCGATGTCAATTGCAGCGCGCTTCGGATCGAAACGGTTGGCATAGCTAACTGAAAAAGCGTTCTGATATTTTGCAAAAAGTTCGATACGTTTTTCATTTTCGAATTTTGCTGAAATCGCTTCTTTAAGATCGTCACTCCAAACTCGAGTCATGTTAGTGATTTCGCGCTCAACTTTAATATTATCCACGGCTGGAATACGGCCGTCATTAGTGCGAACAATTACATGAAATCTGGTTAATTTTGAGTCGGTAATTTCAACAAAAGAATCCGCGATTTCGCCGTTATAAATTTCAGCCAAATATTGTTTTATTTTCTCTCTTAAGTCAGAATTACTGCGGTCTCTTGGCGTAAAAATTAAGCAGCTGATGAAACGATTATATTTATCCTTGCGTGAGAAAAATCTGACTTGCGATCTGCCACAAATTGCCACGATTCCAGTCGCAATACGAAGTAAATCGTTGGCATTGGTTTGAAATAATTCGTCGCGCGGGTAAGATTCAAGTACCGAAATTAAATCTTTGTGATTGTGACTTCCTTTGATAAACCCAGAATCTTCGATGATTTTGGCAATTTTATTACGAACCAGTGGAATAGTATTTGGGCTGTGGTTGTAGGCTGAAGAGGTAAATAAACCAACGAATCTGAATTCGCCGACAACTTTTCCATTTTCAGAAATTTTTTGAATTCTGATGCGTTCAGCATTAGAAATTCTGTGGATGCGCGATCTGTAGCGCGATTTTAAAATTTCGATTACATAAGGATTTTTTACCGAATCACAAACTTCATCAACCGATGAATTTAGAACTTCCGGCCTTACGTCAGCGTAAGGCGAAGAAAAAACACCAAGACCAGAATTCTTAACCTCTTCCAATTTGCAAGAACCTTTCTCAGCTTCTTTTACGTTAAATTCTTTAGCGCCCAAAAGAATAAAATTTCCAGCGATAATCCAATTTATAAAATCTTTAATTTCAGTAATTTCTTTTTCATCTTTAACCAATTTTTTGGCATTGTGTATTTGGTCTTGAGCCTTTGTGATTAAAGCGATCATCTTCTTCCAATCACCAACAACTAAAACTAAAGTTTCGATGATTTTGGTAATATTTTCCTGCAACATTTTGATGCCAGAATCAGAAGTAATTTTATCCAAATGAAGCTGGATAATTGATTCTGGTTTGGCATTTTTTTTCTCGGTAATTGAAACCAATTTTCCGTTTTTATCGCGAATAGTTGAATAAATTGGATGCACTATATTCTTGATGCGAATACCAATTTTATCCAAATGTCCGACAATTGAATCAACCAAAAATGGCATGTCATCGGAAATTACTTCTAAGAAAGTGTTAACCGATTCAAACCCATCAACATCTTTTGATGGGTTATGAATTCTAACTTTAAAAATGCTAGTTTTTTCAGCGGCGAAACTAAAGCTTAAAAAAGTGGCGTTATGAAGCTCTTCAATTGAATAATTTACAAAGTCACGACCATGATTTTGTAAATAAAATAATTTAATGAAATCCAAAAATTTTTCGTGCGAAAAATTTTTTTCGTATTTTTTTTGGCGAGAAAAACTAACGACTTGGTCGATAAGGTTTTGCATTTTTTCCATAAAACTTTGTTCGAATTATTTTTTTATAAGAATAACCACCATCTGCATCCCCTCTAGCCTGTGAGGCACTTCTGGTTTTGCGAAAATTTCAGTATCTCTCAAAATATCTTGCATCATTTTTTCAGCTAAATCTTGGTGAGTAATCTCGCGACCCTTCATTCTGATACTAACTTTTACTTTATTTCCTTTTTCGATAAATTCTTTGGTGTGGCGGATTTTTGTATCAAAATCACCCTTACCAATATTGATTGTCATCTTGATTTCTTTGACCTCGACGACTTTTTGTTTTTTCTTGGCATCTGCTGCTTTTTTCTGCAGCTCATATTTCATCTTACCAAAATTGGCAATTTTACAGACTGGCGGAGTCACGTTTGGCGATACTTCAACCAAATCTAAATCGACATCCAGCGCCATTTTTAGAGCTTCTGCAACTCCGACAACCCCAACCATTTTTCCTTCGTGATCGATAAGCCTAACTTCGCGGGCTTTGATCTGTTCGTTGATACGAAATAATTTATCGAAATTTTGTGCCGGATGATTTTTTGCTGGTTTCACAAGAGTTATTTGGGTTGTTAAAGAATTTTCTCACCAAGAAAAAAGCGAGAGGCGGCGCAAATTAGATATCAACTTCTAAATTTCAACCCTGTGCTTTGAATTAATTTCAACTGAGTTTTTTAGATCTTCTTCAAGCTATGGCAGTTTTATTTGTAAGCGTCCAGAAAGGCAATTTTTTAAGGCTTCTTAATGCCGCTATTGTTGACACGGATTAATCACCACATCCCACACGCCATAAGCTCCACATCTTTTTGTCGGCTCGGCTGGACCAGAGGAATAACCCAGACTTGAACAAGTTGGAGAAGTTGCAACGGCAATTTGATTATACCAAGATAACGGCCAATTTATCGTACCGCCGTAAAGACTTTCAGTAGTAGCTAAACAAGGAATTACCGACAGAGCATTAAAATCTGCAACAAAACTATTTCTGCTTTTGTAGAAAACCACATCATCAAAAACATCACTATTTCCCGAAGAAGAATATAAGGTGTTGCTATAAGCAGTATCGTTGCTGGTGGAAGTTGGAGAATTACTTGCCTCTTCGGTATCAGTTGACAGAGCATTGCGCGAAGACGCGTCATTTCCATAAGCACCAGATTTATTTCCGCCAAAACTTATAATCGCAAAAACTGCAGCAGTGTTATTATTAGCAGCATCAGTTCCAGAAACTGTGGTTAGTTGCACCGCCGAAGATCCAACTTTTTCATAAATTAAAATACTGGATGTTGAAGAAGTTCCAAAATCACCCGCTCCGCTGCTTGGAATTGCTCCAGCACTTGCCACGGTATAATTTTTATCAACAATATATTCAAACTTGCTGCCAAATCCATCTTCCGCCATATCAAGAGGTAAGCCTAAAGTTTTGATTGGAATCATACCTCGCACTAAATTGCTTGAGCCGCTAGATTGCGAAACTCCCGAAGTACTAGCACATAAAGAAGTGCTCGCCGCAGTGCCGTAAGTTGCACTTCCTGATTTAGTGTCAGTGATCGGCGCCGGACATGGTAATTTTTTATTGATAATCATGTAGTTACCTAAGGCTTTATAGATTTCAGCAATACGGTCCTTAGTAACTTTATTTTTAGAATTGTTTATGGAATTTACTGAAACTGACAGAGCTCCAGTTATAAGAATTGAAACGATAATGATGACAATAGAAAGCTCGATCAGACTAAAAGCTTGCTTGCGATTTTTTCTGCAAAAATTTTTCAAAATTATTTTTTAAAATTTATTAAAAACATGTTTGACAAATTGTTCTGTCAATTTAAGTTGCGCGACCTTCTTGCTTTGGCAATCACTGCCGCTTGATTACACCGCATCAAATCAAAACCACATCAATCGAAAACATTTCGAGAGGGGATATAGCTCAGTTGGTAGAGCACCTGCTTTGCAAGCAGGGGGTCATCGGTTCGAATCCGATTATCTCCACCATTTCTTTCAAGACAAATTCAAACAAGAAAAAGCCATAGAAAAGCCGTCACGCGAGTTTAATTTTATTTAAACAAGGGCGCTGATTTTTGCTGCCACTAATTCTTAAAGAAAAGAGTGACAGCAAACCAGTAAACTAATTTACAGGAGTAACATTTTCAGCCTGTAAACCTTTTTTACCATCCACAACTTCCATGGTCACTTTTTGACCTTGTTGTAATGTTTTGCGGCCGTTGCCGTTGATAGAATTATAGTGAACGAACACATCTTTTCCATTTTCTTGCTCAATAAATCCGAAACCTTTTTCATCATTGAACCACTTTACTTTACCGTTTACTGTATTTGACATTTAAAAAAATAATTAAAAATTAAAACTTTACCACAAAAGAGCTGAGCTTTAAAACCCTTCTCTCCCTAGGACAAAAAAGGAAAGACAAAAAACTTTTTAGAGAATTTTGCTGACAAAACTTAAGAATAAAACTCTTGAATTTTGTCATTTTCCTTAGGCGTATTTCGCTAACCAACTTAAGAAAAGCAAGTATAGCTTGGCGACCAAGTCCAAATTGAAGCACTGATATTTCCTTAAGAAATAAAAGCTTTCAAATCTTCTGAATTCTGAATCGATCTTGATTTGACGTTAGGGCAAGTTCTACCAACTAAGCCAGCCAAAACTTTTCCAGAACCAATTTCAATAATCTCTTCAACTCCTTGAGAAGCAAGAAATAACATTATTTCGCGCCATCTTACTGAGCCAGTAATTTGTTGCGCTAATAAATCACGAATTTGATTTGGATCGGTAACCAAATTCGCCGTAACGTTTGCTACCACTGGCACGATCGGTGATTGTACATCGGCTTTTGCCAAAGCAATTTTCATTTGATTTTGCGCTTCCAACATCAAAGTCGAATGGAAAGCGCCACTTACGGGAAGTGCAATGGCGCGTTTAGCACCTTTGGCTTTAGCAATTTCTAAAGCACGATCGATTGCAGATTTAGATCCTGAAATTACCACCTGCCCTACGGAATTATCGTTAGCAACTTGACATACTTGTCCTTGAGCCGCTTCGCGCGCGATCTCGTGCGCTACTTCAATTTCAACTCCCAAAATCGCTGCCATAGCGCCTTGAGTTTGCTCTCCACATTTCGCCATTTCGCGACCACGAACTTGCAAAAGTTTCGCGGTTTCTTCCAGTGAAATTGATTTTGCAGCACAGAGTGCGGAATATTCACCCAAAGAATGGCCAGCAACAAAAGAACAAAGATCAGTGATTTTTTTACCAAATTCTTTTTCTAAAACTTCGATCAAAGCCACTGAAACCGCCATCAAAGCTGGCTGAGTATTTTCAGTTTTAGTAAGCTCTTCCGACGGACCTTCAAACATGATTTTGGAAAGATTGACTGATAAAATATCGTCAACTTTTTTAAAAACTTCGCGTGCTGCCGAAAAATTTTCTGCAAGATCTTTTCCCATTCCAACCACTTGAGAACCTTGACCTGGAAAGACTAAAGCTGTTTTCATAACTTATTTTGAATATTTTTTTAAGATTTTTTTTACATCACTTTCAATTGCGCTATTAGCCAGTGCGAAGGCAATATTAGCTTCGAGATAACCCAAAACATTTCCACAATCAAAACGAACTTCATCAATTTTTTTGTAGTAAAAAGGATGCTGTTTGCACATTGATTTCATGGCATCAGTCAGTTGAATTTCGCCACCAGAACCAACTTCAAATTTCGCCAAATATTCAAAAATTTCTGGCTGCAAAATATAACGACCCGTAATTGCCATATTTGATGGAGCCACTTCTGACTTTGGTTTTTCAATCATGTCAGTAATTCTTTCCTGACCCTCAACTTTAATAATTCCGTATTTATTAGCGTCTTGCATGTCGATTTCATCAATAGCGACAATGCTGGCGGTTTCTTCTTTTCTTTCATAAAGATCAATCATTTCGCCCAAGAAATTTCTTTTACGATTCGGACTTTGTTGCATCATTTCATCAGCTAAAATCACCACAAAAGCTTCATCTTTAGCGATAAAATTACGTGCGCACCAAATTGCATGTCCCAAACCGAGCGGTTTTTGCTGACGCACAAAAGCCATCTGACCAGCTTCTGGCAACCAACCCATAACCTGTCCCAATTCTTGCGACTTGTTTTTTTCATCGAGTTTCGATTCCAATTCGTAAGCGTGATCGAAGTGATTATTGATGGCATTTTTGTTGCGGCCCGTAACGAAAATAAATTTCTCAATTCCAGCGTCACGAGCTTCTTCAAAAGCATATTGAATGATTGGTTTATTGGCGATCGGCAGCATCTCTTTTGGCATCGATTTAGTTGCAGGCAAAAAACGCGTTCCAAGTCCGCCGACTGGAAAAATGGCGGTTTTAACTTTTCTCATTGTTCGATTATTTTTAATTTGCGATAAATTGTCGAGCGACCGACATCCAATTGTTTAGACACTTCAGAAAGATTGCCATTATAAATATCGACTAATCTTTTGATGATTTCTTCCTCAATGATATCCAAAGTTTTACATTTTCCTTCATCATCGAAAATGTCGATTAATTCACTGTTGATATCGGAATTATCTTTGATCACAGCTTTCGATTTCGTCAGGCTGTTATTTTCTTTGTTCAGTAATTGTGGAAAATGTTCGGGCTTTAAAAAATCTTCATCACATAAAACAACGGCACGAAAAATTGAATTTTTCAACTGACGAACATTGTCTTCCCATTCGTAATTAGCCAATAAATATAAGGCATCGTTGCTGATGCCTTTGATTTTTTTATTTTCGTTACTGCTAAAATTTCGGCAGAAATTTTCTGACAAAAGCTTAATATCTTCTTCGCCACGATCGCGCAAAGATGGCATACTAATTGGAAGCGATGCGACGCGATAACGCAAATCTTCGCGAAATTTTTTTGCTTCAACCATTTTCGATAAATCGCGATTAGTCGAAGAAACGACGCGCGCATTAACACGAACTAATTGCGTTGAACCAACTGGTTCAAATTCTCCTTCTTGTAAAAAGCGCAAGATTTTAACCTGTAAATCCATTTTTAGCGCATCAATTTTTTCGAAGAAAATTGTACCGTTATTTGCTTCGCGAATTTTTCCGATATTTTTGGTTGTTCCATCAATACCAACCTTATCTGAACCAAACAATTCTTCTTCGGCGCTGTTATTTTTTAACAAATCACATTCCACCACAACGAAAGGCTTTCCTGATCTTAGGCTTGAACCATGGATAGCGCGCGCCAGCAGTTCTTTGCCAGACCCGCGCGGACCTTCAATTAAAATTGGAATTGAAGAATTGATCGCTTTTTTAGCTAATTTTACGACGTTAGAAATTGATGAACTTTGGCCGATAATGTCAGAGAAGGCGACTTGATCTTTGCCTTTTCTGGCCAAATGCGAGACTTGGTATTTTAAATTTTTCTTTTCAATCGCATTGCTGATTGAAGCAGTGACGCGAGCAAAGATATCTTTTTCACCTTTGACGATGTAATCAATCGCGCCAAGATTGATGGCGCTGATAGCTCTGGAAATATCTTTATTGGCGGTAAGAACAATCACTTGCAGATCACCTTTAAGAGGATTGATTTCCTTTAAAACTGTTAACCCGTCAAGATCTGGCATCGATAAATCGAGCAACATTACGTCCACATCGTGACACGACATTCCGTCGATTACCTTCTTATTCATAAAAAAATCCACAACCTGCATCCCGCTATTCATCACTAAATAAGAGTGACCCATATTGCCGATAAACTTACTTAGAACCTTACACATGGTCGGTTCATCATCTACGATTAGGATATTTCTTTTTACCATCTTTTGATGAGAGAATTGTTAGTATTGAAATTTGCTTTAGAAATTACTCTATAGGACGCCTCTAAAAATTACCCAAAAGGCAATTTTTAGAGGCGCCCTGTTTAAATACAGGCTTTCGTTATAAGTTTTTTACCCCAGATTTTGGCATATTTTTAGCGCTTTTTTGACAAAATTACGACGAGTATCTGGATATATTTGGAGTAAGTTTGTCAAAAAATAAGCAAAAATAGAGCGAAATATGGGGTTAAAAAAGACTTATGATGGGTTCTTTAGACTTATTTTTCTTTTCTTGGGTTAACTGTATGATTTTGGCGGCTGTTTCTTCCACTGATCTTTTTGTAACATCAATTACAACACAGCCAAGTTTAGAAAATAATTTTCGCGATTCAGCAATTTCGCCTTTCACCGCTTCAATGTCAATGTAATCGCTTACAGTTTCTTGACCCAAAGAAGTCATTCGGCTTTGTCTAATTTGCACCAACTTTTCAGGATTAATGGTTAAGCCTACAACCAAAGGCTTTTTTAAATCATAGATAGTTTGCGGAATGGTCATAAGCGAAACAAAAGGCACGTTGGCAGTTTTGTAGCCACGACAAGAAAGATAAACCGAAGTTGGCGATTTTGAAGTTCTCGAAACGCCAACAATCACAATATCAGCGTCATATAAATCCCAAGCTGATTGACCATCGTCGTGATCAAGAGTGTAATTAATTGCTTCAACGCGCGAAAAATATTCTTCATCCAAAAGATGTTGGCGACCAATGGCCTGAGAAATATTCATGCCTAAATAATTCGAGAATTCAGTGATGATGCGCGATAAAACTGGAATGCAGGGAATCTGCAATTCGTAACAATGATTCTTTAAAGATTCGATCAAATCATCTTGTAAAATGGTGTAAAGCACAATTCCCGGCGCCTTATTGATTGACTCCATCACTTTTTCAAGCTGCGATTTATTTCGCACCAAAGGCCAAATGAAGTCATTGGATTCTACGCCTTCAAATTGCGATAGAACAGCGCGCGCCACAGAACTCAAAGTTTCACCAGTTGAATCTGAAATTAAATGCAAATTTATTTTTTTGGTTTTTTCCGTCATTAATGGCTCGCAACAATAGAAGGAAGGTTCATATCAGAATTAACAATAACCGTAATTTTAGTACCTTGAGGCACTGTAATTACTGGGTTGATGTTAATTGAGTTATTTACAATCTGTCCCGCGGTATCAATAATTGTTTTAGTAACATCGGCCACCGCTTGATTTGCCGCACTTCCAGTTGTGGTGGTTGAACCGTTGCTGGTTGTGGTTGAAACGTTGCCGCTATCTCCCAGAATTTTATTAGCCGCAGCTGCACTTCCAACCGCAAGAACGCTGGTTAAAAGAGATCCGGCAATGATCGTGCTATACTTGTTATCAACTTCACCAGGAATTCCAGATCTGCCAAATTGGTCAGAAGCATTGAACGAGATTCTCAAATCAACTCCGTCAGGTCTTATTAAACGAGTCCAAGAAATGTTAACTCGTCCCTGCCCTTTGGCAATTGTGCTGGCATAAGATCCGTACAATCTGGAACCCTTGGGAATTAAAACTTCACTTCCCGCTTCGCCATAAACGTCACGACTTACAATACCGCGTACCGATCCCGGAATTTGAGTATTAATTGCCGTTTCAAGAACCGCAGTAATTAATTTGCCTTGAGTAATGGCGTGAATACGGTCGCCAACGTAAGTGGTTTTTACACCAACTTTACTTTTATCCAATTTTTGGATCGGATCTTCGTTTAATTTAACAATATTTTTGTCGTAACCCACGCCCAAATCAGGACCAGCGCCACCACCAGAAAACACCAAAATTGGCGCATAGCGCGGATCAATATCTTTTTTCTTTTCTTCTTTTTTACCATCCGCAGCAGAATCAACCGACTTTTCAGCAGATTTAGCAGCAACATCTTCAGGTTTCTTTGCGATAACTCCCGGAAGAGCAGCTTGATCAGGAATTGGAGTTGGCGCCGCTGGATTTAAAGGCGTTGGAGGCGGTGGCGCCAAAGTTGGATCAATCTGTCCAGCTACTCCTTCAGGCAAAGAAGGAATCTGCGGAACCGCAGGCTTATCTAGTAATTCAACATCTTCTTGTTTTTGTTTTTCTTTCGGAACATCAATTTCAAAAGGAGATTTTCCATCTTCATTAGCTGCAACATTTCTGGTTGGAGGAACTACAACTTCCTGTAATTTTTCTGGAACTTTCTGCGGCGGACCTTCTTTGATAAAAATAAAATAAACTACTATCGTGATCAGCACCGAAGCAAAGGCGATGACTATGATACGATTTTTTTTAGCAGCAGCAATCGCGGGACCACCCGCCTCTATTTCGGAACTCTCTTCATTTTCGTTCGCGTCATTATCTTCAGGTTCTTTCTGCGCAGAAAGAACTTTGGTGAATTTACTTTTCATTAAAGGAAATTTTGGATGTAATTAAAGAGTCCAGAAGACATGTTTGGTTAAACTATTTTCGCCTATCAAAAGTTACAACAAATTTAGCTTAAAAAAGAATGTTTTGATCATGTCAAAAATTTCCTCTTTGTTTTCGCCGCTAAAAATACAGTGATTGGAAAGATCTGGTTCAAATAAAAATTTATTTTCCGATTTGATTTTTCCAAAAATAATTTTGCCGCTATTTGGATTAACGACCGGATCACGTTTGGCCTGAATTACTAAAGCAGGAGTAGAAATATTCTTTAAGTTCTCATCGCATTCTTCCATCAATTTTCCTAATTGTTCAACCGCTTTTAAATAGTTTCGACTATAATTTATTTGCGGATTTTCTGGCTGATCATCTACGAATTCCATTTTGCTTTTATTGATATTGAGCTTTTCCAACATCTCGTTCCAAATATTAATTCCTGGAACAAATCTAGTACGAATATCCAGCAATTTTAAAGCAGAATTAATCGAGACAATTCCTGCAACATTTGTTTTTTTATTGGCGCAAGATAAAAGCCCCAAAAGCCCGCCAGTTGAGAAGCCAACGATCACAACTTTCGCACAACAATTTCTTAAAGCGGCATATCCGCGCTGCAAGGAATCGTACCATTCTTGCCACGAAACATCTTTCATATTTATCGGAGCAGTTCCGTGACCTTTAAGGCGCGGGCCGTAAACTCTAAATCCAAAACCATTAATAAATTTTGCCAAATCGTGAATTTCTCTCGGCGCTGATTTGTAGCCATGACAGACCAAAATTCCGGTCTTTTTAATTTTTGCAGAAGCGCGCGCATTGCCTTCAAGAAAAAATGGTGATCCGACAGATTTATCTTTGGAAAAATTTTGGTCGAAAAAAGTTTGGTAATCGTGATCAAAAATATTCAGATCTTTTTCACGAATCTCTTCAAAAACTCTTTTGCGCAATTGATGATCAGAAATTTTAGAATTTTTTATGACAATTTTATTAAGATCTTCGAGCAAAAAGAACTCATTGGCAATAACGCGTAAAGTATTCTCACGCCTGATTTCGTGAAAATCATATTTTCTGTCGAGATTATTTTTGTTAATCCTGATTTTACCCTCACCAATTTCAGAAATTAGATTTTGTTTTTTTGCTAATTCAAAAACGCTGTCGAATTCTTTATGGGCTTCGTCGATAAAAATTTTAAATAAATTTTCTTCAAGAATGCTGCGATTTAAACGATATTTACGCTCATCAATCATAACCGCAGACAAATAAATCACTCGTTTTAGGCGATCAATTTCAATTTCATTTTCAGGAATATGATGCAGTGCCGCACTAAAAAGATGATCCAGATTAATCCGCAAATCTGAATAAATTCTATCCATAAAATCGTTGGTTAAGCGATATTTAAAATATTTTAAAATGAAGTTATCTTTGGTTTCGCTTTTAATCAGTGGCGCTTGATTAATAAGTGCGCGCACTGGTCTGATATAATCCGCTAAATTAATTGGCTTGCCGAAATGCAAATTAATGTCGGCATCAAGAAGTAAATTTCCTTCAATTTCTAGCTCTTCAGCAATTTGCAACGGGATTTTTTTTATCATTCGCGCCACTAATTTTTTGATTTTATTTTCACCGGGACGAATTGGGTAATAGCTGATGTTTAGCGGCACAATGTAAGTATTAACCTTCTTAAACGAGCCATTATATTTTACGCCCGTATCTTTTTCGAGCCGCTCCAGTTCTTCTAATTTATTTTGAACGAAGGCCTCGTTCATATTGTCGCGATAAAGCTGCGATTTTAGCGCCATCACCGCTGAACCCGTGCGTACCGGCCCCACACGACTTGGCGTATAATTAACAAAACCACTTTCTCTTCTGGTTTCTTTGCTTTTGATCATACTGCCTTCGGGATAGATCATCCAGTCGTAATTGGCCTGCATCAGATCTTTCAAAATAACATTGTCGCGATTGGGATTTTTGGTCGAAATGGCGCCGACAGAATTTAAAAAATTTCCTAAAATCCCAATAAAAAGCCCAGAATCAGCAAGACATCGAACTTGTCGGCCAGTGTGTTTGTAGATTATATAAGGAACAACAAAAGTTTCAAAACGGGTAAAATGATTGCTGACAAAAAGAATCGGTTGATCAGGCAAATTATTAATTCCTTCAACCGAAAATTTTGAACCTAAAATTTTTTCTAAAATTTTTAAGCCAAGAGCTGTATACTGGAAGGCTTTAGACGCCATGAGGTTTTTATTTTAAGAAAAATATTTTGGAAAAACCGCTTCGTTTAAATTCTGCAATTCTTTAACAGTGATTTCTTCTGCGCCGATTTTAATTTTTTCTTTGATGACATTTCCAACTTTAAAAACTGCGATATTTTTCTTTTCCGCTTTTCTCTTAAAGTCGGCAACTATTGATGAATCAAGAGTTACAACGTAACGAGCCTGATCTTCGCCGAAAAATAAATGATTTAAATCAATATCAGCAGCGCTTTTGAGGGCAGAAATATCAAGGTCGCAACCTAATTCTAAACCGCACATTTCAAATAAAGAAACTAACAATCCTCCGTCGGAAATATCGTGACAAGCGTTGATTTCACTGCCTTCAATTAATTCGCGAACAAATTCGCCATGCTTTTTTTCTTCTTCCAAATTCACTTTTGGCGGATTTTTTTTGCTTTCAATTTTTAAAATTTCTTGCTCGAAAAGCGAGACGTTAATATGGCCGGAAGTCTTGCCAATCACGAAGATTTCGTCGCCAGATCTTTTAAAACCCGCATCACATCTTCTGCTTAAATCTTTTAACAAACCGACTCCACCAATTGCTGGCGTTGGCTGAATTGCTTTGCCATCAGTTTCGTTGTAAAGAGAAACGTTGCCAGAAACCACCGGATAATCCAAAGCTTTGCAAGCTTCGGTAATGCCGTTAATTGCGCGCACAATTTGGCCCATAATTTCGGGTTTTTGAGGATTACCAAAATTCAAACAATTAGTGATTGCGAGAGGTTTGCCACCAACTGCGGAAATATTTCTGTAAGTTTCTGCAACTGCTTGTTTAGCACCTTCAAACGGATCAGCTTCAACGTAACGCGGCGTACAATCTGCCGTCATCGCCAGAGCTTTATTGGTTCCGTGAACACGAACAATCGCCGCATCGCCACGAGTGTAGATTGTGTCATTCATCACTTGCGAATCGTACTGCTCAACGATCCATTTTTTTGATGCCAGATTTGCAGATTGCAAAAGAGATTGCAGATTTTTGAGAATCATTTTTTAAAAAAATTAATTTTTAACTCCTCCTTTGAAAAAGGAGGCAATTTTACCGCTATTTACAACTATTTAAAACCACTTCCACCCGACCTTCCCAGAATTCTTGCATCACAACATTGGGATGGTATTTTTTTACCACCTCTAATTCGATGTCACAAGGATATTGATTGGTGTACAAGGCATAAGAAAAATGTTGAGAAACGAAACGGAATAAATCACCAAAATAAGAATCTTGGTAAACAAAAAGTCGTGGCAGATTTTTATTGTAGTTAGAAAAAATTGTCACGTTGTGAAATTTCTTTTTTTCAAATTCATTGGCATCAACCGAATGAATCGTTTCTTTAAATTTGGGTGAAAGCTCGTAATTCAAATTGGAAGCACCATTTCCCATGATGTCAGAAATGTCGCCCTTGATCCACTCCTCTGCCACATCGTTAAATTTGCTACGTGGATTTGGAGAGATCTTCAATTTTTTCATCATCGCCATATAAGTTGCATGAGCGCCACGACGATTCCAATGCGTATCGGTTTCTTGATAAACTTTTTCTTTCAGTTTGGCTTGCAACAAAATTGGGCGCGCATCAATCACCGGAAAGTCGGGATATTTTGCTTTCAGCGCATCTAAAAATTTATCGATACGATGATTTCCGAGTGGAGTTGGCTTAATGTAATCTGGTAAAAATTCTGGATAAATTGAAGTTTTATCCGCCGCAATAATCAACAAATAAGCCATTCCCAAATTTTCAACTTCTTTGCGATTTTTTTGAAAATGCTCAACGCCGCGCGCAATTAATTCATCAGAAATCGTCGCCTGACCTTCGGCATCAAGAACTGAATTGTAATTGTTAAAATAATACCAACCTTCTTTTCCGATCACAACTCGTGCACTTGGAGATTCGTCAAAAATCTTGTCCATCAAGGCGCTGTGCCATGCAATTAAAGTTTTGCGCATGCCATAATTATCGTTAAAAAAGGCATCAAAACTTTTTGAGAAGTTGATTAAATCGGCAAAAGATTGTGGAAATTTTGGCGCAACCACTTCTTTTCTTTTTTCAAAAAGCTCTTTGACGGGAGAAAATTTAAAAATGCTGTCCAGCGCTGGAGTCACTAAAATCAAGGCAAAAGCAATGATTATAAATTTGTTTTGCTTCATCACTAAAACTGAAAATAAATGAATGGATTGTGAGTTGAGGCTGAAATGCGAATGATCGCAACCACCAAAACCGCGATCAAAAATGCGTCAGAGGCAATCAAAAAAGTTTTATTTTTACGAATTAACTTTAGTGCCTGATTTTTTACGAATGGCGAAAAGCCAAGAAGCGCAAGGGTAAAAGACATCCAAACAAAATGCGAATGCAATAATCTGACCACATCAAGACTGCTTTGGGTTGCAACAACGTTACCAAACATTGTGCGCAAATAATGTAACGAAGATGTTAAATCAGGACTGCGGAAAAATACCCAACCGATCATCACAACAAACATGGCGTAGAAATTTTGCAAAATTTTTGGCGCTGCAAAACGCGATGGAACAATTCTTTCTGCTACCAAAAAGAAACCGTGAAACATGCCCCAAATAATAAAATTCCAGCTGGCGCCGTGCCACAACCCACACAAGAAAAATACCAAAACTAAGTTGAAATATTGACGCGATAACGAGGTGCGATTTCCGCCAAGAGGAATATAAACATAGTCGCGAAACCAAGCAGAAAGAGACATGTGCCATCTTCTCCAAAATTCTTTAATTGAGCGCGAGATGTAAGGATGGTTAAAATTTTCAGGAAATTTAAAGCCGCAAATCCGCGCCAATCCAACTGCCATATCGGAATATCCCGAAAAATCGAAGTAGATTTGCAAACTGTAACAAACAATTCCAACCCAAGAAAGTGGCGTGCTTAAGTCAGTTGCCGGAAGTGCAAAAATCGCGTCAGCCATTTCTCCCAAAGGATTGGCGATGATAACTTTTTTTCCCATCCCGATCAAAAATCGTCGCACTCCATAAGCGGCAAAAAACAGATTGTGGCGGCGATTGTTAAGATATTTTTCGATAAAATTGTAACGCACAATCGGGCCAGCGATAAGCTGCGGAAAGAAGGCGATGTAAAGCGCAAGGTCAAAAATATTTTTTTGCGCATGACATTTTCTGCGATAAATATCGATCAAATAAGAAATGGCGTGGAAAGTAAAAAACGAAATTCCGATGGGAAGATGAACCTTGGCGAGCGTGATTGGACTTGGTAAAATCTGGTTTAGATTTTCAACAATAAAATTGGCATATTTAAAATATGCCAACAACAAAAGGTTAAATGTGATGGCTAAAAACGCATAAAAATCACGCGATTTTTTTTCAATCGCAATACCGAAAAAATAATTTCCAACAATCGAAATCAGCAATAAAATTAAATATTGCGGCTCGCCCCAAGCATAGAAAAGTAAGCTCGCGACTAAGAGCAAATAATTTTTGTATTTTTTGCCCGCCAATTTTTCTGGCGCCGCGAAATATAAAATCAAAGTCAGAGGCAAAAATAAAAACAGGAAGATATTTGAGCTGAAAACCATTTTGACTAATTTTTAAATTCTTTTTCAATTTTTGAAATTACCACACAAGCTGTGGCATTGCCGATCAAATTAGTGATGGCGCGGGCTTCAGACATAAAACGATCAATTCCTAAAATTAAAGCAAGTCCAGCAAGCGGCACAGTTTGAATTACTGAAAGCGTAGCCGCTAAAGTTACAAATCCACTGCCAGTAACTCCCGCAGCACCTTTGGAAGTGACCAATAAAACAAAAATTACGCTTAAAATTTGTGAGGTGGAAAGATCGATGTTGAAGGCTTGAGCGATAAAAATAATCGCCATCGTGAAATAAATGCAAGTGCCATCAAGATTAAATGAATAGCCCGATGGAATCACTAATCCGACGATAGCTTTTGGACAGCCGAACTCTTCCATTTTTTTCATCACTGTTGGCAAAGCCGATTCGGAAGATGAAGTTCCTAAAACCAAAAATATCTCTTCTTTAATGTGACGCAAAAGCTTGAAAATGCTGGAACCGCATACTTTTAAAATTAATCCCAAAACTATAATTACGAAGAAAATGCAAGTGGCATAAAAAGAAATCATTAATTTTAAAAGTGGTTCTAAAGCTTCAATTCCATACTTTCCCACCGTAAAACTCATCGCGCCAAAAGCGCCGATTGGAGCAAGTTTCATTAAGTAAGAAATTATTTTAAAAAGAATTTCCGAAACTTCTTCGATGCCTTTAACTACAGTTGTGGTGCGCTGCCTTAGCGATGACAAAGCTAAACCAAAAAGAATTGCAACTAATAAGATCGGCAAAATTTCACCAGAAGCAAAAGCTTCAAAAATTGTGGTTGGAATGATGTGTAAAAGAAATTCGATGAAGCCAGTTTCTGGTCTGACGTAACTGGCAATTTCTGAAGAATCAACATCAGTAAGATCAATATTTAAGCCAGCTCCCGGCTTTAGGATTGTAGCAATTACTAAGCCAATTAATAGCGCGATACTGGTTAAAATTTCGAAATAAATCAGGGTTTTAACTCCCACTTTTCCTACTTTTTTTAAATCGCTTCCGCCAATAATTCCCAAAGTGATTGTGCAGAAAATAATTGGCGGCACACACATTTTGATTAAGGCAATAAAACCATCGCCTAAAAATTTCATTTCTTGAGCAGCTTGCGGAAAAAGAAAGCCAAAAATAATTGCGAAAATTACAGCGCAAAGAACTTGCAGGTAAAGCGATCTAGGGATTATTTGCAGAGTCATCAAAATAATTTAAATAAGTTGGCTTGATACCAAAAAATAATTTAAGGTTTTTTGTTAAGAGCTTGGTCCTAAGGACGATTTAGGTTATTTATGAACCTCTGAAAAACCAAAATTCCTCGAGAAAGACGTTTTTTCAGAGGTTCTTTTAAAGCAAAAATGGGGAATTAAATAAGCAATGCTATCTCTTATTTCCCGAAGAAAGCTTCATCCCACCAGTTCTTTCGATTGGTTTATTATTTCTTTTTGGTCGCGGTCTTTCTCTATTTGACTCTCTTTTTTCTGGTCTTGGCGGATGTTTTCTTTCTGGATTTTTGGCTTCGGGTTTTTTGCTCAACTTTTCACCTTTAAAGAAATTTAAAATTAAATCTAAAATCCCAACTTTTTTCTTTTTTGGTGCTGCGTGATTTTCTTTGTGCGGCGGTTTTTTTTCGTCAAATTTTACAGCTGGTTTTGCACGAGATTTTTCACCAACATGTTTCGCAGCAGGCGCGCGCGACTTGCTGGCAAAAGCGTGAGAATCGTCAACTGGAATTTTAAAATTAATCGCCTTTTCAACAGCCAGCAAAAGAGTATCGTCGTGCGGATCACAAAACGAAATCGCCACACCTTGTCGGCCAGCTCTGGCCGTGCGCCCAATACGATGAACATAGCTTTCTGGATCAGAAGGAATGTCATAATTAATCACGTGACTAATCGCTGGAATGTCAATTCCGCGCGCTGCCACGTCGGTTGCTACTAAAACTTTAATCTTGCCTTCACGAAATCTGTTCAAAGATTTTTCGCGCTGATCTTGATCTTTGTCGCCGTGAATTGCGGCCACCGAAATACGATTACGGTCCAAAAATTCTTCCACATCATCAGCGCCATGCTTGGTTTTTGAAAATACAATCACGCTGGTGGCGTCTTCTTGCCTTAAAATATTACGCAACAACGCCAATTTATCGCGCTTTTCAACAAACATCACTTTTTGATCGATGCGCTCAACCGTTGTCGATTGTGGAGTTACTTCAACTCTTACTGGATCAGTCAAAATTGATTTTGAAAGAGTGGTAATCGCCGTTGGCATTGTCGCCGAGAAAAAAAGCGTCTGTCTTTTTTGTGGAATTTTGGCGATAATTTTATTGATGTCGTTGATAAAACCCATGTCAAGCATGCGATCAGCTTCATCCAAAACCAAAACTTCAACTTGCATAAAACGAATATAACCTTGCGAAGCCAAGTCCATCAAGCGCCCCGGAGTTGCAATCAAAATATCAACACCGCGTTGCAAAGATGTGATTTGTGCACGATCAGAAACACCACCGTAAATTACCGCGTGACGCAGATTTAAATCTTTGCTGTAAGCATCAATATTTTCAGAAATTTGCGAAGCCAGTTCTCGAGTTGGGCTTAAGATCAAAGCTCGCACGCAACCGCTTTTGACGGATATTCCGCTTTTGGCAAGATTGTGTAAAATTGGCAAAGAAAATGCTGCGGTTTTTCCGGTTCCGGTTTGCGCAATTCCCAAAAGATCTCTGCCATCAAGAACTGATGGAATGGCCTGAAGCTGGATCGGAGTAGGAGTAATGTAGCCCTTTTTTTCAAGAGCAGCGAGGATTTTGGGATTTAAGTTTAAATTTGAAAAAGATGTCATGGATAAAAAAAGATGAGATAAAAAACGATGTTAGCATTATCGCAGCAAAGATTTCTAAATACTAACCAATATTAAAGATCGCGAGTGACGAGCAATTTATTTTCCCCGCGAAAATTTTTCAAAAAGATCGGGGCGGTTTTTTTTGGTGATTGTAATTGCTTGCTCTTTGCGCCAGTCGTTAATTTTTTTATGATGACCTTGGGTCAAAATTTCCGGAACTGCGCGGCCGCGCCATTCTTGAGGTTTGGTGTAATGCGGATATTCAAGCAAATTTTCAAAATCATCACCAGCAGCAGCGCCAAAAGATTCTTGCGCCAGCGATTCATCAGCTCCAAGAACTCCTGCAACATTTCGCAAAACTGCATCGATTAAAACAAAAGCAGCAATTTCACCGCCGCTTAAAACGTAATCTCCGATCGAAATTTCTTCGATTTCATATTCATCTAAAACGCGCTGATCCACGCCTTCGTAGCGTCCGCATAGTAAAATTATTTCTTGTTCTTGAGCCAGTTCGCGGGCTTTTGCTTGAGTAAAAGCTTTGCCGCGTGGCGACAAATAAATTATTTTTGGCAGTTTTTGTGAAGTTTCAATCCTACGCAAATCATCAATCGCATCGGCAATTATATCTGCCCTCAAAACCATCCCAGCTCCGCCGCCGTAGGGTGTGTCATCAACAGTTTGACGTTTATCTTTGGCGTAATTGCGAATGTTAATCGCTTCAAGTGACCATAATTTTTTTTCTAAAGCCAAGCCCGTAACCGAAGCCGCAAGCGGTCCCAAGAAAAGATCAGGAAAAATTGTTAGAACTTTAAAATTAAGCATTGGCAAAAACTTTTTTTAAAGCAGCAATAGCGCGCAAGGTTTCTGCCTCATTTCTGATCAAAGAAAATCGCACAAAACCTTCGCCATTAGCGCCGAAAGAACTTCCGGGAGTCAGCACAACTCCAGCTTCTTCAATCATTTTTTTGCAGAACTCAAAAGAGCTCATGTGCGCAAATTTTTCTGGTAAACGAGTCCAAATAAACATGCTGGCTTTAGGTTTTTCAACATGCCAACCCAACTCATTTGCTAAGATTTTGCATAAAAATTCGCCGCGATTTTTATAAAGTTGGCGCAGATTTTTTAGATATTCGTCGCTTTTTTGTGACAACGCATCAACCGCCACCATTTGCAGCGGATTGAACGATCCGTAGTCGAGATAAGATTTAATGCGATACAATGCATCGATCAAAGTTGGATTGCCAACTGCAAAACCAACGCGACATCCCGGCATCGAATAGCTTTTTGAAACCGAAGAAAATTCAATGGCAATATCTTTGGCGCCTTCTATTTCAAGGATTGAATGCGGTTTGTCTTTTTCGTCAAAATAAAGTTCGCAATAAGCAATGTCAGAAATGATGTAGATTTGATGTTTTTTGCAAAAATCGACCATTTCTTGATAGAATTCCAAACCAACAATTTCGGTGGTCGGATTGCAGGGATAATTTACGATTATAGCCAAAGGTTTGGTCTCGCCTTTGGCGATTTTTTCTTCCACAAATTTTTTGAAATCGCGCAAAAATTCGCTCGATTTAATTACGGGCAAATGCACAACATTACTTTTTGCAAGCGTGAAAGCGAAAGTGTGAATTGGATAAGCAGGAGAAGGCACGACGAAATAATTCTCTGGACCTGAAATTGCAGTTGCTAGTGATGCAATTCCTTCTTTGGCGCCAATTGTGACCAGCGCTTCCGACTTCGCATCCAGTGCCACAGCGAAACGACGTTGGTAATAATCACAAATTGCTTCCCGCAAAATTTGAATTCCACCCGTAACTGAATAAGCGAATAACGATCCGTCGCGCGACAAATCCGCCAATCGATCCATCACAAATTGCGGCGGTGGCGAATCGGGAGTTCCCATTCCAAAATCAATAATTTCAACCCCACGCGCCGCCGCATCAGTCTTAAGCTTGTACATTGCAGCAAAGATGTAAGGCGGCAACTTTTCGGTAAGGTAAAATTTATTTTGCATTGATAGAGAGCTTTGAATTGCGGATTTTGTGTTGATCGCGACGTTAGCCTAGTGTCTATGGTTGAAGCGATAATTCTTGGTCATGATTAACTTCATGACGGATTTTTTTTGCTGCATTGGAAGGTACACTTACTGAAGTATTGGGGATTTCCACGTCATCCATTTTTCTTTTACTTGTCTCGTTTTTATGCTCTTCTGGCCGATTTAAAATTTTGTAAACCTCATCGAATATTTCTTGAGGCGTTTGACCAATTTGCACTTGCCACGAATTCTTTTCGTCATCACTAAGCATGTCATAAATTTTTCCCACCAGATCAGCCGTAACTTTGGTGCAAAAGTTACTCATGTGTAATTTTTGTCCCTTGCTGCACGATTGTATAAGACTGTTAAAGTTTTCTATTTTTTCTTTAGATTCTTCGGATGGTGGAATTTTGATTTTAAGCTTTGGATTAGTCCCAACAGTAAGCAATCCAATCATATGCGCCAATTCGTTTCGTTTTGGATTTCCTCCAAGCTCATCTTCCGTTAAACAATTGGAACGATTTGCAGTACCACCGTGCATCATCGTCATTGTTTGAATTAGACGTAAACGGTCGATTTTAGTTTCATCATCCATGCTGCTGTTTTGAATCGTTTCTATTAGGTTAGTGGTAAATAAATTGATTATTGCTTGCTCGCATGGCGATGGCTGTTTATCAAAAAAATTCTGGAAATATTCCGCTGAGAGAAGAGAAGAGAGCATGTTATTTATTTTTTCTTTGTTGTCTGGAATTTTGATCAAGCCTAGAAGCTCTAAGAGATTTTGGTTTTTTATGGGGAGAACTTTCGGGGTTTTCTCTAGAGGTAAATTCGGCATTGGAAATATCATCACCAAAGGATCTTTTGTTTTTACCTTGAATTACTGTTGGCGGATTTTCTGCTTCCCTTGTTTGTATCGGGGTAGAGTCATTATCATATAAATTAGCGAGAATGATGGGCGTAGAAGATCGTGCTTGGCTTTGATTGTCTGCGCTCCTCACTTCTTCCTCCCCTTCTTTTTCATCCCCCGCTTCTAATTCTTTCTCTATTTCTTCATCATTATGAAACTCTAGAAGCCTTACGGGCTGGATCGGAAGTGCTTTAGTGCCTCCAATGCTATTTGACACCGAGCTTCTCTCTTCTTCCGTTGACGGAGTTGTGTCTAATTCAAACATATTTTGATAAGTTTCTAATTCTTTATGAAGACCTTCGTAAATAGCTTTAACTTTTTGGGTCATAGCTTCCAATTTCGAATCAGTTGGTTGTTCAAGATTTTTTTTAACAAAGCTCTCGATGATTTCATCGATAGTAATAGTTTTCACATCACCAAGATCACTTAATGTTTTCAACTGGTTATTGGCAAGAAATGGATAACAAACGGTAAGCAAAAAAATATGTCTTGCCATGTGGTTTTGCAATTCATCTATCGAGTTTTCACGCTTTGATATATCTTTTTTAGATATTTGAACTGCATCATCGCTGCTTTGACCGCCATCTTCTTTTGGATAAAAAAAGATGTTATGTATATGGCAGTTAAGAATTTTTTTATCTACCATAGATGTCGGGTCAGAATATCTTGAGCTTTCTCTATTCGAATTCTTCGATTGATTTTTTGAATCAATGGAATTTCTTATTCCAGAAAAAAACGTTAATGAATCTTTAACGAGACGAGCTTCACCCATTGTATCATCAACAGCTTTATCTTTAAGCTCGATTTGGTCTCGGTGCAAAAAATCGTAATATGATCTACTCGCGATTAGATCTTCTGGATTATTTTTTGGGTTATTTTCGTAGGTGATTCCGGGGATGTTGTTGAAGTTAGATAAGATGCTGCGCGAAATGCTTTGAATCATTTTAGCCTTATTTTCTTTAAATACATTCTCTTGGTTTTCTATTGTGTCTCTAATGAAATTATCACTACCTATTGGATCTCTAAGAGAACTATCCTCTGGTAATAAGTCCTTGGCTGTCTGATTTTTTAATAAGTTCAAAAGATCATTAGCATTTCGCTTATTTTTAAGAAAATTCTCCCTTTTTCTCTCATATTCTTCTAATGCCTCTTCGATACTTTTTGTAGCCTTGTCTAAATTAGTTGCGCGCTTTCTATTTGCTTCAGGAGTTTTTTGAGTTTCCACTTGATCGTCTGCACTTTCATCTTGTCGTGTTGAACTACTTAAAATAGCGCCACTTTGCTCTTGATCATCTGAAGAATTTTTTGACACTATCTCGTTAAGAATTAAAGTTACCTTTAACAGTTTAAAAAGTTCGTTGCGAAAAAATTTTTTTTGATCTTTTTTCCGATCCAACTCTTTCGATGAATTTAATTTTAATTGACGAATTTCATCCTCAATCGACATCATTTTATCGGTAAGATACCCAACTGCACTATTAATTAATCCGTAAGCAGTTACATGATCACCTTGATTTTTTAGGTAAGTATCTGGTCTTGAGCTAGTTGTTTCTGAACTAGCCGCACTTGAGTTTGTTTTTTTATTTCTGGCCATATTTAAAAATTAAAGCTATTGCTCAACCAACGATAAATCAGATTGCACATACTTTGTCTTTGAATTTCTTTAATCAAAGATAAAATTATATCGTCAGTTTTTTTGCGTCGCTGATTTTAGTAAAAAATAATTTGTTACTCACAGATTGACTAAATAACCACTTTCGTTCGACTAGAATTAGTTAAATGTAAGGACGATCGTATTCTGGGGCTTCTTCTGAAAGTGGCGAAGACGGAATATCGGCGTAAACTTCGCCATTCATTTTGATAACAACACGACCAGTATCGGTAACTCTTCCAATCACTGCAAAATCTAATCCCCATTTATCAAAAATTGCTTTGGCAAAATCTTCTTTTTCTGGTTTTAGAATCATCAACATGCGTTCTTGAGATTCAGAAAGCATGATTTCATAAGGCGTCATTTTGGTTTCGCGTTGTGGAACATTTTCCAAATTAAGTTCAATTCCAGTTCCGCCCTTTCCTGACATTTCAAAAGATGAAGAAGTTAAGCCCGCCGCGCCCATATCTTGAATCGATAAAATTGAATCAGATTGCATTAATTCCATACAAGCTTCGAGCAGAAGTTTTTCGGCAAATGGATCGCCAACTTGAACTGTCGGACGCTTATCTTCATCACCTTCTTTAAATTCATCAGATGCCATTACCGCGCCGTTAATGCCATCGCGACCAGTTTTTGATCCAACATAAACTACTGACGCACCAACTTGTGAAGCAGCGGAGTAGAAAATTTTATTTGAGTCGGCAAGTCCAACCGTCATTGCGTTGACAATAATATTGCCGTTATAACTTTTATCGAAAGTCACTTCACCAGCAACGGTTGGAACACCAATACAATTACCATAACCGCCAATTCCATGAACCACTCCGTTAACTAATTGTTTAGTTTTTGGATGTTCAATGTCGCCAAAACGCAGCGCATTCAAATTGGCGATGGGGCGCGCTCCCATCGTAAAAACGTCGCGCAAAATTCCACCAACACCAGTCGCAGCGCCTTGATATGGCTCGATAAATGATGGGTGGTTGTGACTTTCCATTTTAAAAACAACCGCTTGACCATCGCCAATATCAATCACGCCAGCATTTTCTCCAGGACCGCAAATCACCCACGGCGCAGTTGTGTGCATGGTTTTAAGATGTTTTTTAGTTGATTTGTAAGAGCAATGTTCCGACCACATTGCCGAGAAAATTCCTAGTTCGGTAATTGTTGGAACTCGCCCTAAAATTTCTTTAACTTTTTCGTATTCGCCTTCAGTTAAATTATGATCTTTTATGAGTTGAGGAGTGATTTCGATCTGTTTCATATTTTTAAATTTGAGTTACAATTTTTCTGCAATTTCTTGCGAGAAAACATAATTTCCAGTTACCATTTGTACATCGTCACAATCTTCTAAAGCATCAATCATTTTTATTAATTTTTGGGCTTGCTCAAGATCCAAAACTTCCATCGTATTTTTGGCTTTCCAATCAAATTTTGCCGAAAGCGGATCGCCAAATTTTTCGATTAAAACATCGCGTACTGCCGCAAAATTTTCGATTTCAGTAATCACAACATGCAAATCCAAAGAAGATTCAACTTCGTTTGCGCCAGCTTCTAGCGCGGCTTCAAACATTTCTTCTTCGCCAGCAATTTTTGCATCAAATTGAATTACGCCAACGTGATCGAACATAAAATTTACCGATCCAGTCTCGCCCAAAGCGCCGCCAGCTTTGGTAAAAATACTACGCACTTCGCTGGCGGTGCGATTACGATTATCAGTTAAAGCTTCAACGATAATTGCAATTCCGTTGGGAGCGTAGCCTTCATAACGAATCGCTTCAAAATTTTCAGTGTCGGTTCCAACTGAAGCTTTTTTAATCGCCGCGTCAATTCGATCTTTCGGCATATTGTGGGTGCGCGCTTCAATCACGGCATTTCGTAGGCGCGGATTGAAGTTTAAATCTGGTTGTCCCGTCTTTGCCGCAACGGTGATTTCGCGCAGAATTTTAGTAAAACGTTTCGCCTTTTTTGCATCTTGCGCACCTTTACGATGCTTGATATTGGCGAACTGAGAATGGCCGGCCATTTTGATTAACTGAAATTTTAGTAAAAATTTTAAGGAAGATTTGGCTCAAGTTAATTACCAAGATTTTTTTGGCAAGTTCGCTGAATTTGAATCGCTAGAAAAATTTTGGTTTTTCAGAGGTTCCTTTATTTTTTATATATTAAATTTCATCTGCCGACTTGAAATTAATAAATGATCTCTGATCATGCACGCCCTCTTCATTCATTTCCTCATAAAATTAAACAGATTTAAAACATGGCAAGGACTCTTTACGACAAAATTTGGGATTCTCATTTAGTTGATGACGATGGCTCATCACAAATTATTTATGTTGATCGCCAATTAATTCATGAAGTGACTTCGCCACAAGCTTTTGAAGGCTTAAGAATGTCTGGCAGAAAACCAAGAAGGCCAGAAGCTCATCTTGCTGTTGCCGATCACAATGTTCCTACAACCACTGTCGATCGCGGTCACGGAACTTCAGGAATCAAAGACAAAACCTCGCGTATTCAAGTTGAAACTTTGGAAAAAAACTGTCGCGAATTCGGCATTAAATATTTCGATTTAGACGATAAAAAACAGGGAATCGTGCACATTGTTGGGCCAGAGCAAGGCCTTACTCAACCCGGAATGGTTATTGTTTGTGGCGATTCTCACACCTCAACTCACGGCGCATTTGGCGCCCTAGCCTTTGGAATTGGAACTTCAGAAGTTGAGCATGTTTTAGCCACTCAAACTTTAATTCAAAAACCAGCAAAAAACTTTTTAGTAAAAGTTGAAGGCAAGCTGGGAAATGGCGTTACAGCAAAAGATATTACTCTTGCCGTAATCGGCAAAATCGGCACTGCGGGCGCAACTGGTTGCGTAATTGAATACGCAGGAAGCGCAATTCGCGAATTGTCGATGGAAGGCCGCATGACAGTTTGCAATATGTCGATTGAAGCTGGTGCTCGCGCTGGATTGATCGCGCCCGACGAAAAAACTTACGCTTATCTAAAAGGTCGTCCACTTGTTCCACAAGGCGCTGATTTCGAAAAAGCGGTGAAATATTGGCAATCCTTAACTTCTGACGAAGGCGCAAAATATGACAAAGAACTTCATTTAAAAGCCGAAGATATTGCGCCTCAAGTGACTTGGGGAACAAGTCCCGAAGATGTTTTGGCGATCACCGATAAAGTTCCAACGCCAGAAAGTTTTGCTGACGCTGGCAAAAAAGAAGCTGTTGCCCGATCTTTGGAATATATGGGATTAAAAGCTGGAACGCCTTTATCAGAAATTACAATCGATAAAGTTTTCATCGGTTCATGCACCAACGGACGTATCGAAGATTTTCGTGAAGCTGCTAAAATATTGGATGGAAAGCATGTTGCTAAAAATATTAAACTAGCGATGGTTGTTCCTGGATCTGGCTTGGTAAAAGAACAAGCTGAAAAAGAAGGTTTAAATAAAATTTTCACCGCCGCTGGTTTTGAGTGGCGCGAACCCGGATGTTCAATGTGCTTAGCGATGAATGCTGACAAGCTAGAATTCGGCGAACGTTGTGCTTCAACTTCAAATCGCAACTTTGAAGGCAGACAAGGTCGCGGCGGCAGAACTCATTTATTAAGTCCCGCCATGGCTGCCGCCGCGGCGATTGCAGGACATTTGACGGATGTTAGAGATTTGCAATAATTTCGGTGGTTTTATTTGTCTATGACTCAACAAAATAAATTCTAATGCTCTCCTTTTTTCATCCCAAACGAGAAATCACGACCAGAAGCTATGACGTTGCTGGAAGTGGCTTTACGCCTCTTCCGATTCAAAACCAAACTTCAGAAGAAAAATTTGCTTGGACACCAGCTTTAATCCACGATTTCTCGGCAATTTTTTCTTCGATTTTTTTATCATCAATTGGCTACGGAATTTTGATGGTAATGATCGCGCTAAAAATGGAACTTCATGTTAAAAACGAAATTTTAATGTCAATTTCCACCGCAACTCAAATTGGCGCTGGCGTAATTTTCTCGCGCTTCTTGCCATCAATGGGTCGCAAAACTGGCTTGGTGCAAAGCATTTATATTGGCACCGCGATCTCTGCAGTTTTTTCAATCTTCGCTTATTTTTACGTTAATTATATTATTTGGCTGATCACAATTTTCGCTCTTGGCACTTCATTCTTCATCTGCGGCGTTACTCGCAACACAATCATGATCGACATCGCGCCACCACACATGCGCGCTTTAATCATTTCCATCGGCACCATGTTGGTTGCAATTGGCAATAGTTTTGGACCAATTTTTCTAAATTTCTTGCAAACTGCCGAGCATTTTTCCTCTTTCGCTTTGGCCAGTGCCTTTTATTTAATCTCGATGCTTCCACTTTCTCGCCTCAGAAGAATTGATGTTGGCTTACGCGAAGAAAAAAAAATCGGCATCTGGCGTTATATTAAAAATTCGCCAAAAATTATGTTCGCCGGATTTGCCGTAAGCTACGCCATGTCTTCTTCCAGCGCCTTTCTTATTATTTACGGAATCAGAATTGGCTTACCAAAAGACGAAGCTTCTTTGCTGCTTTCGGTTCTTTTATTTGGCACAATTTTTTCGATTCCGATTGGCTATTTAGCTGATATTTTCAATCGTCGCATGATGATGATTTCTTCAACTGCTTTAGCTCTGGCTTTCTCGCTTTCTCTTTTTTTCAATCAAGACGATTCGCGTATTCGTATTTTACTATTTCTGATGTTTGGATGTTTGGCGGGAATCAAATTGCCGGCTGTGGTTTTAATTAACGAAAAATACAAACCAACCCAGCGTTTAGCTGTGAACAGTGCCTTTTCGCGTTTTGGTCTGATTGGAAATATTTGCGGACTTTTTGCCACTGGAGCCGTGATGAAATGTTGCGGACCACAAGGATTGTGGCTTTCAGTCTCAATAATTTTAAGCGCTTTCCTGATTTTTTGCTGTCACAATTATATCAAAAAAATCATGAATAATGAATTCAATTTCAAAGATTTCTCAATTTTTAACAAACATCAAAATGAACAACTGCCAGAAGCTTAGCTGTCCGATTAAATTCGTAAAAAAAATTTTCGGCAAAACTGATGTTCCAATTGTAGCTTGCGTAAATTTACACGGCGTGATTGGCAAAGATTCAAGAATGGAATCTGGCCTGAATATGCAAAATGTTGAACCACTTTTGAAGCGCGCTTTTGGGATTAAAAATGTCAAAGCTGTGGCACTTGCAATCAACTCTCCAGGCGGTTCGCCAGTTCAATCAGAATTAATTTATAACTATATTCGCGAACTTAGTGACGAGAAAAAAATTCCCGTTTACACTTTCGCGCAAGATGTTGCAGCATCAGGCGGATATTGGCTTTTAGTTGCTGGCGACGAAATTTACGCTCACAATTCTTCAATTATCGGATCAATTGGCGTAATTTTTTCTGGCTTTGGTTTTGTTGATCTTATCAAAAAAATCGGCATCGATCGCCGCATTTATACTGAAGGAAAAAATAAAGCGATTCTCGATCCCTTCATGCCAGAAGAATCAGACAATGTTGAGATTTTAAAAGATGCGCAGCGCGATGTTTTTGAAAGCTTCAAAGATTTGGTACGCTTGCGTCGTGGCGATAAATTAAAAGATTCTGAAGATAATTTATTTACTGGCGCTTTTTGGTCGGGTAAAAAATCTGTTGAACTTGGTTTGGTTGACGGCATTTGCGATATGCGCAAAAAAATGAAGGAAAAATTCGGCGCGAAAGTTGAGATTGTACAAATCACCGTCAAAAAAGGATTGCTAAAAAGTTTACTGTCTGAAAAGTCACAACTGGTTGAAAGTCTGATTAGCAAAGTCGAAGAGCGTTTTAGCTTCAATCGATTTGGTCTTTAGGGCACTTTTAATTTAATTTTTAAAAAACATGACATTCTTCTCTTCAAATTTAGAAAATTCCGACAAAGAAATTTTTGCCGCAATTCAAAAAGAAACCGATCGTCAAAAATATCAGATCGAATTAATCGCTTCTGAAAATATTGTGAGCAAAGCGGTTTTAGAAGCTCAAGGTTCTGTATTTACCAACAAATATGCCGAAGGTTATCCCGCAAAACGTTATTACGGCGGTTGCGAATTTTCAGACGAGATCGAACAAGCCGCAATCGACAGACTTTGCAAATTATTTGGCGCCAAATTTGCCAATGTACAACCTCATTCTGGAGCTTCCGCCAATCTTTCTGTTTATCTGGCACTGCTTCAACCCGGTGACACAATTTTAGGAATGTCTTTGGCCGCAGGCGGACATTTAACTCACGGCGCGCAGCGCACAATTTCTGGCATGTGGTTTAAATCAGTCCAATACGGAATTCGTTTGGATGATGGTTTGATCGATTACGATCAAATGGAAGCTTTGGCGCGCGAGCACAAACCAAAATTAATCATCGCTGGAATTTCTTCTTATCCGCGCATCGTTGACTGGAGTCGCTTCAAAAAAATTGCTGACGAAGTTGGTGCTTTATTAATGGTTGATATGGCACACGTTGCTGGATTGGTTGCTGCGGGAATTTATCCAACTCCAATTGGCGTTGCTGACATCGTAACTTCAACCACTCACAAAACTCTGCGCGGCCCGCGCGGCGGCGTGATTTTGACTAATAACGAAGAGCTGGCGAAAAAAATTAACTCTGCCGTTTTCCCTGGTTTACAAGGCGGACCATTAATGCATGTCATCGCCGCTAAAGCCGTGGCTTTCGCTGAAGCGCTGCGTCCTGAATTTAAAACTTACGCGAAACAAATCGTTGCCAATGCTAAAATTTTATCGGAAGTTTTGGTAAAACGCGGCTTAAAAATTACAACTGGCGGAACCGATTGCCACTTGATGGTTGTTGATTTGACACCACTTGAAACTTTAACTGGCAAAGAAGCCGAAAAAGTTTTGGAACGCGCTGGTTTAACTTGTAACAAAAATGCAATTCCAAACGACCCACGTTCGCCTTTCGTAACTTCTGGTTTACGTTTTGGAACTGCAGCGGGAACAACTCGCGGCTTTAAAGAAAAAGAATTTGAAAGAATCGGCCACATGATCTGTGACGTTTTGGAAGGATTTGTTAAAAATGGTGAAGAAGCTAATCACGCTTTCGAAGCAAAAGTAAAAGAAGAAGTCGCAGCTCTTTGTAAGCAGTTCCCGATTTATTAATTTTCACAAACTGTCATCCTTAAGCTATCCTTAAGCTTCAGCGAATCGAACTCGTCATTGCGAGGAGTACGAAGTGCGACGCGGCAAACCAGTGTAGATTTCTGGTTTGCCGCGTCGTACTTCGCACTCCTCGCAATGACGATGGAGACAAAAAAAATTTAAACTCACAAAATTCTTCGAACAACATTTTAAAAAAATATAACATGGAAATTTCCAACCCCAAACTTCGCATCAAACATCATAACGAATTACGCATCGTGCGCGATCATCCGTGGATTTTTTCCAATGAAATTGAAAATTTTGCTGAATTAAAAACTTTAGAAAAAGGCAGCATCGTTGATGTTGAAATTAAAAAAGGCGAAACCTTCGCAACGGCTTATTTCAACCCTCAAAGCCTTATCGCCGCAAGAATTCTTTCGCGCAAAATTGGCGAAAAAATTGATGAAGAATTTTTTGAAAAAAGAATTCTCGCCGCTAAATTTTTGCGCGAGAAATTTTTCGACAAACCATTTTATCGCTTAATTCACTCGGAAGCCGATTTTTTACCGGGCCTTGTAATTGACCGCTTCGACAATGTTTTATCTTGCCAAATTTCCACCGCCGGAATGGAAAAACTCACTCCATTTTTAATCGCCGCTTTGGAAAAAATATTTCCCAGCGCCGCAATAATTTTTAGAAATGACGTTGATTCCAGAAAATTTGAAGGCTTGGAACTTTACGTCAAAACCGTCAAAGGCGAAGTTGCTGACGAAATTTTGGTCGAAGAAAATAATCTGAAATTTTTAGCTGACATAAAATCTGGCCAAAAAACTGGTTGGTTTTTTGATCAAAGAATTAATCGTGATTTTATCGGATCAATTTCCAAAGATTGTGACGTGCTTGATGCCTTTTGTTACGCTGGCGGATTCGGTTTGAACGCGTTAAAAAACGGCGCCAAATCTGTTACCTTCATCGACTCTTCGCAAAGCGCTTTAAATTATGTTACTAAAAATATCGCGCTGAATAATTTTTCTCAAAATTGCGAAATTATTTGCGATAAAGTTGTCGAAGTTTTGGACAATCCTGAATTTCAAAAAAAACAATTTGACCTTATCGTTCTTGATCCGCCAGCTTTCGTAAAATCAAAAAAAGATTTTTCTGTTGGCCTAAAAGCTTACGAAAAATTGGTTCGACTTTCGACAAAATTACTGAGAAAAAACGGTATTTTGATGCTAGCTTCTTGTTCGCACAATGCTTCTTTGGCTGATTTGCTTGCGGCTGCAAATGATGGCCTGCGCAAATCTGATCGCAAAGCCAGATTGATTAGAACTTTTGGCGCTGGTTTCGATCATCCAGTGAATCCAGCTTTGAAAGAAAGCGAATATTTGAAATCGATTACGTTTTTGGTGGAATAAAGAAAAAACCCTACTTTTAAAACATGACGGCGTTGAGATGCGATTAACCAAATATATAAATCCCTTAAAAAACAATTAATTTGAAGAAATGAAAATCCTTGTTACGGGCGCGTTGGGCCAAATTGGCTCTGAACTTACTGCGGCTCTTAAAAAAATTTACGGCGAAAAAAATATCGTAACTTCTGATGTTAAAATCGAAGCGCCGTCAGAAGAATTTTTGCCTTATGAAACTCTTAATGTTTTAGATAAACCGCGCCTTGCCGAGATCGTAAAAAAACACAATATAACCGTAATTTATCACCTCGCCGCCATTCTTTCAGCTGCTGGCGAGAAAAATCCCAATCTGTGTTGGGACGTGAATATGACCGGACTCCACAATGTTTTAGAAGTTGCTCGCGAGTTAAATGTTAAACAAATTATCTGCCCAAGTTCAATCGCGGTTTTTGGCCCAGAAACGCCGCGCGACAACACTCCGCAAGAAACTGTAATTTTACCAAAAACGATGTATGGCCTGACGAAAGCAGCAGGCGAACTGCTTTGCGAATATTACGTTGCCAAATTTGGAATTGATGTGCGGGGAATTCGTTATCCTGGTTTGATCAGCTATAAAACTCTTCCCGGTGGTGGAACTACGGATTATGCGGTGGAAATTTTTTATGAAGCACTCAAGAAAAAATCTTACACTTGTTTTCTTGCCGCCGACACAACTTTGCCGATGATGTATATGCCAGACGCCATTCGTGGCACAATTCAACTGGCTGAGACCGATTTCTCAAAATTAAAAAATCACAGTAATTTTAACTTCGCTGGCATCAGCTTTTCTTGCGCCGAGTTGGCCGCCGAAATCAACAAACATCTTCCCGATTTTAAAATTGATTACGCTCCCGATTTCCGGCAAAAAATTGCCGATTCGTGGCCAAAATCCATCGACGATTCCGCTTCCCGCCAGCAATGGGGTTGGAAGGTGGAATATGATTTGGCAAAAATGACAGCAGATATGATTGCAAATTTACGTCGGAAGCTAAGTTGAATCTTACTGTTTTTTGCCAAATCGCGGCTTTGGTTTTAACGGGTATTTGTAGTAATTTTACTCTTGATACCGGTGCATTCTACAACCTTGCATGAAGGCTCTGGATCTTCCCCTTTCTCCTTCCTCTTATTAATACTACCCACCTGTTCTGCCAATTCTTCTCTAGCATCCTTAGCATCCTTAGCATCCTTATCTTTTTTATAAACTTTCCCAGCCAATTCTTTAACATCATCTCCAATCACAAGTTTTGAGTCTGGAAATTGTTTGTTTAGTTTCTCTTTATTGATTGCTCCCTTTTCTAAATAGAATCCTTTGGGAAACGCACAATTCACAAAAGTACAATTCGCAAATTTTGCCGTTTCAAAATCGCCAACCTTGCTAAAATCTACATTAACAAACTTACATTTTTTGAAATTAGCCTTAAAAATACTAACATCGTTAAAAATACCAGAACCCTCAACCCCGTTCTTCTCGCCTTTCTTTTCTACCGAACTTTCATCAAACACACCTTTTTCAAAGAGTGCGTAATAATATTTTTTATCATCTTTTGCTTTAGTAAGTTTTACATTTTGCCCTTCATCATCAATTTTAATTGTAAAATCATTTACATAAACATCCTTAGAAAATCTTGCGAGTTTTTCTTCAATAGTTAGACGTGAACCAAAACTTAATATCGCAGTAGCAGTGGAATGCCGCTCTTGAAAAGATGACGACCCACCAACTTCTACACCAACTCCAGATCCCATTCCTCCACCAACTCCCACCCCCGTACCAGAACCGCCTCCTACAACTAGTCCAAGATTATTATGCTTATTGAGCACTTCCATAACCTGTGGTGGTAAAAAACCTTCTTCCGTAAGACCAAGATGAGCAAATCCTTCGTATGTTTTTCTATTTAACGAATAAAGATTCTCACGCTCTTTTCTAGGCTTATCAAC
>JACCDM011038624.1_pt1 | contig 98992 bp, 80 predicted proteins | sample 7445851 | NCBI WGS metagenome assembly JACCDM01 (sample SAMN15323438, study PRJNA562643) | freshwater metagenome | isolation source: river surface water | place: USA:Blue River Watershed | collected 2017-08-16
AGGGTCATTGGGGTGAACTTGTGTTATCAAATGTATTAGAACGTTCAGGTTTAAGAGACGGTATTGATTTTCGGCGGGAGGTCAGTTTTCAAACCGATAGTGGCAGAAAGCGGCCCGATGCAATTATTTATCTACCGCAAGGAAAGCACATCGTCATCGATGCAAAGGTTTCACTAAACGCCTACACACGTTATGTCAATGCTCTTGACAATCAAGAGCGCAGCATGGCGCTTCAAGAACACCTTCGTGCGATCAACGATCGAATCCAAGAGCTCTCATCGCGATCTTACGCTGAACTACCTGGTCTTAATACGCCAGAAATAGTGTTTATGTTTATACCAATTGAGTCTGCATTTGGCGAAGCGATGCGCGGCGATACAAATCTTTTTCAAAAGGCTATGGATCAGCAGGTCGTGATTGCAACCCCGACAACGCTGTTGACGAGTCTACAAATCGTTCGACAATTATGGCGCTTTGAAGATCAGCACAAGCATAGTGCCGAGCTTGCCGAAAGAGCTTCAAAAATCTACAAAAAATTACTTGCATTCATATCCAATATGGAAGCCCTTGACCAATCACTGCTGAGGGCGCGAGACAGCTACGACAAAGCGCTTTCTCAGCTTGTCTCGGGTAAGGCCAATTTGATTCAACAGGCTAAGGATTTTGAGCGGCTCGGCGTCGCTGTTCACGCAAGCCTCCCAGAAGCCCTGGTTGCACGTGCTGAGCTCGAGCTTGATGCGCCCCGCGAGGGCGAGCTAGGCGCTGCGGTTAATACCACCAAAGATTTATCCAATTAAATGGAGCTTTCTCATGCATGATTTTGTTATCCGCGACGCTAAAGTCATTGACGGCACGGGTCGCGATGCCTTTGCAGCTGATGTGGCCATCAAGGATCACAAAGTTGTCGATATTGGATCCATAGCATCACGAGGCACCCGCGAGATCCATGCTGCGGGACGATACCTCATGCCGGGTTGGGTCGATATCCACACCCACTATGATGGTCAGGCGCTTTGGGATCCGTATTTAAGCCCTTCAGGATGGCATGGCGTGACTACTGCGATCATGGGCAATTGCGGCGTCGGCTTTGCACCACTGCGCAGCGAGCAGCGGGAGTGGGCGATTGAACTGATGGAAGGGGTTGAAGACATACCTGGAGCGGTACTTCGCGAAGGTGTTCGCTTTACCTGGGAAGATTTTCCTGGCTATCTAGACGCGCTTGATCAATTGCCACACGCAATGGATATTGGGGCCCAGGTGCCGCATGCTGCTGTACGCGTTTACGTGATGGGCGACAGAGGTCGAAGGCGAGAGAAGGCGAGCAGTGAGGACCTGGCATCGATGAGCCAGGTGGTTAAGCAGGCTATTGAAGCGGGCGCCCTCGGTTTCTCAAGTTCCAGAGCGCTGGTGCATCGATCGAGCAAAGGCGAAGCGGTACCCAGTCTGGACGTTTCGGGCGATGAGTACCGCGCCATCGCTCAAGGGCTTGCTGAGGCAGGCAAAGGTGTGATTCAAATGATTTCGGATTTCGCCGATCTTGAGAGCGAGTTTGCGATTATGAAAGATGCCGCAAAGCTGAGCGGCCGACCCTTGTCATTCACCTTGCTTGAGCAGGGACAATATCCCGATCGCTGGCGCGATATCCTCAAAAGAGTCGAAGCTGCCCAGGCAGACGGCTTGAACATGCGCGCTCAAGTCTCGTGCAGGCCAATTGGTCTGATGCTCGGTTTGCAATGTTCGATGAGTCCCTTTATGTACGCAAAGGCCTATCTTGATCTGGCTCATCTCGACCTGCCACAACGTGTTCAAGCGCTTCGGCAAGCGTCGGTGAAAGCGGCCATCCTTGCCGATCAACCGAAACCAGAAACCTTGAGATTGCAGCGATTAACGCTTGCTCATGACCGACACTTTCCTTTGCACGATCAATTTACCTATGAACCAGCACCCAATGAAAGTGTTGCGGCCCTAGCAAAAGCAGAGGGACGGGATCCTCGAGAATTTATGTACGACTACATGCTGAGGCAAGAGGGTAAGCAACTGTTTTATTTTCCATTGCATAATTATGAGCATGGGGATCTTGAGTCGGTGAGAACAATGATGACCCACCCTTTTAGCTTGCTGGGGCTAGGCGACGGAGGGGCTCATAATGGTTATATTTGTGATTCCAGTTTTCCCACCTTCCTGATCACCCACTGGGCGCGTGATCGTCAGCGCGGTAAGCGCCTGCGATTAGAGGATCTTGTAAAGGCACAAACGTATACCAATGCAGTCGCAATCGGTTTAGATGATCGAGGTGTGATCGCTCCTGGTATGAAGGCCGATCTAAACCTTGTTGATTTTGACCGATTGAGACTCACGATGCCTAAGCAGGTTTGTGATCTACCGGGCGGCGGTCGACGCTTTGTTCAGCGCTCTGAAGGCTATGACTATACATGGGTTAATGGAGTTGTTGCTTATGAAGAGGGTCAGGCTACGGGTGAGATGCCCGGCCGCCTAATCCGGGGAGCTCAAGGTTTCAATAAATACTAGGCTCGATCCGATTTGCTGATTTGAGTCCACTTGTTGCGCTTATCCGATGCAAGATGTTGAGCCATTGTCTTGCGCATTTCATCAACTCGATTATTATTTGCCGGCGCTTAACCTATGACCTAGCCGGCCGCAAGCGATAGACAATAAATCGATCAACGCGAACAAATAAGCCTGCGTTTCAAGCGCGGGCCCACAAAGGAGACTGAGATGAAACCATGGCATAAAGGGTTAGCAAAGCTAGCAGCTTCATTACTGATTGGTGCAAGCAGCATGAGCATTGCTCAAACCCTGGACAAAAAAGAGTTTAATGTTGTTGGCACCTGGAGTTTTTTAACCAATTGGCAGGCACTCGAACAACCACTCTGGACCAAAGAACTCCCTGCTGCTTCCAATGGTGCTATTAAGGGCAACATCAAATCGATCACCGAAGTTAATCTCAAAGGCACCGAACTCTTACGATTGCTCAAACAAGGAGTTTTTGACGTTGCTGCAGCCCTGCCGATCTACATTGAGGATGGCGGTGCAGTGATTGAAGCGGTCGACATTGCCGGTGTGGCTAAGGACTTCAAGATGAGCCGCGATATTGTTAATGCGTGGATGCCTGAGATGCAAACGATCATGCGTCAACGCCATAACGCTATGATTCTTGGAAGTTTCCCGTTTCCTGAGCAGGTGTTCTGGTGCCGAGGCGACATCCGAAGTGTCGCAGATCTCAAGGGGAAAAAAGTTCGCGTTCAAGGTACGTCACAAGGCGATTTTGTGACGGGTGTTGGTGGATCGGCAGTGACGATTCCCTTTGGCGAAGTGGTTCCAGCCCTGGAAAAAGGGGTTGTAGATTGCGGCATTACCGGCACTATGGCAGGTCATAAGGCTAAGTGGCCCGAGGTTACGAACACCATGTTCAGGTTGCCCGTTGGCTACACGATTGGCATTTGGGTTGTTAACTTAAACACGTGGAATAAGCTTTCGAAAGATACCCAGGCGTTTTTGCAAAAGCAGATGCAGTCGCATGAAAACAAGGCATGGCAGATGATCGAGGCAGAAACTGAGGAAGGGGTCAATTGCGCAACAGGGCAGGGTGCATGCAGCCCAGGCAATCCTGGGAAAGTGAAGCTCGTTAAGCCATCTGCCAGCGATCTTGCCGCCCGAGAAAAGGTTCTCAACGAAGTGGTTCTTGCTCGCTGGGCCAAACGTTGTGGCGATGCTTGTGCTGCAAAGTGGAACGATTTGGTTGGAAAAAAATATAATTTAAGTGCTGTTGCGAAGTGATAGAGCGTCTTTGGCAGCAAACCCAAAGGCTTGCTGCTTGGTTCGTGATTGCGGCTGGCGGCATGCTGCTGGCGGCAGCAGTCATTGTAACCGTCGAGGTTTTGCTCCGAAAGGGCTTTGCTGCGGTCTTTGGCTGGAGCATCGTCTTTTCGGGTTCTGATGAGATTTCTGCGTATTTGTTCGCCGTTGCGACCGCGTGGTCGCTTCCTTACGCCCTTGTTCATCGCGGCCACATAAGGATCGATGTCCTCTATAGTCGACTTGGCGATCGCGGGCGTTGCTTGCTTGATTTGTTTGCACTCCTAGTCATGCTCGGATTTTCATTGGTGATGTTTGAGCGCGCCTGGGATCTGGCCTCTAACAGCCTGATCGATAATATTCGTTCAAATACACCACTTAGGATTCCGCTTGCATGGGCTCAAATACCCTGGGCGCTTGGTATCGGTCTATTTTGTATTGCTATGATCCTGGCTTTATCGCGTTCGTTCAAGGCGATTGCTAATCGTGATTATGCGCAGCTTCATGCCACTGCCGGTATCCCGAGTCAGGATGAGGAGGTCAGGCAGGAGATCAAGGATTTGGGCTTGGGGAATCGGTAGGTTCCGCATGCCGATCACGATATGTTAAGTACAACGCTCCTATTATTACTGGCATTACTCGCCTTAAGCGTCCCAGTAGCTGCAGTCATGGGCGTTTTGGGCCTGGCTTTAAACGCTTTCTATTCATCAATGCCTCTTCAAAGGGCGATGGGCGATGTGGTCTGGAACGCCTCAAGCGAATATATTCTGATTGCAATTCCGCTCTTTGTGATGATGGGCGAGGTGCTACTTCGATCAGGCATCGCCGAGCGGGTCTATCGTGCGATTGCGCAGTGGATTTCCTGGTTGCCTGGCGGTCTTATGCATGCAAACATCGGCGCATGTGCCTTGTTTGCGGCTACGTCTGGATCAAGTGTTGCAACAGCGGCAACCATAGGAACCGTTGCGATCCCACAGATTCAACGCTACCGCTACAACGAGCCCTTATTTCTTGGAACGATCGCTGCTGGCGGTACGCTTGGGATTCTAATACCGCCCTCGATCAACTTCATCCTGTACGGTCTTTTGACGAGCACATCGGTGCCGCGGCTCTATCTGGCGGGATTCATCCCCGGCTTACTGCTTGCGGGTTTGTTCATGCTTGTTGTGCTATTGGTTTGTCTTGCCCGTCCGTCCTATGGGGGTGAGGCCATTAAAGGGACTTGGATGGAGCGCTTTGCTGCGCTTCCCGATTTACTTGGTCCGCTTTTTATTTTCCTGGTGGTCGTTGGCTCCATTTACGCTGGCTTTGCAACGCCAACCGAAGCCGCATCGCTAGGCGTGATTGCAGCGCTCGGTCTGGCTGCCAAAGAAAAATCGGTCACGTTGACCATGCTCCGGGCCGTGGCGCAAGGGACGATGCGCACAACCGCAATGATTATGCTGATTATCATAGCGGCCCAGTTTCTCAACTTCGTCCTCGCAGCCATTGGATTGACCGATGGCTTATCAACATGGATCGAGGATCTCGGACTCGGTAAATACGGCAGTCTTTTGCTTATTCTTGCCGTTTATCTTGTTTTAGGGTGCTTTATGGAGACGATTTCGATGATGGTGCTGACGACGCCTTTCATCGCGCCGATTGTCTTCAAGCTAGGTTGGGATCCCGTATGGTGGGGGATTATGTTAACGGTGGTTATCGAAGCAGCGCTGATCACGCCACCCGTTGGACTAAATCTTTATGTGGTGCAAGGGATGCGTCAGTCGGGAAAGATCCACGATGTGATCCGAGGTTCATTGCCATTTGTTCTAGCGATGTTGGCCTTAATGGGACTCTTGCTTGCCTTTCCCCAGCTTGCTCTTTGGCTGCCGCAAAAGATCATGGGCTGAGGGTTCGTAAATGTCGAGCGCTTGTTTAAGGCTGGCCATTACTTTGCGACGGAGATCAGCAGGGCCGAGGACCTCGACCTGCTCGCCATGGCGCAAAACATCCATGATGAGTTCGCGATCGTCGCTGTAGGGAATCTCAAGCTTGAGGTAACCCTTTTTGTCGAAACGCTGCTTTTGCGCGGGGTGCCACTGCTCACTCGCAACCCATCGGGCTCGTTCGGGCGTGAACCGCAAACGAGCGACGCCCTTTAGCTTGCCTGAAAAAATCCCATAGCCTGCTGTCGCGTATCGATCAAGTTCTTGTACGGACAATTCACGGCAGGCATGGTGCAGTGTCTTACATTCAGAAATTAGGTCAAGCGAAAAGCTTCTTAGCGCTTGGCGAAGATGACACCAAGCGTCGAGATACCAATTCTCCCGATAATGAACCAACCGTTGGGGAGAAATATTGCGCTCGCTGAGTTCCTGAGTGCTACGTGATTCATAGCGGATTTGCAATTGTTTGCGTTCGAGCAAAGCCTTACCAATTTGTTGAAAAGCAGCCAATTGTTTGCTTCGGCGAAAGTGTGACACCAGGCGCAGTCTTTTTCGAATTTCTTCGCCAGGGGTTTGGTGGCCGCCCAGCGTGCTTTCAACGCGTTCAACCAGAGGGTCAAGATGCGGGCCAATAAAGCCTGTTTGGTCAAGCTGTAACAGCATCGAGTGCATGGTGATCAATGCAAGCGCCTCTTGCTGGTTAAACCACAACCCAGGCAGCTCAAAACGCGGCCCAACGCGAACGCTCGATTGGATTTCATAGGCTCGCTCAAGCGGGTTGTAAACGATGGGTGCGTGGAAACGATCTCTTAACATGTCCAGATCGCGCTTGAAGGTTGCACGCGAAATTTCAAGTTCTTGCAAGAAGCTTGCAATCGGTACTTTCCCGCGAACCTGTAACATATCGCGGATTCGGTAGAGCCGGTCGAGTTGATTCATCGTATGTAGATTGTAATAACGATAAAGGCTTGGTGGCCCGCTCAGCCGAACTGGTGAGGTTGCTTAGTTTTCACTAACAAGATGAAGGAGACCGTGATGAAACGTCGAAGTATGCTGCATGCGATCACTGCAAGCATGGCAGCTGGCAGTCTGCCAGCGTCTGTTGTCGCCCAGAATTATCCAAGTAAACCAGTTCGACTTGTTGTCCCATTTCCAGCAGGTTCATCAACGGATATGGTTGCTAGAACATATGCCGCGCAGGTATCGCAGGCGCTCGGACAGGCGATTGTGATCGAGAATAAGGCTGGCGCTGATGGTTTGATCGCCGGCCAGGAAGTGACCAGATCTGCCGGTGATGGCTACACCTTGTTTCTAGCCACAAACAGCCCGATGGCAGCAGGGCCGGCGATGAAGAAAAATCCGCCGTATGATCCCTTGAAGGATTTTTCGCCTATTGCTGATCTAGGCCGCTATACCTTTTTCATGGTTGTTCATCCCAGCGTGCAGGCAAATAACCTCGCTGAGCTTGTAAAGTTGGCGAAGGATGCCCCAGGTAAGTTGAGCTACGCAACCGGCAACACCACAGGCATTCTTGGCGTTGCGCAGTTTTGTTCGCTTGCTGGGATACAAATGACCCACGTGCCTTATAAGGGCGAGCCACAGGCGATGCTTGACTTGCTTGCAGGCCGTGTCCAGGCCATGATGGTGTCATCCGGTACGTCGATTGCACACTTGCGCGACGGGAAAATCCGTGCGCTTGCGGTTGCGACTGCAACCCGTAGCCCGTTGTTGCCTAACGTTCCCACGATGGTTGAAGCGGGTATTAGTAAGTTCACGATTACATCATGGGCTGCGCTTTATGGGCCAGCCAATATGCCAAGGCCAATCGTTGAGAGGCTAAACAAGGAGTTTATGGCTGCTGCGCAGCGCCCCGAAGTCAAAGCAGCGATGGAAAAAATTGCATTTGTTCAAACAGGTTCAACGCCCGAGGGTCTTGCTGCGCATACCAAAGAGCAATACGACGCCTATCGATCAGCGCTTCGTGCGGCGGGCATTGAACCTGAGTAATGACATCACGCGTGACCAGGCGCTTGTGAGCTTGCGATGTGACACCTTAGTGATCGGGGCAGGACCTGCTGGGTCGAGTTGTGCCCACTGGCTCGCACGCCATGGGCACGATGTTGCCCTTGTCGATCAGCACCGCTTTCCAAGGCATAAAGTCTGCGGTGATGGTTTGATTCCCGACACGCTCGAGGTCTTAAAGCGATTGGGCTTGTTTGAGGAGGTCATGGCGCAGGCTCAATGTGTTGATCATGTTCGATGTATTGCACCAAGCCAGCAGTATGTCGATATTGAAGCGCCCATGGCGGTGATATCGCGATGGTTGCTTGATGAGTTGCTTGTGAAAGCTGCAGTGAAACATGGGGCCAGCTTTCACGAGGGCATGCGCTTTGAAGCGCTACACCGTGACCCGATGCAAGCTCATGCGGTTACCGGCGCCTGGTTTCGCACATCGGGTGATCCCGTGTTCATCAAGGCGCGTCAAGTTGTGCTTGCAACGGGAGCGTCGAGCTCGGCACTTGAAGCCGCAGGCGTCAAACACCGGCGCGCGCCGAGCGCGATGGCGATGCGCACAGTGATCAGGCATCCAGGGCTTGGGCATGTCGTTAAGGGCTTGCAGGTCATTTGGCATCGCTCGCTAAGCCCCGGATATGCCTGGCTTTTCCCCATGCCTAACCAAGCCTATAACTTGGGCGTGGGTGTATTTGACGTGGCAAAGCATTGGCCGCAAGAGAAGATTAATTTACGCAAGCTCTTCCAGCGCTTGATCCATGTCAACCGACTGGTTGCTCGCCTGGTTGATGAAGGGACAACCCTTTTGCCGCTCAAAGGGGCGCCTTTGCGCAGTGGCCTGACCGGTACCTCGCTATCGCAAGACGGCCTCTTAATTTGCGGTGAAGCAATCGGTAGTACTTACGGTCTTACTGGAGAGGGTATCGGCAAGGCCATGGAAACAGGCCTGTTGGCGGCCGACAGTATTTTGCAATCTGAGTCTCAACATGGCCTTGTAAACTCGACGATCGGAGCCATCTATGAAACGGCACTCGAGTCCTTTCATCCGCGTTATGTTCAGTATGAAAAGGCAAACCGTATTAATCGGCAAGCTTGGCTTGCGGAAGTTCTCATTCGTCTGGCGTCGCGAAGCAGGCGGTTGCGTTTCCAAGCTTCAGAGGTGCTGATGGAGCGTCGGTCGCCCGCCGACCTGGTCACGATGCGCGGTGTCTTGGGCGTGTTATTGAAGTGATATCGAAGGAGCTTGGTCTGTGCTGGAGTTGAGTGAGTCGCTATTTGATGATCAGGTGCTTGAGTCCTCCAAGCATAAGCCGGTCTTGGTTGATTTTTGGGCACCTTGGTGCGGACCCTGTCGCATGCTCGGTCCTATCCTCGAAAAACTTAGTCATGAGTACGAGGGCCGCGTGCAGTTTGTGAAAATAAATGCAGACCACGCCCCTGAGCTTTCCCAACGCTATCGGATTCGAAGCATCCCAACGGTCATGCTTTTTCGGCAGGCTGAAGTCGTCGATCAGTTTATGGGACTAAAGCAAGAGTCCGAAATTAGGCGGTTTATCGATGCTCACTTGCCGCGGATCGAGGATAAGGATTTAGCCCTGGCAAGACAATTGCTCGCCGCGGGCAGGCTAGAAGATGCTTCTGAACACTACAAGGCTGTGATCGCGATGAATCCTTCTCAAGACGTTGCAAGACTCGAGTTTGTTCAGCTCTTGTTACAACGGTCTATGGCGTCTGAGGCAGCTGAGTACTTTGAAGTACTTAAGCCAAAAAAACTGAACGATCCAAAAATCGCATCGATGGCATTGTTTGTGGATGCGGGCCTTTCGCTGGACGTTGATCCAAGCCACCCTACGAGGTCTGATCAAATGCTGCGCGAAGCCCAAAAAGCCATGCTTGCGGGACAATGGGCGGAGGCCATGGACTTGTTTTTAGCATTACTAACGGAGGATCGTCGATTTGCCGGAGATCTTGTTCGTCAATCGATGCTTGCGATATTTCACCTCTGTCCTGACGCTCAAGTGGTTGGGACATACCGCCGCAAATTAAGCGCCTTGTTGAACTGATTGTTTAATTTTTTTCCTGAGCAGCCGTGGGCTCCTCGGCTGTTTTATTCGGTATTTGTGCTTTGCGCCTAGCCATGCAGTGCGCACAAATAAAACGCCGAACGCCGCCACGGGTCATTACCCATTTACCCTGGGATTCATCTCGGTCGACGCGACAACTCGAGCAAAAGCGTTGCTTGGGACTTTGCTGCATTTCAAAATTTCCGCTGCTTGGGGCAGCCCTGACTTCTTGTTATGAAGCGAAAGTATGCCTGAATCAAAAACCAAATCCTTTCGAAAGTAGATCAGCCTGCCCAGTCATTCGATACGCTCGGCGAGCTAAGCACGTCCGTCAAGCTGACCATGAGGCTCTGAAGACGTTATATTTGGGGCCAAAATGCCCGAAAACGGTACCAGTTCGCACCTAAGGGGTTTAGCTTAGGCGGTTTGTTTGGAATTTCATCGGGCCTCCTCGATAATGATGGTGTGATGCAGCCAAGATAATGCCATCATTAAAGCTATTGACGTTGGCTTGTCATCAAGTTGGCTCAAATGAGTTCTTCTACCCTTGAAATATTCCACTTTCGCTCTCAGGTAAAGCTTATGTCCAGCAATCCAAAAATCAGGATTCGCCAATACGAATCGGCGATTGAAGGCTACGAGCAAATGATTAGCTCGTATCGCGAAGCGATTGAGCATTTAAAGAAGGACGACAGTGCCAAGGCGCATTTGGCCGCGTATCAGGCGAGAAAGCATCGCCAAGAGGCTGATCGCCAGATCGCTCAAGCGGAGCAAACCGAAGCGCCGCCTTTAGCGGCAAGGCTTGCCGAAGAGGATGAAAAGCAAACCAAGTCTGCCTTCGGCAAGCTTACTGTCTTTACGGTCGTGGTGCTAGGTGCAGTGCTTGTGGCGATTTTCGCAGGGACTACGGGCGATTTGAGTAAGACCTGGAAGACCGACTCGGCAGGGGATTTCGCGAAATCGGTACAGTATCCCAGACAGTAGGTTTCATCGTGCAAGGTATCGCGTCAAATCATCGCTGGGCAGAAGGTTGAGCGCCATTAAGCAACGCTGATGATTGCTAAGCGCGCTCCATCGTGGGTTTGCCGGCATCGATTTGCCAACGTGAAAGGCTTTTATGATTCGAGCCCTTTACTCGCGTGTCTTCAAGCGCAAAAAATTCAATGCGTGCTCTATCCATACTTAAATGCAAGAGCGCAAAACTACCGGGCCGCCCATCGCCCCATCGAAGGTGGGGATTGTCGAGAATCCGTCTTGTAACACGTGCCTCATCCCAACCGCGGCGACTAATGCCGCCTACCGTCCATTCGCTGGCGATGGTTGGATGTTCGCTGATCTTTCGCTCAATGATTCGGATCTGCTCAGCACTAAAAGTTGGATCGATATAATCAAGAACAACGGAGTTTGGCAGATCGCTTGCAATGGCTGTGTGTACATCGCCGCCAATCACAAGCAAGTGTCCAAGTCCGGCCAGCACTGCATTTGATAATAAACGAGAGCGTGCAAAAGGGTAACCATCCCAACCATCGCTCCAGTAACGTGCGGCCTTGCCATGCCCGTCGAGCGCAGGGCTCATTAAGGTTGTTTGGGCGATGACTGGCCACTGGCTCGACTGCTCGGCCATTTGCCGAAACTGCTGCTGCGCCCAAAGCTCCTGGGCTTTACCGAGCATGCTGCGTTTGGTCTTGTAGCGGTCCCCGCAGTCCCTGCTCAGGGCGATCCTTCTTGCCCCACCGGGCTCGGCACAGGCCTGCAGGTCTTTATGCTGTCGTGTGTCGAGCAACAATATATCGGCGACTTTGCCCCAGATAATGCGCCGCGCTACTTGCAAGGCCTTCGGTTGCCGGATCGGCATGAATTCGGACCATGCCTGATAAGCGTATTCACGGCGACGCAAAAAATCCGATTCGGCTTTCGGTGGATGTACACCCGCATAGTCATTGATCAACTCGTGGTCATCCCAAATAATCACCCACGGCGCATCAGCATGCATAGCCTGTAGCGAGGGATCGAGTCGATATTGTTTATATCGTTGTCGAAATTCGTCGAGTGTGATCGGTACACCGCCTTGATGACGCCGAACAGCCAGCGGAGCAGCCGATTCGTAAATATAGTCGCCAGCAAAGAAGACAAGGTCTGGCTTCATCTGGCGAAGCTTGTCCCAAGCCCCAAAATAGCCCCATTCCCAATGTTGGCAAGATCCAAGCCCAAGCCTGAGGGATTCGACTGCTCCTTTTGAAGGCGCAGTCCGAGTTTTTCCCACGCGACTGACAAATAAGTGCTGAGCAGCCCTGTCGCTAGGCCGATTAAGTTTTATGCTCGATTGTTGATCGATGGGAATATTGAATCGGTACCAATACCATCGCGATGATTCAAGATTGGTCACATCGATATGCACTGTATAAGTACTCTGAGCTTGTGCGATAGCACGTCCACTAGCAACCATCTGACGAAACTCAGGGTCGCTCGCAAACTCCCAGCCGATCTCAATCGAATCGCGTTGGGGCTGACCGCTCACGCAGGTCCAAATAATCACCGCATGTTCGAGCGGGTCGCCCGAGGCAACACCGTAGTCAAAAGCAGTCTTTGCGGTCGTGCGGTCAAATTGGTCTTCTAGAAGTTGCGCCAAGGCACCGAGCTCAAGCCCAAGTGAGGGTTGTGAAGCCTGAGTGCTTAGGCAGGTAGCAAGGGCAAGTGCCTGACGTCGCGAAACCCCTTTAGGCAGTGCTGGCTCTTGGGTCGCTCTAAAACGAGGCTTTTGCTTAGGGCTCGCTTCAATGCCTTCTATAAGCTGATCTTCGCGCGTCGAATCACGGTCGCCCATTTTTCAATCTCAGCCTTGTTGTAGTCTTTGAAAGCATCGGGAGGGCTGCCTACGGGGTCTGCACCCGACCCGATTAGCTTTTGTCGAACATCGGGATGACTGAGTGCTTTGGCTGATTCTTGGTAAATTTTCTGCACAATATCAAATGGCGTTTTAGCTGGTGCGTAAAGTCCGCTCCAGGATGAAACCTCGAAGTCAGCCATGCCAGCCTCGGCAAAAGTTGGAACGTTGGGAAGCGCTGACACCCGCTTGGCAGACGCGACAGCAATCGCTTTAAGCTTACCTGATTGAATATGAGGTACGGCAGAGAGGGCGGTCATAAATGCCATATGAATTTGACCCGCTATCACATCGGTCATCGCTGGTGCGGCGCCTTTGTAAGGTACATGGACTAAATCGATATCAGCGCGAAACTGGAGTAGTTCACCCGCAAGATGGGGTGAGCCCCCAGCACCCGATGAACCAAAGCTCAAGGTTCCAGGCTTACTCTTTGCGAGCGCTATTAAATCTTTAAGTGATTGAACCGCAAGATTCGGATTAACAGCAAGAATACTCGGAGCGCTCATGACCTGGCTGATGGCAACAAAATCACGCAGCGTGTCGTAGCCAGGATTTTTATACATCGTCATGTTAGTCGCGTTGGCAACCGTGCCAAGCAGTAAGGTGTACCCATCAGGCGCTGCCCTAGCCACTTCGGCTGATGCAATATTTGAGCCAGCGCCAGGTTTGTTCTCAACAATGATCGTTTGGCCCATCGACTCTTGCATTTTCGCGGCAATAAGTCTTGCCGCTAAGTCGGTGGGTCCACCTACAGCGTAGCCCACTACGACACGGATCTGTTTGCTTGGATAGGTGGTCTGCGCGAGGCTAGATCTGCTCGCTATAAAACTCAAGGGAAGCGTGCTGCCCAAGCCAAGGGCTACGATACTTCGACGCTTGGCTTTATCGGCTGGGCTGAGCTGATCATGGTTGTACTTGGGTTTCATCAATAGGTCTCCGTCACTTTGGTCTGATTGATATCTGTCAGATTGTGGCTGCGTCTTTGGGTGAGCTGATTGAGGCTCTTGCCTTGCGCAACCTTATAACCGCGTCAACGGCTATTACACCGTGGGCGCTACCTTCGTGCAATATCAATAGGGGATTTATCTCGGCCTCGTCAATACGTTGCATCGGGTCGCATGCGAGTTGTGAAAGCGAGCAAATCGCTTGCGCGAGCGCTCGCATATCGCCTCGAGGGAGTTTCCGAAAGCCTTGATACCTAAGCAGACTTGGAATTTCTGCAATCATGGCCTGCGCGTCTTCAAAGCAAATCGGCGCCGCCCGCACCGCCACCTGTGGATTTAACTCGGCCTCGATGCCACCGATCCCAAGTACCACAACGGGACCGACGACGGGATCGTGCCTGTAACCGACGAGTACCTCACCCAAGCCCTTTTGTTTTGCCTGAACCAAGACCTTGTTGAAATCATGTTTGGCATGCTGACCTACATGGTCTCGTAAGACGCTAATCGCTTCGTCCCACGAGGCATAACGATCTAAATGAAGTAAAACACCGCCGATGTCCGACTTGTGCGTGATGTCATTGCTGAGCAGCTTGAGCACCCACTGGTCTAAATCCAGCCCCTGCATGGTGCTCGACACTTGTAAAGGATCGCAGACGCGATATTGGCTGCAGGGAATCTCCAAGTGCTCGAAAAGCTCATAGCTTTGTGCTTCGTCAGGCTGCTGGGCATGTTCAAGCCAGTCCTGCCACAAGCGATCAATTCGCGACAGACTTTGTTGGCTTAAGGTCGGATACTCGCGGTCGAGTTTGCCGCGAGGACGCAGCATGGCTGCGACTGCGTCGGCGCAAGACTCCGCGGTTCTGAATCCGGCAATTTGCTTGGCGCTCAAAAGAGCAAGTGCTTCGTTCGCTTCGGGAGCAAAAAAAGCTGCAAATGGCTTGTTACGAAAGCTTGGCGCAAATTCTAGAATTGGATGCACGGCAAGCTCAGGCTTGGCCCGAGCAGATGATCCCACGACGGCTACCGCAGCGTCACAAGCATCCCATTGAGCAAGCGCAGCAAGTACCGCTGCGTACTGTTTCGCACTCCCTGCAAGGGTGAGATCGATGATAGGCGCCTTGCGCAGTTTAGGCGGAGGGTGTGTGCTGTCGATCGCTTGCATCGTCTGATCAACCAGTGCTTGCAAATGCTCATCGACCTCAGCCGGCTCAATGCCATGTAAGCCTAAATTATCCATCACCATGGAAGCAGCGCCTCCTGTCGTGGTGAGTACTGCCACCCGCGGCGCAGCACGACCGCCCCAGCCGATCGCTGCCGCTCCTGGCGCTGCACCGCGATGTTTTGCAGGTTCTTCAACCGGCGCTTTGGGCGGCTGACTAGTCACTTGCAAGCATTCGCTGCGAAGCAAGGGCGCGATTTCGAGCAAGGCCTCCATGTTTTGTAGCCGAATCACACCGCAATCATCCAAGAAAGCACTCAAAGCTGCGCCAGACCCAGCCAGCGCACCCGTATGTGACTGGGCAAGTTGATTGCCGAGCGCTGAGCGTCCGATTAAATAAGCAGCCACTGGTTTACGAAGCCTGCGGGCTTGGTCAATTGCCTCACGAAATCGCTTGGCATCTCGAACAGTCTCCATAAAGAGCGCAATCGCTTCAGTTTGAGATTGGGATGCACAAGCAATGATCATATCGGCCAGATCCAGATCGCACTCATTACCAACCGAGATCAGGGTTGAAAAGCCAATGCCACGACTTTGTCCACGCGTCATCAACGAGCCGATCATTGAGCCGCTTTGGGAAATCATTGCGTAGCTTCCGGGCTTTGGGCGATCAGTATCAATCACGGCGTTGACCGTGAGTGCAAGACCACTATGCGCTTGAATGAGCCCAATACAATTTGGACCAAGTAGCCTCACGCCCCATCGACGGGCAAGCTCTACGAGCGATGCTTGTCGGGCAATACCTTCTTCACCGATTTCGGCAAAACCATCGGTATAAATCGTGAGCACAGGAATGGCTTTGCGACCGCATTGCTCTATGACCGAAGGAATATGCTCAGCCGCTGTCATCACAAAGGCGTGATCGATTGCGTGGGGATAGTCAAGAACACTTTTGTATGTCTTGACGCCAAATAGCTCGTCTCGGCTTGGGTTGATCGGCACGATCTCTCCTTGCCAACGGCATTGCTGTAAAAATCGTTGCGGTCTTGACGTATTTTTTGTGGGATCGCCTGAGGCACCGATGAGGGCTACTGTACGCGGCTCAAGCAAGGCGCTTTGCCATCTCAAGGGGTCTCGGAACTCATTGTCTTGGTTCGGATTCATGGCTGTGCACTATGAGCGAAACTTGCCGAGGATTGACTCAGCGATTCTGTTTTTTAGAATTTCTAGCGATCCCCCTGCGATCATCCACCCACGGCAGCGACGCAAGCAATACTCGAGCAGTAAATCCTGGCTGTAGCCCGCTCCTCCTAGAATTTGGAGCGATTCATTCGCAATCTCAAAGCCCCACTGGTTGCAAGCATGCTTGGCAATTGCTGTGTCTTCAGCACTCGGAAATCCTGCATCGGCGCGACATGCGGCCTGGTAAAGCAACAGTTGGGCAGCGTCGAGTTTGATTTTCATTTCGGCAAATTTCCACTGAATGCCTTGAAACTCGGCAATTCTTTTGCCGAACTGCTTTCGCTGCAAAGCCCAGGATTTTGCTTGCTCAAAACAATAGCGCGCAAGCGCAATCGAGCGGGCGGCATTTCCAAGGCGTTCAACATTAAAGCCAGCGATCTGGCGCCTAAAGCCGCCCTCCTTGAGAACAACCATCTCAGGGGGCACATAAACGTTATCAAAGTAGAGTTGTCGCCATTCCTCTCCCGACATAAATTGGGTGACTTTGCCATAGCGAAAGCCCTCAGATTTGGTATCGATGAGAACGGATCCGATCCCATCCACGCCAGGGCCGAATCGAACATAACAAAGGATAACTGCCGCGTACGGTGCATGAGTGGTAAATACTTTAGAACCATTGATACGGTAGCCATCGCCATCGGGCGTTGCGCTTGTTCTCAGCTCTGTAACAGCCGATCCGGCCTCGGGTTCGCTCATACCGACCGAAATGAGTGCTTCACCTGCGAGAATCGGTTTTAAGTAGCGCTCTTTTTGCCATGGGCTACCGTAGGCTGCAAAAACCCGTACCGGCCCAAAGTTGCCTGCCTGGATGACATCGGCTGAGCGAGGGCAAGCCGAAGCCACCGCTTGAATCGCAATGACTGCATCCATCAAACTACCGCCTTGGCCACCGTCCGATTCGGGCAGACAAAGGCCCATCAAACCCATATCGGCCATTTTCCTTGACACGTCCCAAGGGTAGTTGGGATCGTGGGCTCGCTCGAGTGCACCTGCAGCGAGTTCATCGCGCGCAAACCGTAATACGGTATCCTGGAATTGTTGTTGTTCTTCTCGAAGTTCAAAGTGCATGTGATTCGTCCTTTGCAGAAAGCTTGCTGCTTAAGACTAAATTGTGCACGTTGAGCAGGCCGAGCTTGACCAACTGGAAATGCTTTGGTTCGGCTTGTATGAAGAATTTAAAGGGAATGAGACGGGAGCTAGGCTTATGTTGAAGGGTAAATGGGTGTTGGGAGAAGTCTGCAGGATTAAGACGCTCGCAAGTCGTTGGACCAAAGCTTGCACGAGCGGGCTGTCTTGGGCGATTGTTTGCCTGTTGGTGGTGCTTGCTATGCGGCCCGCAGCAGCCCACGACTGGGGTGGTAAACCTATTGTGATCGTTCAAGGGTTTTCTGCGGGTTCCGGGATTGACGTGGTGATTCGTCAGCTCCAAGAGCCGCTCGAGCAAGCGCTAGGCACCAGACTGGTCATGGAATACCGTCCGGGTGCTGGAAGTAACATCGCCTCGGCTCATGTTGCTCAGGCAAAGCCCGATGGTCACACCCTCTTGCTGGGAACGGCTGCCTCGCATGGGATCAATGCATCGTTATACAAAAAGTTGCCCTTTGATGTCGAGGCAGATTTCACGGCGGTTGCGCCTTTGGTCGACGTGAGTAACGTATTGGTCATCAATCCGAGTGTGATTGATGCTAAGGACTTAAAGAGCTTTGTTGATCAAGTGCGGGCTCAACCCGGCAAGTTCAACTATGCATCGACGGGTAACGGCACGGGTGTCCATCTTGCTATGGCTGAGTTTCTTGCGCGTGCCTCGCTTGAGATGACGCACGTGCCCTACAAGGGTGGCCCTGAGGCACTTCAAGCGGTTTTAAAGGGCGAGGTTTGCTGTATTTTCAATCAAGTACAAACCATACTGCCTCAATTGAAAAGTGACCGGATCAGACTGCTTGCGGTAAGTAGCGCTAAGCGGGTTAGTGCGCTTGCCGAGATCCCGACGATTGCCGAGTCGGGCTATCCTGGGTACGACTCGGGTATTTGGTTTGCGCTGTTTGGTCCTAAGCAAATGGACCCCTCAGCCGTTAAGGCGATTAACGATGCTGTGAGGCAAGTGCTCGGACAGTCGGCTATTCGTGAGCGCTTTGCAAGCCGCGGAAATCAGGTGCGAATCGAAACGCCGGAGCAGTTCCGCCAAACGGTGCGCCTGAATCGTCAGCGCTGGGCTGAAGTGGTCAAGGCATCGGGTGCATCGATCGACTGAAACAAGGTTGATGCTGCCTAGCGTTGGACAAACCATCGGGTGGATTCGAGTTCTCGGTCGTCGAAGTGCATGAGCGAAGCCTTGTGAGATTCGATATCGTCGGTAAATAGCCGCGAAACAATCGCTTGGCTTAGCCGCTCGATACCGACGCGTAAACCCGGGATGTCACCTGCCAATGGGCCATGGCTGATTGCGCAGCCCCAGTTGAACGCGTGGATGCGACGCACCCACCCGTAGCCTTCCACATCTGAACGCGGTAGAAATTCAAAGCCAGGGCCAAGGTAGGGAAAACGGGCCGACTCTGGAAACGCGCTTGCGGCGTCCGGGCTTACATAATCACGCCAGCGTTGAACCGCGCATGCAAAGTTTTCATGGTCAGTCCGAGCCATGAGGTCGACATCAAATCCGGTAGCAAGGATAACCTGATCGAAAACATGACTTCCTTGATTGCTTTGAACTTGCACCACTTGCCGGTGTTTGCCATCTTGCTGTTCGTGGTCGATGATCTTGAGGTCCTCCCAAGCATGATTGAGGCAGATTTTAAAGCGATCAAAGCGCTCACATCGGTGAACCGATTCATGCGGTGGAGGAACTTGCTCATCGAATATATAATTCATAAGATGCCATCGGGTGGCATCTGAAAGGCTGAAAAAGCCGCGCTGAAATCCAGGGTAGCTTGCTCCCTTTGACTTGTTGATTTGAGGCAACTCGTGTCGGCGAATGTGAAGCTCAACGCTGTCTGCGCCAGCCTCCAGCGCACAGGCTGCATTATCAAATGCCGATGCGCCCGCTCCAAGGACGGCTACCCGCTTAGCACGCATGCGATTGAAGTCAATCGGGTCGGCTGCATGCCATACCGACTGAAAGCGACCAAGATGATCTGGTTGCCAGCTTTTGAACGCCGGCCAACGCAACTTTCCACTGCCATCGCGGCCAAGTGCCAACACCAGGTGACGACAGCGGACAAGTGCTTGACGCTGATGAAGCTTATCTTCGATCAGTACTTCAAGCTTTTGGTCAGGGTCGTGGGGATCGGGTCTGACCGATTTGAACATGATATTGTTATCAACAGCAATACCAGTTTGCACGCGCAGCCAAAGTAGATAGCGATGCCAGTCTAATCGATCAATTTTATAGAGCGTATCCCAAGCTTGCTCGCCGTGAAGCGCACTGTACCAGGCTCTAAAACTCAGGCTGGGAATGCCAAGATCAGGGCCTGTCAGATGCTTGGGAGAACGAAGCGTATGCATTCTTGCAAAGGTTGACCACGGGCCTTCCTGGCCAATCGATGCTTGATCGATCACCCTTAACCGATCGACGCCTTCCCGCCGCAAAGCAAAGGCTGCTGTTTGCCCGCACATGCCTGCACCAACAATAAGTACATCAAGGTCCTGGTCGCCTTCGTCTTGTCGATGGGTGCGTGACTTCGATGTGGGCCAAGGCGCTGCCGGATAGTTGAGCGTTGCCAGCGCACGGGCAACCTCGTGATTTAATGCCTCCAGGCCATTCTTAACGGTGCTCGTCATGATTCATCTTCATTGTTATTACAGTTTGTCATCACCCTGGGCTTATTTCGGTGGGCCTCGTCTCGCTTCACTTTGCCAAGCTTATCCCGTCCGACTCGAGCTGAGACCCTTTGATTTTCAGGCCGTGGTTCCCCACACGGGAGGCATTCCACTGCGTACACGCCCTGAAGCGCGTCAAACTTATCACGCCCTGGAGTTGGCACGCTGGAGCCAACGGCTCAATATGCCGATTAATCTCGTGCCCCGCTTTTATCGCAAGCAGGGCGCCCCCAGTGATTGGAACAAGCGGCCGGGTTGGACCGTGATAGCAGCACAACAAGCGGGCTTAGATGCACAAGCGCTTTCACAGGCATTACTTAGAGCGTTATGGGCTGAGGAGCGTGACACCGCTGACGAGGCGGTGAGGGTTGAGATTGCTGACGGACTTGGCATGCCTGGCGCAGAACTGGTCGCTGCTGAGCAAAGCGATGCGGTGCAATCAGCTTATCGCGCCTATGGCGAGGACGCACGTTCGATTGGTGTTTTTGGCTCACCCACTTATGTCATCGAGGCCGAACGCTTCTGGGGTCAGGATCGACTCGACTTTGTTGAGGCGTACCTAAAAAAGCTCAAGCATGACTGAAACTCACTCAGGTCTGAAGGTCACGACATGGTCCGCATCAAGTCGAATGCCAATGGCTTCGCCGTGGTCATGATTATGATGACTAGGCACTAAGGTGAGTACCTCACTGCCTGAGGGCAGTCGTAGGGCGTACATAAATTGCGCCCCGCGGAAGGCTTTGCGAATAATCTCGCCGGTGATCGGTGAGGCATCATCGTGAATGACGTCATCGGGCCGCAGTAAGACCATGACCCGGCCTTGCGCATCAGCAGAAGCGGCAGCCATGGCAAGGTCTGATGGATCTTGGATGGCTAGCTCGCCAATCTCGGTCTCGAGCAGACTCTTGCCCTCGCGCTGTATGAGTTGGGCGTGCAAAAATGAACCCTGGCCGACAAAATTAGCAACGCGTCTTGATCGCGGCTGATGGTAAAGACGCCAGGCCGTATCCCATTGTTCGACACGACCTGCAGACATGACCCCGACTGAGTCTGCGAGTGCAAACGCCTCGTGTTGATCGTGCGTGACCAATAGCGCGGTCGTTCCGTGACGTTTAAGCAAGTCCCTCAGATCCATAGCAAGCCGCTCGCGCAAGGCTGGATCTAAATTAGAGAACGGTTCGTCGAGCAAAAGCAGGTGAGGTTGGGGCGCGAGTGCTCTGGCAAGTGCGACCCGTTGCTGCTGGCCGCCCGAAAGTTCATGAGGGTATCGATGCTCAAAGCCTGCAAGGCCCACAAGCTCTAAAAGATCGAGCGCCTGAATTGAAGCGGCCTCTTTGGATAATTTTCGTAACCCGAAGGTGACATTATCCAAAACGCTGAGGTGAGGAAACAAGGCGTAGTCCTGAAAGACGATGCCTACTTGTCGTTGCTCAGGTGCTAGGGTTTTGCCATGCTTTGAAACCAACTGCTCGCGAATATATATTTCACCATGGTCAATCGCCTGAAAGCCTGCAATCACTCGCAGTACCGTCGTTTTTCCTGAGCCCGATGCTCCGAGCAGGCAACCGATCGCCGCTTCTTCAAGTTGAAAGGACAGGCGATCGAGCACGCTTCGGCGCTCTGGGCCATCGCCAAAGGATAAGGTCACCTGATCAAGTCTTAACGCGCTCACATTTGCTCTTTCCGGGACCAAGGATAACGTTAACTGCCAATCGCTGCGAGTTGCCATGCAATAAACAGCCAAACGGAAGATCGCCTCGCTGACCTTACAATCTGCTGGCTTATGCAGATTCCTTTTGTTCCTTCGCTCACAACGCGCGTACTTCCGCTCCTTATGGGCTTGGGAGTCTCGGTTCCGCTGCTTGCTTTGCTCATGCTGGCTGCAGGCATCCATCCACTCGAGTCAACGCCGATGCATGCGGTGATCGCAGGCGAAGGTCTTGTTCACCTGCTCGATCATGTGCTTGGTCGATACGCATGGAACACGCTGGTGGTTAGTCTTGTGGCCATGGCGGTCGCCGGCTCGATCGGCGTGCTGGCCGGTTGGTTGGTTGCCGCTTATCAGTTTCCCGGGCGTTCCTGGATGTCCTGGGCCTTGCTCATGCCCCTGGCGATTCCGCCTTACGTGATGGCCTTCGCTTTTACAGATTTTCTTGATGTATCAGGGCCCTTGCAGCACAGCCTTCGCGAGCTTTTTTCGCTGGGTCTGACTCCATCGACTAGCTTGAGCGTGCGAACGCCATGGGGGGCAGGCATTTGCCTCGGTTTGGCGCTTTATCCCTACATTTACATGCTAGCCCGCGGGGCATTTGCCGAGCGAAGCGCCTCGCTTGGTGAAGCCGCTAGAAGCCTTGGAACGCCGTCTTGGCAGGTCTGGCCGAAGGTGATATGGCCGATTGCTCGGCCTTCGGTTGCAGCGGGTTCGGCCTTGGTCTTAATGGAAGTGCTGGCTGACTTTGGGACAGTCAGCTATTTTGCGACGGATACCCTCACCGCAGGTATTTACAAGGCCTGGCAGGGCATGGGCGATAAGCTAAGTGCGGCGCGTTTAGCGATTGTCTTGCTCATGGCGGTCGGTGTACTCGTGTGGATCGAGCGCAAGCAAAGGGCTCGGCGCACCCTTGCGTCGCGCTCTTGGCGACCTGCCCAGGTGCAAGTGCTCGAGGGCTGGCCAGCCTGGCGAGCAAGCGCGCTTTGTTTTTTTCCTATTTTGATCGCCTTCGTTGGGCCAGTGGCTATTCTTCTTCATGCGCTGGAGCCACTCGCACCCGAGCAATTTGCGCGGCTTGGGCAATGGTTGCAGCATTCGATTCTCCTTGCGGCTTTATCGGTTTGGGTGATCATCCCAGCGGCTGTGCTTCTGGCTTACGTTGGCCGTCTCAATCCAAGTGGCTGGGTGAAGTCGATTACTGCGTTAGCCAATGCAGGATATGCTTTGCCTGGCGTTGTCATCGGCGTTGGTATATTAAGCACTTCGGCTTGGCTCGGAAGTTGGCTCCCCTTACTCAACGAGTGGCTTGGGCATGGTCTCTTGCTTGGCCTGTTGCTGCTGATTTACGCCTACGGCGTGCGATTCTTCTCTGTAGGATTTCAGGGTATTGAGGCGGCGCTGAAGCGCATTTCGCCGTCAATGGATCAAAGCGCCCAATCGCTTGGGCATAGTGCCTGGCAGATTTTGCGCCGGGTTCACTGGCCGCTGCTTAAACCTACCGTCACGGCTTGTGCCTTGCTTGTCTTCGTGGACGCCTTAAAGGAGTTACCTGCCACCCTGGTCCTTCGACCCTTCAATTTCGACACCTTGGCGGTGGTGGCTTATCAATTCGCCTCGGATGAGCGGCTAGGCGAAGCGGCATGGCCTTGCCTGCTGATGGTCACCATTGGTTTGGTTCCGATTTGGTGGCTCGCGAGCGTGCAGCGCAAAACTGCTATGTTATGATCACGGGCTGAAGTTAGGGGGTCGGCAGTGCCTTGTTGCAATATTGCTCCCTCGAAGTCAGGTTGGGGCGCTTCGTTAGTTCGAATGCTTCTCAGCGCTTGAGGCGGTTAGCTCAGCTGGTTAGAGCGTTGCGTTGACATCGCAAAGGTCGTTGGTTCGAGTCCAATACCGCCTACCAAACGCCCAACGTTCTCATGTCTTCGCTCTGTTAAACGGCCCAAACGCATGATCCAAGTTCGCTTGCCTGACGGTTCCGAGCGTCAGTTCGCCCAACCCATCACTGTTGCAGAATTTGCCAAGTCCATTGGCCCAGGGCTTGCTAAAGCGGCGCTAGCGGGGAAAGTTAACGGTGAACTCGTCGATACGAGCTATGTCATTGAAAGCGATGCCAGTGTTGCGATCGTGACCGGTAAAGATTCAGAAGGTCTTGACTTAATCCGCCACTCAACAGCGCACCTGCTCGCTTACGCGGTCAAACAGCTCTTTCCAACAGCTCAAGTCACCATCGGCCCAGTAATCGAAAACGGGTTTTACTATGATTTTTCTTACGATCGCCCGTTCACGCCCGAGGACTTGAGCGCCATTGAAGAGCGGATGCGCGAGCTTGCAAATCGTAACGAGCCTGTCGTCCGCGAGGTATGGAAGCGTGACGATGCCGTGGCGTTTTTCCGCGCACAGGGCGAGATGTACAAGGCCGAGATCATTCAGAGCATTCCTGCGGAACAAAGCATATCGCTCTACAGGGAGGGTGACTTCATCGACTTGTGCCGTGGCCCTCATGTTCCGTCAACAGGTCAATTGAAGGTTTTCAAGTTGATGAAGGTCGCTGGCGCTTATTGGCGTGGCGATCATCGCAATGAGATGTTGCAGCGTATATACGGCACCGCCTGGGTGAATCAGGCTGATCAAGATGCATATTTACACATGCTTGCCGAGGCCGAAAAGCGCGATCACCGCCGCCTGGGCCGCGAGTTGGATTTGTTTCATCTTCAGGACGATGCACCTGGCATGGTTTTTTGGCATCCGCGCGGATTTGCCATCTGGCAGCAAGTTGAACAGTACATGCGACGGATTTATCAAGACAATGGTTACCAAGAGATTCGCTGCCCACAGGTGCTCGATCGCTCGCTTTGGGAGCGCTCTGGCCATTGGGAAAATTATAAAGATGCGATGTTTACAACCGCGTCAGAGCAACGCGATTACGCCGTCAAGCCTATGAATTGTCCGGGCCATGTCCAGGTCTATAACGCTGGCCTGCGTAGCTATCGCGATTTGCCGCTGCGCTATGGCGAGTTTGGCGCCTGCCATCGCAACGAGCCCTCAGGCGCCTTGCACGGCATCATGCGTGTGCGCGGCTTTGTCCAAGATGATGGCCATATTTTTTGTACCGAAGATCAGATTCAGCAAGAATGTGCCACCTACACAAAGCTTTTGCAGGCGGTGTATGCTGATTTTGGCTTTGAGCAAATCATTTACAAGTTAGCTACCCGCCCAGCAAAGCGAGTCGGAAGCGATGCGCTGTGGGATAAGGCCGAGGCGGCACTGGCAAATTCGCTCACAGCGTCCGGGGTGTCATTTATCGTTAGTGAGGGCGATGGTGCTTTTTATGGGCCGAAGATCGAGTACTCACTGAAAGATGCCCTAGGTCGCGTATGGCAGTGTGGCACGATGCAAGTCGATTTCAATATGCCGATGCGGCTCGGCGCCGAATTTGTCGACGTCGACAACACCCGAAAACATCCCGTGATGTTGCACCGTGCGATCGTCGGCTCCATGGAACGCTTCATCGGCATCTTGATTGAGCATCATGCCGGCGCGCTGCCTATGTGGCTTGCGCCGGTGCAATGTGTGGTCATGAGTATTACAGAAGTGCAGGCGGCCTACGCAGCTGATGTTGCTCAAACGCTGAAAAAACAAGGATTTAGAGTCGAATCCGATTTGCGAAACGAAAAGATCAACTATAAAATCCGCGAGAATAGCCTGCAAAAGATCCCTTACTTACTGGTGGTAGGAGAAAAGGAACGGCAGGCTGGACAGGTATCGGTGCGTGCTAGAGGCGGCATTGACTTAGGCGTTATGTCGCTTGAATCCTTTTCGGATCGTCTTGGCGATGATGTGAAAAGCAAGCGATCAAGCCCTTTAGCCAAGAGCGCCTGATGGCCGATTGAGCCCCAACATCGAACTAAAGATCAACAAGCACTGGAGAAGCAAGCATCGCTACTGAACGTACCCATCGTATTAACGGTGAAATCACAGTTCCCGAAGTTCGTTTGATCGGGAAAGATAATGAAGCGCTCGGCATTGTCCGAATTCAAGAGGCGCTACGAATGGCCGATGAGGCCGAAATCGATCTGGTGGAAATCGCAGCCCAAGCATCACCACCGGTCGTCAAATTAATGGACTATGGCAAGTTTCGCTATCAGGAGCAAAAGCGTGCTGCCGAGGCTAAATCAAAGCAAAAGACCATACAGGTCAAGGAAGTCAAGTTTCGACCTGGCACGGATGACGGCGATTACATGGTCAAGCTAAGAAACCTGATTCGCTTTCTCGAAGAGGGCGATAAAGCCAAGGTCACCATGCGTTTTCGTGGTCGTGAAATGGCACATCAGGAATTCGGTGTCCGTCTCCTCGAACGCATCCGTACCGATTTGGACCAGCACGGTCAGGTCGAAGCGATGCCCAAGCTTGAGGGGCGTCAAATGGTCATGGTCATCGCTCCAAAACGCAAGAAGTAGTCTTTTTCGCGTATACTCCTTGGTTGCCCAAGTTGGATTGCAAAGCTTGGGCAAGAAGATGCGGTCAGGGTCTTAAAAGGGTAGAAGCATGTGAGCGTTGTTGAGCATGGCTTTATACACACCTTGGATCGTTGAGAAGATGGAGCAATCATGCCCAAGATGAAAACCAAGCGGGGCGCAGCCAAGCGTTTCCGTGTCCGTCCAGGCGGATCAATCAAACGTGGTCAGGCCTTCAAGCGCCACATCCTCACCAAAAAGACAACCAAAAACAAACGGCAATTGCGTGGATCCGCAGAAGTGATGGCGGTGGATATCGCACACGTGCGTGCCATGCTTCCCTACGCTTAAAGGAGAGTCCGCAAATGCCTCGAGTTAAACGTGGTGTGACGGCAAGAGCACGTCACAAAAAAGTACTTGCTGCAGCTAAGGGATACCGTGGTCGCCGTGGTAATGTTTATCGTATTGCCAAGCAAGCTGTTATGCGTGCTGGCCAATACGCCTATCGTGATCGCCGCAATCGCAAGCGTGTATTTCGTGCTCTTTGGATCGCGAGAATAAATGCTGCAGTCCGCGAGCACGGCATGACTTACTCTGCCTTTATCCATGGTTTGCACAAAGCTTCGATCGGGCTAGACAGAAAGGTACTGGCTGATTTGGCTGTGCGCGACAAGGCAGCATTTGCTTCCATCGTGGCGCAGGTGAGATCGACCATCGCAGCCTGATTCGTTAAGATCCGGTCGATTCGATGGGGCCTTCTGTTTGTTCGGAAGGCCCTTTTTGTTGGTACCGGTCAAGATGCCGTTGGTGGTCTGATAAGCCAATCTTCAAAGGAAATGATCAATGGACGCGTTAGGTGATCAAAGGGCGATTGAGGCCATGATTGAACAGGCCAGCCTTGATTTTTCCCACTGCGACGACACGGCGCAATTGGCTCAGGTCAAGGCGCGTTATTTGGGTCGTGATGGGCGTTTGACCGCCATGATGAAGAGCTTGGCCGGACTACAAGGGCAGGCTCGAAGTGATGCTGGCAAGGCTTTAAACGCAGCAAAACAAGCCGTCGAGTCTGAGTGGAAGTCGAGAGAAAAAACGCTTGCTAATCAAGCGCTAAATGCCCAACTTCAAAAAGATGCCATTGATGTGTCGCTGCCCGGGCGTGGCTGTGAAGACGGCGGGCTACACCCGATCACACTCACCATCGCCCGCATTGAAGCGATATTTCGCTCCATTGGTTTCGATGTGGCCGATGGCCCGGAAATTGAAGACGATTTTTATAACTTTACAGCCTTGAACACGCCTCAGGATCATCCGGCTCGATCGATGCACGATACCTTTTACGTCGAAGGCGGCCTGCTTTTGCGTACCCACACGTCACCGATGCAAATCCGCTATGCGCGCCAGCACAAGCCACCCATCCGTGTGATTGCGCCTGGCAAGACCTACCGAGTCGATTCAGATGCCACGCATTCGCCGATGTTTCACCAGTTTGAAGGCTTATGGCTTGACGAGAACATAAGCTTTGCCGATTTAAAGAGCGTGTACACCATGTTTTTGCGGCAGTTTTTTGAACAGGACGATATTGATGTGCGTTTTCGACCATCGTATTTTCCATTCACAGAGCCTTCGGCAGAAATCGATATGCGTTTTGGATCGGGGCCTATGAAGGATCGCTGGCTTGAGGTGTCTGGGTCCGGCCAGGTTCATCCTCAGGTTGTGCGCAATGTGGGCCTTGATCCAGAAAACTATATCGGTTTTGCTTTTGGTTCAGGCGTGGAGCGCTTGGCCATGTTGCGCTACGGTGTGTCCGATTTGCGTTTATTCTTTGAAAACGATTTAAGGTTTTTAAAGCAATTTGATCGCTAAATTGAGGGTCTTCGCTTTGTCGTTCTTGGCAAGGTGCCAGCAGGTTTTGACGAGCTGTCACCTAGGTCTTTTGAGGCTTTTATGAAATTTTCAGAACAGTGGCTCAGGCAGTATGTCAATCCCGATTGGAGCACGCAAGAGCTTGCCGATGCACTTACCATGGCTGGTCTTGAGGTTGAATCGCTTGAGTCGCTGGCTCCTGCCTTTAGTCAGGTTGTTGTTGCACGCATTGAGCGAGTCGAGGCGCACCCAAACGCAGACCGTTTGCGCGTTTGCCATGTTGACGTAGGACAGGCTAATTTGGCGCAAATCGTCTGTGGCGCTCCCAACGCAGCCGCTGGCATCACGGTCGCATGTGCTTTACCAGGCGCCCAACTGCCCGGAGGGCTGCAAATTAAACCCGTGACCATGAGAGGAGTCCAGAGCGCTGGCATGCTTTGCTCGGCAAAAGAGCTCGGTTTATCGCAAGACCATCAGGGCTTGATGCTCCTCGACGAGGGTTTGACGCTCGGGAAGGATTTGCGCGAAGCGCTTAGACTTGATGATCAACAGTTTTTGCTCAAGCTCACACCCAATCGGCCTGATTGCCTCGGTGTTCGCGGGATCGCAAGAGAGGTGGCTGCTCTCAGCGGTGCTTCGCTTGCCTCAAAGCCGGTCATTGAAGTGCGAGCTGAAATCGCTGACCGCCTCCCGGTGCGCATCGAGGCGCCCGATTTGTGCGGTCGGTTTTGTGGCCGGGTTATTCGCGGCGTGAATCCGCAAGCGCAAACGCCACAGTGGATGAAGGACAGGCTCGAGCGAGCAGGGCAGCGGAGCATTTCGGCCCTGGTCGATATTTCCAACTACGTCATGTTAGAGCTATCCAGGCCCACACATGTTTTCGATTTGGACCGGATTAAGGGTGGACTGAGTGTTCGTTGGGCCAGGCGGGGAGAGCGTTTGAAGCTTTTGAATGGCCAGACGATCGAGCTCGATGAACAGGTTGGTGTGATCGCTGATGACCAGGCTATTGAGAGTCTGGCAGGGATTATGGGTGGCGATGCAACAGCGGTATCGGATGACACAAGCAATATCTACGTTGAGGCGGCTTTTTGGTGGCCACAGGCCATCGCTGGCCGGGCTCGGCGCTATAATTTTTCGACCGATGCAGGCCATCGCTTTGAACGCGGCGTCGATGCACACACGACTGCCTCTGAGCTTGATTATGTGTGCTCGTTGATCCTTGAGATATGTGGGGGGCAAGCAGGGCCGCTCGATGACCAGGTGATCGCACTGCCCGAACGCAAACCTGTCCAAATGCGTCTCGAGCGCGCCAGAAAGGTCTCAGGTATCGATTTATCGCCCGAGGACATCAGTAGGGCCTTCACGCGACTTGGCATTGGCTTTCGATGGCTTGAGGGTGCTGAAGGTACAGAGCACGGCCAAGGTGCTAAGGGTACCGAGAACGCTCAAGTTGCTAAGGGGACCGAGAACGCTCAAGTTGCTAAGGTGACCGAGAACGCCAAGGTCGCCGGAGGTGCGGTCATCGAGGTGGAGCCACCGAGTTACCGCTTTGATCTCCGCATCGAGGAAGACTTAATCGAGGAGGTTGTTCGTCTTTGGGGGTTTGATCGCTTGCCGCAGCGCCCCCCAAAGGCAAGCGCGCTTATGCGCGAGGCGCCAGAAGCTAGCCGTAGTTTGCTGCAAGTTAAAACATTGATAGCCGCCCGCGGCTATCAAGAAGTCATCAATTACAGCTTTGTTTCATCGGCCCTTGATGAGAGCGTATCGGGCGAAAAAGGGATTGCCTTGCTCAATCCCATCGCCTCACATCTTGACGTGATGCGCACCAGTCTTGTTACCGGATTGATCGACAGCCTGCGTTTCAATCTGAATCGAAAGGCCGAGAGGGTGCGGATCTTTGAGTGCGGTCGTGTGTTTCAAAAGCAGGCTGATGCCGAGGCCGATTTGCTCGAAGTCGCGGGCATTCGGCAGCCTATAAAGCTAGCCCTACTAGCCTATGGTGCTCGATATGCTGAGCACTGGTCCGATAGCAAACGATTGGTTGATTTCTTTGACCTAAAAGGTGATCTGGAGTCGGTGATTGGCACTGACAGGTTTCGGTGCCGTAAATGGGCCGATAGTGATGAATTGCCTCCATGTCTGCACCCCACGCAAAGCGCTGTGATTGAAGTGGCCGGCAAGCAAGCAGGCTGGATCGGGGTCTTGCACCCTCAGCTTCAGCAATCTCTCGAACTCAGCTCAGCTCCCGTGCTAGCTGAGTTGGCCATCTGGGCACTCACCGACAAGTTGATGCCAAGTCCTGCTGCACCGTCAAAGTTTCCGCCTGTTGTTCGCGATCTTGCCTTTGTCGTTAACCAGGCCCTTGCTTCCGAAGAACTGACCGCTGCGCTCAAACGCTTAGGTGGTACCCGGCTCGTCAACCTGACGCTCTTTGACGAATACCGCGGCAAAGGATTGAAAGACAACGAGAAAAGTCTTGCATTCCGTCTCCGTTTCCAAGATACTGAGCGCACGCTTGAGGAGTCGGAGGTTCAGGGACTACTCCAGCAGATGATCGAGGGTATGCAATCGGCATGCGATGCGCGCCTGAGAAGTTAAAGCTCACGACAATCCCTGGTGATAACGATGATGCAAGCCATTGATGAGAGCGCAACCCTAACCAAAGCTGAACTTGCCGAAATGCTTTTCGAGCGTGTTGGCCTCAATAAGCGCGAATCGAAAGACTTGGTTGACATGTTCTTTCAAGAAGTCAGCGATGCCCTTTCAAGCGGTTTATCGGTCAAGCTCTCCGGATTTGGTAATTTTCAGCTACGTGATAAGCCGCAGCGACCGGGGCGAAATCCAAAGACGGGTGAGGTCATACCGATTTCAGCGCGCCGTGTTGTCACATTCCATGCAAGCCAAAAGCTCAAGGCCCAGATTGATTCGGGTCAATTTGTGCCTGCTAGGGGTACTGAGCTTTAAAGGCGCATGACATGACGCAGGAAGACGATAGCGCCTATTTGAAAACCCGCGGGATGGTCGATCAATTGCTGCCACCGATTCCCGCAAAGCGCTATTTCACGATTGGTGAAGTAAGCGAGCTTTGTGCTGTTAAGCCGCATGTACTGCGCTATTGGGAACAGGAGTTTACCCAGCTTCGTCCGATGAAGCGTCGAGGCAATCGGCGCTACTACCAGCATCATGAAGTCCTCTTAGTGCGGAAGATCCGTGAACTGCTCTACGACGAAGGCTTCACGATTCAAGGGGCGCGGATGCGCTTGTCGGGGCGTCAGACCATCTCCAACTTGCAAGCTGAGGCGGCTGCTATGTCGCGGACTCAACCGCTCGAGCACGAAGAGGCTAAGGCAGCAGATAGCGGCAGCACCATGGGAGGTATGGATCAGTTTCACGATCCTGAGACCAAGCTTCACGAGGATGAGTCTGCGACTGAAGGTCATGAGCAGCATGAGGGTCCAAGCCACACGATGATTCACCGATTGCGGGTCGAGTTAAACGAGGTTCTCCGGTTGCTCAGCGTCGATGAGGTTGCTTCAGGGCAACCATAGCTCCCTGGTGATACGCCTTTGCTTCGCCTGCGTGCGATAGCTTGGTATACTCGATGGCTTCGGGGCGTAGCGCAGCCTGGTAGCGCACTTGCATGGGGTGCAAGGGGTCGCGAGTTCGAATCCCGCCGTCCCGACCACGTAACAAACAAAAAAGGCCAATCGTCTGATTGGCCTTTTTTGTTTGTTCGCGTAGTTCGTTTGATTCGCTGATTTATAGTTAGAGGGCGTTGGGCCGCTTGACAGGTCGTATGGATTCAAGCGCTCTTGCTGCTCGCAAAACAAGTGCATCGCCGAACATCGGTCCAACCAACTGAATGCCAATCGGTAAGCCGTCTGGGTTGAGTGACCAAGGAAAGCTAATGGCTGGCTGTTGTGAGAGGTTAAAGGGGAAGCTGAAAGGCGTCCACCCAAGCATCGTTTGGGCATCGTATAGACCTGCACTGCCGGCAGCGCGTGTATCAAAAGCGCAGACCGCCGTTGACGGTGTGAGTATGAGATCAAAGCGGCTCATGAACTGCCTCAACGTCGAGCCAAGTATCCCTCGCCTCTGATTGAAGTCGTGTATCTGCTCCGGGTTGATTGCCAAGCCTATGGTGGCTTCGGAGCGAAAGTCGGGATCGGTCACCGCTCGCTGCTCGTCTGAAAGCTGGCGCCAAAGGTTAGCGGCACCAGCAGCCCAAAGCCCAAAACTGATATCAAGCGAGTCTTCAATACCTGGATCCACAGCTTCAACACGGGCGCCTAGGGACTCCATAGCATGGGCTGTTTCCTTCACCGCCGCCTCAATGGCCGGATCAAGTTGCTGCACATAGCCAAGTCTAGGCGAATAAGCGACCCGCAGTCCAGCAAGACCATCATCAAGTCCGATCAAATAGTTGCTCGTATCCGGAGGTAGCGAGGTCCAGTCACGTGCATCAGCCTGCTTCATAACATTCATCGCGAGCGCACAATCAATAACACTCATCGTGTGTGGGCCCAAATGGGCAACCGATCCAAAAGGCGATAAAGGATAAGCCGGAACTCGCCCATAAGACGGCTTTAGGCCGACATTGCCGCAAAACGCGGCGGGTATACGCACTGAACCTGCGCCGTCGGTACCAACGGCAAGTGGGCCTAAGCCTGCCGCCACAGCCGCGGCTGCGCCCCCCGATGACCCGCCCGGCGTCTTTTGCAGATGCCATGGATTTTTCGTGATGCCAGTAAGTGGCGAATTGGTTTCACCCTTACAGCCAAACTCTGGTGTTGTGGTTTTGCCCAACACAACCGCACCCGCTTCGCGAAGCCTTGCGCTAACCGGAGCATCGACCGACCAGTCTTGCTTGGGATCAATGGTCTTGGAGCCACGCAGCGTGGGCCAGCCTTTGGTGAGGATTAGATCCTTGATGCTGACTGGCACGCCTTCGAGCGCCCTCGGAGCATTTGCGCCACCAAAGCCTGTCTCGCGTTGTTTGCGCCAAGCAAGCCAGCGAGTCTCGCTTTCGCGGGCGCTCTCTATGGCCCCCTGTTCATCGATGAAGCAAAAAGCATTGAGTAATGGATTGAGGTGCCCGATACGCTCGAGCACCTCCCGAGTGCAGTCGACCGGCGACGCCTGCCCGCTCGCATACAGGGCTAACAAGACATGGGCAGGCAGCTCATAAAGCTTTGACATCGATGGCACCCCAAACACTAAATCCCAAGCTTAGGCCGCAGACAGCAAGTCACGCAAGACATAGGGCAGGATGCCCCCGTGAAGGTAGTAGTCAACCTCAATTGCAGTGTCGATGCGCGACAGAAGCTGCACCTTGCTCGTGCTGCCATCGCCGCGATGAATCACAAGCGCAATATCTTGTTGCGGCTTGAGTTTCGCAGGTATTTCGAGGTCAAAGCGCTCGTCGCCGTGAATGCCCAGCGATTCCCAGGAGTCGCTGCCTTTGAACTGCAAAGGAAGTACACCCATGCCCACTAAATTAGAGCGATGGATTCGCTCAAAACTCCGAGCCACCACAGCTTTAACACCAAGCAGTTGCGTGCCCTTAGCTGCCCAATCACGCGAAGAACCTGTACCGTACTCCTCACCGCCAAAGATGACCGTCGGCGTTTGCTCGTCGATGTAGCGCATGGCAGCGTCATAAATCGACAAGGTCTCGCCGCTTGGCTGATGAATGGTGATGCCCCCTTCGACTCTTGAGCCATCAGGCTTGGCGGGAATCATTAGATTCTTGATCCTGACGTTCGCAAAGGTGCCCCTCATCATCACTTCATGATTGCCGCGACGCGACCCATAACTATTAAAGTCGGCCTTCGTGACACCGTTGGCAAGCAGCCACTGCCCAGCGGGTGAGCTTTCCTTAATCGAACCCGCTGGTGAGATATGGTCTGTCGTGATTGAATCACCAAAAAGTCCCAAAGCTCGCGCGCCACGAATGGCTGTTGTTTCGTGCGAGGCTTGCATACCAAAGTCATCGAAAAATGGCGGCTTTGCGATGTAGGTTGATTTGGGCCAATCATAGACCTGACCCTTAACGCCTTTGACCTTTTCCCAAAGCTTGCCTGGATTCGACTTCACTTGCGCATAGTTCTCACGGAAAACCTTGGGATTCATCGCATGTTTCATGAGTCGGTGTACCTCATCTGAGCTTGGCCAAATATCGCCGAGGTAAACCGGCTTGCCGCCTTTGCCATGTCCAACCGGTTCGCTCATTAAGTCTTTGGTGACATTGCCGGCAATTGCATAGGCGACAACGAGCGGGGGCGAAGCAAGGAAATTAGCCTTCAGGTTTGGATGAATCCTCGCTTCAAAGTTGCGGTTGCCCGAGAGCACTGCTGCGCAAATGAGATCATTTTTCGTAATCGCATCATTGATCTCTGGTGATAAATCGCCAGCATTACCGATACAAGTTGTACAACCGTAGGCTGCAACATTAAATCCGAGCTTTTCCAAATAGGGAAGTAATCCCGCCTTTTCGAGATATTCGGTCACTACTCTTGAGCCTGGTGCCAGCGAGGTCTTGATATGTTTGGGAACGGTTAAGCCAGCCTCGACCGCTTTCTTAGCCAGTAAACCGGCCGCAAGCAAAACGCCGGGATTCGACGTATTGGTACACGAGGTGATTGCTGCGATCAGCACATCGCCATTGCGAATCGTTGACTTACCAGCGGAAAAATCTTCGTGTAACTTGCTGGCTGCTTGGTTGAATCCGTTTTCTGAAGTTGGTTTAGAAAATAAATTGGTGAATGTTTCCTTAACGTGGCCGATTTCTATGCGATCTTGCGGGCGCTTCGGACCTGCCAGCGAGGGAGCAACCGTACCAAGATCAAGCTTGAGCAGCTTGGTGAACTCAATGTCCTTTGCGTCTGACACACCGAACATGCCTTGTGCTTTAAAGTAAGCTTCAAAGGCTGCAATCTCGTCCTTGGTGCGCCCAGTGCCTGTGAAATATTCGATCGTCTTTTCGTCGACGGGGAAGAAACCCATGGTTGCACCATACTCGGGTGCCATGTTGGCAATCGTTGCACGATCGGGTAGCGCAAGACTACGCGTGCCTTCGCCGCAAAACTCGACAAACTTACCAACGACTTTTTCTTTGCGAAGCATTTCAGTGATGCTTAGCACCAAATCGGTGGCAGTTACCCCTTCGCGGAGACTTCCGGTGAGTTCGACGCCAATGACGTCGGGCGTGAGGAAATAAACCGGCTGTCCAAGCATGCCTGCCTCGGCTTCGATACCGCCAACACCCCAGCCCACCACCCCGATGCCATTGATCATCGTGGTGTGGCTGTCGGTTCCAACGAGTGTATCGGGATAAAAAACAGTGCGTTTACCCGAAGCCTTCCGATGAACGCCTCGCGCCAGATACTCCAGATTAACCTGATGGACAATGCCGAAACCAGGTGGCACGACGCCAAAGGTATCAAAGGCATTCATGCCCCACTTCATGAATTGATAACGTTCTTGATTTCGTGAAAACTCAAGTTTCATATTGAGATCAAGCGATTTGCCAGTCCCGAAATGATCGATCATCACTGAATGATCGACAACCAGATCGACCGGTACCAAGGGCTCGATCGTTTTTGGATTCTTTCCCATGCCCGATGCTACGTTGCGCATGGCAGCAAGGTCTGCGAGCAGAGGAACGCCGGTAAAGTCTTGCAAAACAACCCTTGCAACCACAAAAGGTATCTCGGCGGTTCGCGATGCGCGCGGCTTCCAACTGGCAAGTTGCTTGACGTGTTGCTCGGTTACTTTTTTGCCGTCACAGTTGCGTAGTACCGACTCAAGGACGATGCGAATCGACACGGGCAGTCGGGATAAGTCCTTTCCGAGCTGTTCGCCCAGTGCCTTGAGCGAATAATAATGACCGGTCTTCTGGCCGTACTTAAATGACTTAACAGACTTAAATGGATCGCTCATGTTGGGTTCCTTATGAACTAGAGTTTGCAGTCGTTGGCCAATTGCCGGCCCAATTTCGAATCGAGAAGCATCGATTTTGAGGGAATCTTGATCCAGGTTATGCCACTTCGCTGATCCTGGTACCTCACCGCGCCGGTGGCGGTATCGACGGCGAAAAGTAAGTGGTCTTTACCTTTGTACTGGACCACTATCGATCCAAAGTCGGGTGCAATATGTTTAACAATAATTTGTACACCCTGATGGCAACGATACAGGCCAGCTTGAACAGGGTCGGTCCGCGATACCTCATGAACATCGCTAGCCCAGGCCGCCTTGCCCGTGAAGGCGAGGGCACTTGTCAAGGCAAGGATGCCAGTGAAAGCGAGGATGCCGGTGACGGAGAAGATACCACTTAAGGCACGAGTGCCTGTGAAAGCGATGGTAATGCGCGGGCTGATCACCACGGGACCTAGGTACGTTGCGCAAGCGGCACAAATTTTTGATCTTCGGGTCCGACGTAATTCGCAGAAGGCCGAATGATCTTGTTATCAATACGTTGCTCAATCACATGAGCCGCCCATCCCGACGTACGTGAAATGACGAAAAGCGGCGTGAACATTGCAGTGGGCACGCCCATCATGTGGTACGAGACGGCGGAAAACCAGTCGAGGTTGGGGAACATCTTTTTTGCATCCCACATGACCGATTCAAGGCGTTCGGCGATATCAAACATTTTCATATCGCCAGCATCGCTCGAGAGCCGTCGAGCTACTTCTTTGATCACTTTGTTGCGCGGGTCGGCAATGGTGTAGACCGGATGGCCAAAACCTATAACCACCTCCTTTGCCTCGACTCTTCGACGAATGTCGGCCTCTGCATCGTCTGGGCTTTCATAACGCTTTTGTACTTCGAAGGCAACCTCGTTCGCGCCGCCGTGTTTAGGTCCGCGAAGGGCGCCGATCCCTCCGGCAATAGCTGAATACATATCTGAGCCTGTACCGGCAATCACCCGACATGTGAAGGTCGAGGCGTTGTATTCGTGTTCGGCATAAAGATTGAGGCTCGTGTGCATCGCCCGAATCCAAAGTTCCGATGGAGCCTGCCCGTGCAATAAATGCAGGAAATGCGCAGCGATCGAGTCATCGTCTGTCTCGACATCGATTCTCCGTCCGTTGAACGCATAGTGATACCAATACAGCAATACCGATCCTAGACTTGCCATCAAACGGTCTGCTATGTCGCGCGCGCCTGGGCTGTTGTGATCATCTTTTTCGGGCAGCACACAACCGAGTGCTGATACACCAGTGCGCATCACATCCATCGGGTGGCTACCTGCGGGCAGCGATTCTAAAACTGCTTTGACTTGTGCCGGTAATCCACGCAAGGCTTTAAGTTTTGTCTTGTACCCCCGAAGCTCGGCAGCGTTTGGCAACTTGCCGTGAACCAGTAGGTAAGCGACTTCTTCGAACTCAGCTTGTTCGGCAATGTCAAGAATATCGTAGCCGCGGTAGTGCAGATCGTTGCCAGTGCGCCCTACGGTGCAAAGCGCTGTGTTGCCTGCTGTAACGCCAGACAGTGCGACAGACTTCTTGGGTTTGATAGCCGAGCTAGTAGCCCCATGACTCTCACTCATCAATGCTTTCCTTTAGCAAATAGTTGATCCAAGCGGTGTTCGAATTCCCAGTATCCGATGGCGTCGTATAAGGCCTGACGGGTTTGCATATGTTCGACGACGGCAGCTTGTGTGCCGTCGCGGCGAATCGCTTCGTAGACGGTTTCAGCGGCCTTATTCATTGCTCTAAAAGCCGATAATGGATAGAGCACCATCGCACATCCCGCCGAGGCCAACTCATCGGTTTTAAAGAGCGGCGTTTGACCAAATTCGGTAATGTTTGCCAGTATCGGCACTTTGACTGCATCAGCAAATTCTCGGTACATCGATAACTCGGTAATAGCCTCTGGAAAAATCATATCGGCACCAGCTTCAACGCAGGCGAGAGCTCGCTCAACGGCAGCCTCGAGGCCTTCGACCGCGATTGCGTCGGTTCGGGCCATGATGACAAAATGGGGGTCGGTCCTAGCGTCTGCCGCAGCCTTGATTCGGTCGACCATTTCATCTTTGGAAACGATCTCTTTATTAGGTCGATGTCCGCAACGCTTTGCTCCGACTTGATCTTCGATATGCATTGCGCCCGCACCAAATTTAATCAGTGATTTGACCGTACGTGCCACATTAAAGGCCGAAGCCCCAAAGCCCGTGTCGACATCGACAAGCAGCGGTAAATCGCACACATCAGTGATGCGCCTCACGTCGGTAAGTACATCGTCGAGTCCCGAAATGCCAAGGTCGGGTAGTCCGAGAGAGCCCGCGGCCACCCCGCCACCCGATAAATAAATGGCGCGATACCCAGCTCGCTTTGCAAGCAAGGCATGGTTGGCATTGATGGCGCCGACAATTTGCAACGGCTTTTCTTGGCTTAGTGCTTCACGAAACCTTAGTCCAGGACTGCTCATGAATCAACTCCTCTTGGTTTAACCGAGCAAATGAGCCACTGCCTCACGTTCTTCGCTTAACTCCTTGAGCGTGATGGCAATACGCTCTTGGCTGAAACTGTCGATCTCAAGTCCTTGGACAATGCTGTAGTCGCCATTTTGGCAAGTGACTGGAAAGCCGAACATCACATCTTGCGGAATGCCGTACGAGCCATCCGAAGGGATCCCCATCGTTGTCCATTCGCCGCCTGTGCCATGAGTCCAGTCACGCATATGGTCGATAGCAGCGTTGGCGGCCGAGGCGGCTGATGACAAGCCGCGCGCTTCGATAATCGCTGCTCCGCGTTTTCCGACCGTGGGTAGGAATATGTCGCGATTCCACGCATCATCGTTGATCATTTGCTTGACTGATGACGAACCGATCGTTGCAAAACGATAGTCTGCGTACATCGTGGGGGAATGATTGCCCCAGACACAGAGCTTACGAATGTCGGACACGGGCTTGCCGGTACGAGCCGCGATCTGCGAGAGGGCTCGGTTGTGATCCAAGCGCAACATCGCGGTGAATTGCCGTTTGTTGATCGACGGCGCTGATTTCATAGCGATGTAGGCATTGGTGTTGGCGGGATTGCCCACCACAAGAACTTTGACATCGCGCGAAGCCGATGCGTCCAAGGCCTTGCCCTGCGCGGTGAAGATGGCCGCATTAGCACTTAGCAAGTCTTTTCGCTCCATGCCCGGTCCTCGCGGCCGAGCGCCGACTAATAAGGCATAGTCTGTGTCCTTAAAGGCCTTGTTTGGATCGTTGTGAGCTTCCATGCCGGCAAGCAGCGGAAAGGCACAGTCCTCAAGCTCCATCATGACGCCTTTGAGCGCTTTTTGAGCCTTTTCATCGGGGATCTCCAGCAATTGCAAGATCACGGGCTGATCCTTGCCAAGCATCTCGCCCGAGGCGATACGAAACAAGAGGGCATACCCGATTTGTCCGGCGGCGCCGGTGACTGCGACCCGTTTGGCTGTCTTACTCATGACTTTTCCTGATAGTAGGGTTTATTTAGGTTTGCGCAACATCTCACTCGCCAAGCCTCATAGCGCCGTGGCTTGACTCAGCAAGGCGGGATGCACGGAATACTGTCGGACGATTGTAGAGGCAAGCTGTCCCAACGTCAAAGACTTTTATGTCTTATATAAGAGATAAGACACTGGACAAGTCACGGGCCTCGTGATTCAATCGCAGCATGCAACGCGATCAGTCAAGCGCACTCTCGGTCAATGACGTGCCTACCCCTGACGAATTGGGCAAAGACTCCATGGGTGCACCAACCTTCAGCCCACTTTATCGGCAGATTAAGGACCGTCTCATGCGGGCGCTCGATTTAGGAGAATGGCAGCCTGGGCAAATGGTGCCCAGTGAAAGTGAACTGGCCAGGCGCTTTGCGGTGAGCCAGGGCACGGTGAGAAAGGCGATTGAGGAACTTGCAGCCGAACATGTGCTGGTAAGGCGCCAGGGCAAAGGTACTTTTGTTTCAAGTCATCACGAGGAACGTGCTCAATTCCGTTTTTTGCGATTACGGCGTGATGCAGGGGGCTTGCCTGAGACCGAAAGCCACATTCTTGAATGTCGCCGTTTAAGGCCCCCGGTTGATGTCGCCCGCGAGTTGCAAATGCGAGCGGGTGAATCGGCAGTATTTATTCGCCGAATGTTAAACGTTGACGCTTCGCCGGCAGTTCTTGACGAGTTATGGCTGCCAGCGAATCTTTTTCGCGGTCTGACCCAAGAGCGCTTGCAGCAGTACAAGGGCCCGCTCTACGCCTTGTTTGAGGCAAGTTTTGGAACTCGTATGCTCAAAGCGCGTGAGCAAATCAAGGCAATTGCTTGTCCGCAAGAGCAGTCACGACGCTTAGGGGTGGCGACCGGGACACCGGTTTTGCTGGTCGACAGGCTCTCAACAACCTACCAGGATCGGCCGGTTGAAGTCCGTCGAGGCTATTACCTGACCGAAAACCACCACTACTTTAACGCCTTGGTCTAGGCGTGCTTTGTGAAAGCCCGCGATTTGACGCAAAATGCGCCTGCCACCGAGCAAAAGGCCGCGTCAATACGGTTGGGCTTGGTGCTTGTGCAGCCAAGGTCCGAAGAGTCCTGGCGATTCGAAAAGGGAGTTACTTGTGAGTTCAACACGTCCGCAGTTTCGGAACATTCATGTTTCGCAAATTCTTAGCTATCGGCTGCCGCTTGCGGGTGTGGTGTCGATTCTGCATCGGCTAAGCGGTGCCTTTCTGTTTTTGATCGGCATCCCGCTCGTCTTGTTTACGCTAGATCAAAGCATCGCCTCTGAGATGACCCACGCCCGACTGAGTGCGACCCTTGGGCATCCGTTGGCGAAGTTGATTTGTCTCGCCGTGATTTGGGCATTCCTGCATCATGCCATCGCTGGCATTCGCTATTTGGTCTTGGATTTACACATTGGAACAGCCAAGGAACAGGCCCGATCAAGTGCGAGAGTCGTTCTCATGTTGAGCCTGGCTATGACCGCCGTGGTTGCTCTTCGTCTTTTTGGAGCGTTCTAAGATGGCTAGCAGACGAATCGTCACCGGCGCCCACTACGGTCTTAAAGATTGGCTAGCCCAGCGCATCACCGCTGTTGTTCTTCTTGTTTACACATTTGTAGTGATTGGTGCTGTAAGCCTGGGAGCCGCCGCAAATTATGATCAATGGGCTGGCCTTTTCAGTCAGGCTTGGTTCAAGATCATCACACTGCTTGCGATGTTGGCACTTTGCTGGCATGCCTGGGTGGGTGTGCGCGATATTTACATGGACTACATCAAGCCAACAGCCATCAGGCTTAGCCTTCAGGTGCTAACCATCATCGGCTTGATCGCCTATTTATGCTGGACTGTTCTCATTCTTTGGAAAGTCTAGCGATTAAAGCATTCAGGCTCATCATCTTGTAAACATTGAGGCATTAAACATGACGGAAATCGTAAGCCATTTGGCCAACAATCTTCCAAGACGCCGCTTTGATGCAGTCATCGTCGGTGCGGGTGGCTCAGGGATGCGCTGCTCATTGCAATTGGCACAGGCTGGTTATAGCGTTGCAGTACTGAGTAAGGTTTTCCCGACGCGATCGCATACGGTCGCTGCCCAGGGAGGCATCGGGGCCGCGCTTGGCAATATGTCGGAAGATAGTTGGTACTGGCACATGTTTGATACGGTCAAGGGATCGGATTACCTCGGTGATCAGGATGCGATCGAATTTATGTGCCGCGAAGCGCCAAAGGTGGTTTACGAACTAGAACACTTCGGCATGCCCTTTGACCGTAATCCAGATGGTACGATTTATCAGCGTCCCTTCGGCGGGCATACCGCCAACTTTGGCGAAAAGCCGGTTCAACGTGCCTGTGCGGCAGCAGACCGGACGGGACATGCGCTGCTACATACCTTATACCAACGTAATGTCCAGGCGCGCACACAGTTCTTCGTCGAGTGGATGGCGCTTGACTTGATTCGTGACAGCCAAGGTGCTGTTGTTGGTGTGGTTGCCCTTGAGATGGAAACAGGCGAAGTGATGCTGCTCCAATCCAAGGTCACTGTGCTGGCAACGGGCGGTGCAGGGCGCATTTGGCAGGCCTCGACCAATGCCTTTATCAATACCGGTGATGGCATGGGCATGGCAGCGCGGGCTGCAATACCGCTCGAAGATATGGAATTTTGGCAGTTTCACCCGACCGGGGTTGCCGGCGCTGGTGTACTGATCACCGAAGGCGTTCGTGGCGAGGGTGGCATTTTGTTGAACAAGCACGGCGAGCGCTTCATGGAGCGCTATGCACCAACCCTTAAAGATTTGGCGCCGCGCGATTTTGTCTCGCGTTCGATGGATCAGGAAATCAAAGAAGGTCGAGGCTGTGGCGAGCATGGCGATCATGTGCTCTTAAAGCTAGATCACCTAGGCGCCGAGACCATCATGAAACGTCTGCCCTCGATTCGAGAGATCGCTATCAAGTTTGCTAATGTAGACCCTATCAAGGATCCCATTCCTGTGGTCCCGACGATCCACTATCAGATGGGCGGTATTCCTACGAATTATCACGGTGAGGTCGTTGTACCCAAGGCAGGCAACCCCAATACCGTTGTACCTGGTTTATACGCCATCGGCGAATGTGCCTGTGTATCGGTCCATGGCGCAAATCGCTTGGGCACTAATTCATTGCTTGACTTACTTGTATTTGGTCGTGCTGCCGGCAACCATATTGTGTCGAGTAAGCTCAATGCAGATGAGTATAGGGATTTGCCGCCTGATGCCGGGGATGCTTCGCTTGCAAGATTGGCTCGGCTCGAGTCTTCAAGTTCTGGCGAGAATATCCAAGACGTTGCCAACGATGTTCGTAAGACGATGCAAGCGCACTGCGGGGTCTTCAGGACTGATGAGCTCTTGAAAGAAGGTGTGCAGAAGATTGCAGAACTCGATCAACGAGCCAAGCACATCCATCTGAAGGATAAGTCCAAGGTGTTCAACACGGCGCGCGTTGAAGCGTTGGAACTTGATAATTTGATGGAGACCGCCAAAGCGACTATTGTGTCTGCAGAAGCCCGCAAGGAGAGTCGTGGTGCGCACGCCCATCGCGACTACCCCAATCGTGACGATACCCATTGGATGCGCCACAGCCTTTGGTACTCCGAAGGCAACCGCCTAGACTATAAGCCGGTGGTTTTAAAGCCCCTCACAGTCGACACGTTTACGCCCAAGGCAAGAACTTTTTGAGTTGCTTGGTCGACGCAAAGCACTGTTCGTATGAAGTCGCACACAAAGTTAGCGCAGGAGTCAAGATGAGTAAGACTGTTCGTTTTTCTATTTATCGCTACGATCCCGATAAAGACGCAAAGCCCTACATGCAAGACCTTGAGGTGACCTTGCAGCCCAACGATAAGATGTTGTTGGATGCCTTGATGCGAATCAAGAGCGATTTCGACCCTAGTCTGTCGTTTCGTCGTTCTTGCCGCGAGGGTGTTTGCGGCTCGGATGCGATGAATATCAACGGTAAGAACGGTCTAGCTTGCATTACCAATTTGCGCGATTTGCGTCAGCCGATTGTGTTGAAACCACTACCCGGTCTACCGGTGGTACGCGATCTCATTGTCGACATGACCCAGTTCTTTAAGCAGTACCACTCCGTACAACCTTTCTTGATCAATGACAATCCGCCTCCCGAGAAGGAGCGCTTACAGTCACCCGAGGACCGTGAAGAGCTCGATGGGCTCTACGAGTGCATACTTTGCGCTTGTTGCTCAACGAGCTGCCCGTCGTTTTGGTGGAATCCCGATAAGTTTGTCGGCCCGGCCGGATTGTTACAGGCCTACCGTTTCATTGCAGATACCCGTGATCAGGCGACCTCAGCAAGACTCGACAATCTTGAAGATCCCTATCGACTATTCCGTTGCCACACCATTATGAATTGTGTCGATGTCTGCCCCAAGGGTCTAAATCCAACCAAGGCGATCGGCAAGATTAAAGAACTCATGGTAAAGCGCGCGGTTTAATGACTGAGGCGCTTTGCGATTAGCCCATGAATCGAGTCGCCGAAAGCCCTGAATTTGACGATCAAGCCAGTCTGCGACGTTTGCGTTGGCGCTGCAGGCGGGGTTTGTTGGAGAATGATTTGCTTCTCACCCGATTTCTCGATCGTTTTGAACAAAAATTGACCGCAGATTTCGTCTTTGGACTCGACCAATTATTGAACTTATCGGACAATGAATTGCTCGATCTCGTGCTTGATAGGAAGCAGCCTGAGGCTGAGTTGCTTGACCCGCGTGTGATGGTGGTGCTCAAAGCTTTGCGGGCTGTTTAGCGTCTGCCGCATCGCAATCAGTTTTGCTATGACCTTTGAGAGTCGCTTGTCACGAGCGAACGGTTTTTGTAGTTGTTTGATTAACCTTTGATGAAGAGTTGCCATGTCTGATACAAAAGCGACGATCAGCTTCACCGATGGAACGCCCTCGGTCGATTTTCCCATTTACAAGGGCTCCATTGGCCCGGACGTTATCGATATTAGGAAGCTTTACGGTCAAACCGGTAAGTTCACCTTCGATCCAGGTTTTATGTCGACGGCTGCTTGTGAATCCAAGATCACCTATATTGATGGCGATCAGGGAGAGTTGCTCTATCGGGGCTATCCGATTGAGCAAGTTGCAGTGCAGTGCGATTATCTAGAGACCTGTTATCTCCTGCTTAACGGCGAATTACCAAACCGCGCCCAACGTGATCAATTTGTAGGCACCGTGACAAAACACACGATGGTGCATGAACAAATGCAACGCTTCTTCCAGGGCTTTCGTCGAGACGCACATCCGATGGCTGTGCTTGTAGGTGTGGTCGGTGCGCTTGCTGCTTTTTATCACGATAGTCTCGATATCAACAACCCTGCGCATCGGGAAATATCTGCCATCCGACTCATCGCCAAGATGCCCACCCTGGTTGCCATGGCGTATAAGTATTCGATTGGACAACCCTTCATGTACCCGCAAAATTCGCTTTCCTATAGCGCTAATTTTATGCGGATGATGTTTGGGAATCCTTGTGAGGCATATGAAGTTAATGACGTCTTGGTGCGAGCGCTCGATCGGATTTTGATATTGCACGCTGACCATGAGCAAAATGCATCGACATCGACGGTACGATTGGCTGGCTCCTCGGGCGCCAATCCTTTTGCGTGCATCGCAGCAGGTATCGCAACCCTCTGGGGGCCAGCACACGGTGGCGCTAATGAGGCCTGTTTGGTCATGCTCAATGACATTCAAAAAATGGGTGGCGTTGAGAAAATTGGTGAATTTATTAAGCAGGTTAAGGACAAGCAGTCAACCGTCAAGTTGATGGGTTTTGGTCATAGGGTTTATAAGAACTATGATCCCCGTGCCAAGTTGATGCGTGAGACCTGCCATGAGGTCTTGGGCGAGCTTGGCCTTGGTGATGACCCGCTCTTCAAATTGTCAATGAAGCTTGAACAAATTGCGCTCGAGGATGATTACTTTATTCAACGCAAGCTTTACCCGAACGTAGATTTCTATTCTGGGATTGTTCAAAAAGCGATGGGTATTCCGACTGATATGTTTACTTGCATTTTTGCGCTTGCGAGGACGGTTGGATGGATTTCGCAGTGGACTGAGATGATCGCTGATCCGGAATATAAAATCGGTCGACCGCGCCAACTCTTCAATGGTGCTTCGCGACGAGACGTTTTGCCCTTGGATCAGCGGCGGTAGCAGGATAAAGGGGATGTCAACACGACATATGTTCCCCGGTGTGATAAGTGGTGGAGCAGGCCGGAAGTTCTTATGAACTTCCGGTTTTTTTTTGGCATCAGGTTTGGGTGTGAAGCTCAAAAAAGCAGAAAAGGTTAATCAAAACAAATACCAATTGCGATAACAGTGAACGAGGGAGGATGTGTTGGACGCTACAAACATAAAAAACCCAGATTATTTTCACAAAGTTGTTGACTGCCAATGGGCTTGTCCGGCCCATACGCCCGTACCCGAATACATTCGGAAAATTGCTGCAGGCCGCTTTGATGAGGCCTACATGATTAATTGGAAGTCCAATGTGTTTCCTGGCATTTTGGGGCGGACCTGTGACCGACCTTGTGAACCAGCGTGCAGGCGCGGACGCGTTGAAGCGTCGAATCTTGAGCGCCCAGAGCCCGTAGCGATCTGTCGTTTGAAACGGGTTGCTGCAGACATGAAGTCTGACGTCAAGTCGATGATGCCTAAGCGCTCAAGCCACCGTAATGGTAAGCGGATCGCCTGCATTGGTGCAGGGCCGTCCTCTCTGACCGTGGCGCGAGATCTTGCTCCTTTGGGCTATGAGGTGACGGTTTTTGATCGTGATCATCGGCCAGGCGGCATGATCTGGTCGCAGATTCCGAGATTCCGTTTGCCTATGGAAGTTATCGACGAAGAGGTGGGCTACATCCTCGATCTTGGCGTTCGCTTTGAGCAGCGCCATGTCGAGTCCATGAAGGCGATGCTGGAGGAGCGTTTCGACGCTATATTTGTTGGAACTGGTGCGCCCAAAGGAAGAGATCTTGACCTGCCAGGTCGAAGCGAGGCCTCTGCCAATATCCACGTAGGTATTCAGTGGCTTGCCTCGGTATCGTTCGGGCATAGAGAACAGATCGGATCACGTGTCATTGTCTTGGGCGGCGGTAATACGGCGATGGATTGTTGTCGAACTGCGAGGCGTTTAGGCGGTGAGGATGTAAAGGTCATTGTTCGTTCTGGCTTTGAGGAGATGAAAGCCTCGCCTTGGGAGAAGGAAGATGCCATGCATGAAGGGATTCCGATCCTTAACTATCTTGTTCCGACGGCTTTCGTCCACGAAAACGGCAAACTAACAGGGATGCGCTTTGATCGTGTGGTGGCTCAGTTCGACGACAAGGGTAGGCGCAAATTGGTATCGGCAGGTGAGCCCGAGCAATTCTTCCCCTGTGACGATGTGCTTATTGCGGTCGGTCAGGAAAACGCTTTCCCCTGGATTGAATCCGACGCGGGTATTGATTTCGATGAGTGGGGTATGCCGAGGCTCGATCCAAAGAGTTTTCAGTCGAGTCTTCCAAAGGTCTTTTTTGGCGGTGATGCGGCTTTTGGACCTAAGAACATTATTTGGGCCGTGGCCCATGGACATGATGCGGCGATTTCGATCCACAAGCACCTCGAGGGTAGCGATCTACTCGATCGACCCCTCGCCGGTATGAGCCTGATGTCGCAAAAGATGGGTATCCATGAATGGAGTTATGACAACGAGATTCTTCCAGAGAAGCGCCACAAAGTGATGTGGGCCGATGTTGAAGTCACACTCAAGAACGTGAGCATGGAAGTCGAGCTTGGATTCGACCCGGCGAGCGCTTGGAAGGAAGCGCAACGCTGTTTGAATTGCGATGTACAAACCGTCTTCGAAGCAAAGTTATGTATCGAGTGCGATGCCTGCGTTGATATTTGTCCCATGGATTGCATCAGCTTTGTACCCGATGGTGATGAAGCCGACCTGCGGACAAGACTGAAAGCGCCCGCGACTAATACAAGTCAAGATTTGTATATCAGTAACGGTTTGAAAACAAATCGAGTGATGGCCAAAGACGAAGACGTTTGCCTGCATTGTGGGCTCTGCGCCGAGCGTTGCCCCACGGGTGCTTGGGACATGCAAAAGTCGTTGATTCAAATGGTTCACGCGACAGAGCTTGAATGCTCGAAGCGGCATGCAGGCGCTGCACTTGTGGAGGCATGATGAAGAGGATTGAAGCGGTTAATGATTTTGTGGTGAAGTTTGCCAATGTGAATGGCTCGGGATCGGCCTCAGCCAACGAATTATTTGCTCGATCCTTTTTGCGTATGGGTATTCCTGTCTCGCCGCGGAATATTTTCCCATCGAATATTCAAGGGCTTCCGACTTGGTACGAAGTAAGAGTGACCGAGCGAGGTTGGCTGGGTAGGCGTGGTGGGGTCGACATGATGGTCGCGATGAATCCGCAAACTTGGGATCAGGATGTAAAGGAAGTCGAGCCTGGTGGATATCTCTTTTATGACAATACAAAGGTCATACCCCACAGCAAGCTAAGACCTGATATTCACGTTGTTGGCATGCCGCTCACTGAGATTTGCAATAGTACGTATAGCAATCCAAGAGAGCGCCAACTTTTCAAGAACATTATTTGTTTAGGCGCACTTGCAGGGATGATGGGTATCGACGTCGAGGCTATCATTAGCCTCATCGCCGAGCAATACAAGGGTAAAGAGCGATTACTTCAGCCCAATGTTCAGGCGCTACGCTTGGGTCTGAACTATGCAGCATCGCAGCTCCAGGATGCAATTGGCCTGAGGGCGCAAGCGGCCGACGCAGTGGGTCAGCGCATTTTTATGGAGGGTAATGCTGCTGTAGCACTGGGAGCAGTCTACGGTGGGGCGACCGTATGTGCCTGGTACCCCATCACGCCCTCATCATCGGTTGCCGAGGCTTTTCAACGCTACTGTGCCAAATTCCGGGTTGACCCCGAGTCGGGTGAGCATCGTTATGCCATTGTCCAGGCCGAAGACGAACTGGCCTCAATTGGCATGGTTTGCGGAGCGGGTTGGAACGGTGCGAGAGCGTTTACCGCAACCTCGGGGCCTGGCATTTCGCTCATGGCCGAATTTGTAGGCCTTGCTTATTTTGCCGAGATTCCTGCAGTGATTGTCGATGTGCAGCGTGGCGGTCCCTCAACAGGCATGCCGACACGAACCCAGCAATCTGACGTGCTTGCATGTGCGTATCTTTCGCACGGTGACACCAAACATATCTTGCTGTTTCCTCAAGACCCGCATGAGTGTTTTACCATGACGGCTGATGCACTTGATCTGGCCGAACGACTGCAAACGCCGGTTTTTGTGATGACTGATCTTGATATTGGTATGAATCACCGACTTTGTGAACCCTTGAGCTGGCAAGAGGGCAGGCAATACGATCGAGGCAAGGTCATGACGGCAGCGATGCTTGACGAGGGTCGCGTCTTCGGAAGATATCTGGATGTGGACGGCGATGGCATTCCCTTCAGGACTTATCCTGGCACCCACCCGACTAAGGGCGCCTATTTCACCCGTGGGACCTCAAAAAATCCCTACGCGGTCTACTCGGAGGCAGGCGCAGACTACCAGTACAACATGGAGCGTCTCAACGATAAGCACGCACAGGCGCGCCATATCGTGCCACAGCCAGAAATTCGCATCATGGATCCGCAGGCTAGCGATGCTGTTTTATATTTTGGATCAACCGCACCTGCTATGGACGAAGCACTTGAGGCTATGAATTTAGCGGGACACGTGCTGAATGCCTGTCGGATTCGCGCCTTTCCGTTTTCCGATGACATAGCCGCCTTTGTGGCCCATCATCAGCGCGTATTTGTGATCGAGCAAAACCGCGATGCCCAGATCAAGAGCTTGTTGGTCAACGAGGCGGGTATTTCACCTGAGCGGTTGCAGGCGATCTTGCACTACGACGGGACGCCAATTACTGCACGCTTTATCAAGGCTGCCATGCTTCATGCCATGCAAGCCGACCATCAGATCGATGAGCCATCGCGAGCACCAAAAGATAAAGCAGCAAGCGATAAAGCGGCCACTGATAAAGAGGTCACAGATAAGGCAGCCAGGGAGCAAGCAGCATGACTTATCTTGCCAAACCAAAGCTACATCACCCAAGTTTGCGTGCCAATCAAGTCGGCTATACGAGGCGAGACTACGAGGGTAAGGTCTCAACCTTATGCGCGGGATGCGGTCACGATTCAATTTCTGCAGCGATTATTGAAGCCTGCTGGGAACTCAACCTTCAGCCCCATCGTCTTGCCAAACTTTCCGGTATTGGTTGCTCCTCCAAAACGCCCGATTATTTTCTGGGCAACTCTCATGGTTTCAACACGGTCCATGGCCGAATGCCATCGGTGCTGACGGGCGCAAATCTCGCCAATCGCGATTTAATATTTTTGGGTGTGTCAGGCGATGGCGATTCTGCGTCGATTGGACTAGGGCAGTTTGCACATGTGATGCGTCGCGGCGTCAATATGCTTTATGTTTTAGAAAATAATGGTGTCTACGGTCTGACCAAGGGCCAGTTTTCGGCCACGGCAGATCCAGGGTCGAAGGCCAAAAAGGGGATGATTAACACCGACTCGGCGATAGATACCGTCTCGCTCGCCATTTTAATGGGTGCAAGCTTTGTGGCGAGGGCTTTCTCCGGCGACAAACATCAGTTGGTGCCTTTGATCAAAGCCGGTCTTGCCCATGAGGGTGCAGCCTTTATTGATGTGATCAGCCCTTGTGTTGCATTTAACAATCATGACGGATCAACCAAGAGTTATGACTACATCAGAGAACATAATGAGGCAGTGAACCGTCTCGACTTCTGGCCAAACAAAGAAGCTATTACGGTTGACTATGATGAAGGCGAAGTCGTGCATGTTGCTCAGCACGACGGTACTTGGCTTAGGCTCAGGAAAATCCGCGAGAGCTTTGATCCGAGCGACCGGGTGGGTGCGATGAATCAGATTCAGTCGCATGCTGCAAAGGGCGAGATCCTTACTGGTTTGCTCTATCTCAACCCTGAGGCAAAAGATCTACATGCCCACCTCAATACCGACCATCGGCCCTTAAATAGCTTGCGTGCCGAAGATTTGTGCCCTGGTACGGCAGCCCTTGAGCGTCTTAACGCGAGTTTGCGTTAATGCTCTGGTATCCTCCGCCTCGATCTGCAGCGTAGCGGGGGGCATCAGCAAAAGCGGGGCGTAGGGATCAAATGAGCGCCGATGCTTGGTCGGCTAATCAATCGTCGATAAGAAGTTCGTTTTGAAAGGTAAAGCGTCATGATGAAGCAATTCCAAACCAACTCTTACCTGTTTGGTGGTAACGCTCCCTACATTGAGGAGCTCTATGAGAATTACCTCGCAAACCCCGGATCGGTCCCGGATCAATGGCGCACCTATTTCGATCGGATGCAATCGGTCCCTTCAGCCGATGGTTCGATGCAGTTCAGAGATGTTCCTCATGCGCCAATTGTTCAGTCGTTTGCCGAGCGATCGCGCGAGGGTAGCCTTCAGCCACGCCAGATGGGCGGTGACGCTGCAAGTGCCCGCAAGCAGGTTTATGTCCAGCAACTCATTGCGGCTTACCGCTTTCTCGGCAATCGTTGGGCTGACCTCGACCCATTAAAGCGGCAGGAGCGGGAGTCGATTCCAGAGCTTGAGCCTGCGTTTTATGATTTCACCGAAGGTGATCACGCCAACGTTTATTCCACCGCGAACACCTTTTTTGGCGCGGAGTCGATGACGCTGCGCGATTTGATGACCGCCTTACGCGACACTTATACAGGCAGTATCGGTGCAGAATTTATGCATATTGCCGATCCTGAGCAAAAGCGATGGATGCAGCAGCGCATGGAAAGTTGCCGTGGCCGTCCGAGCTTTTCCGTTGACCAAAAGAAACGGATCCTGGATCGTGTGACAGCCGCTGAAGGTTTGGAACGTTATCTTCACACGAAGTATGTTGGTCAAAAACGCTTTTCATTGGAAGGCGGAGAGAGTTTTATCGCATCGATCGACGAAGTTATTCAGCGCGCTGGTAGCCAGGGTGTCCAGGAAATCGTGATCGGCATGGCACACCGCGGGCGTTTAAATGTGCTTGTCAATACACTGGGCAAAATGCCTGCTGACTTGTTTGCTGAATTCGAAGGTAAGCATGCCGATGATCTTCCCTCGGGCGATGTGAAGTACCACAAGGGATTCTCAAGTGATGTGACGACACCTGGCGGACCAGTGCATTTAACGCTTGCTTTTAATCCCTCCCACCTTGAGATTGTCAACCCGGTGGTCGAGGGTTCAACCCGAGCGAGAATGGATCGTCGTGGTGACCACTCAGGGTCTCAGGTCTTGTCGGTGCTAGTCCACGGCGATGCGGCCTTTGCAGGTCAGGGCGTTGTGATGGAAACACTGAATCTTGCCCAGACTCGTCACTACGGCACTTGGGGTACGGTTCATCTTGTGATCAATAATCAGATCGGTTTCACTACCTCCGATCCGCGTGACTCAAGGTCGACTCTTTACTGCACCGATGTTGTCAAAATGATTGACGTACCGGTCTTGCATGTGAATGGCGACGACCCCGAGGCAGTGGTCTTTGCCACCCAAATTGCCGTTGATTTTCGCCAGACCTTTAAAAAAGATGTGGTTGTCGACATTATTTGTTTTAGAAAGTTGGGGCACAACGAGCAAGATACGCCCTCGGTAACCCAGCCCTTAATGTATAAGAAAATTGCTCAGCACCCTGGCACCAGAAAGCTTTTTGGTGACCACTTGGTAGCCCAAGGCGCGGTACCCGCCGACTACCCGGATCAACAAGTGACAGCGTTTCGAGCTGCCATGGATGAGGGCAGGCACACGAGTGACCCGGTGCTAACAAACTTCAAGAGTAAGTTTGCGATTGACTGGTCTCCTTTCTTGAACAGTAAGTGGACCGATGCCGCTGATACGGCAGTCCCATTGGCCGAATTGCAGCGCCTTGGCAAACGCATCACAACCGTGCCTGATGGTTTTGCTATCCATCCCTTGGTGGATCGGGTTATCAAGGACAGGCGCGCCATGGCCGAAGGCAAGCTAGCACTTGATTGGGGTATGGGCGAGCATCTCGCCTTTGCAAGTGTGCTCGCCAATGGATACGGCGTTAGGCTTTCAGGACAAGACTGTGGGCGTGGGACCTTTACCCACCGACATGCGGTGTTACATGACCAGGCTCGCGAGCGCTGGGATTCGGGCAGCTACACGCCCTTGCAACATGTAGCCGACGACCAAGGCGAATTCACAGTGATCGACTCGGTGCTATCCGAAGAGGCGGTCTTGGGCTTTGAGTATGGTTATTCGACCGCTGAACCCAATAAGCTTGTGATTTGGGAAGCTCAATTTGGCGATTTTGCAAACGGCGCTCAAGTGGTGATCGATCAATTCATCAGCTCTGGCGAGGCGAAATGGGGCAGGGTAACCGGTTTGACCTTGATGCTCCCGCATGGCTATGAAGGTCAAGGACCCGAGCACTCCTCAGCACGCATCGAGCGCTTTTTGCAGCTTTGCGCCGAGCACAATATGCAAATCGTACAACCCACAACCCCTGCACAGATTTTCCATGTCTTGCGCCGCCAAATGATTCGGAGTTTTCGCAAGCCGCTGGTCTTGTTCACACCCAAGTCTTTGTTAAGGCATAAAGAGGCGATCTCTTCGCTCGATGATCTAGCTAAGGGATCGTTTCAATTAATTATCGGAGAATCCGATAAGCGTATCGATCCCCAAAAGGTTAAGCGTGTGATTGTGTGTTCGGGCCGACTTTATTTTGACTTGCTCGCAGCGCGGCGCGAGGCCGAGCGTGATGATTTAGCGATCATTCGTGTCGAACAACTCTATCCGTTTGGGCAAAAGGCTTTTGAGGCAGAAGTGAAGCGCTATGCGGCTGCGACAGACTGGGTATGGGCTCAGGATGAACCTCAAAATCAGGGGCCCTGGTTCTACATCCAGCACCACATGCAAGACGCCTTTAAGGATGGTCAGCGATTGATTTATGCGGGTCGTCCAGCTTCAGCCTCTCCCGCTGTTGGTTACTACGATAAGCACTATGCGCAGTTAAAAGAGCTGATCGCCACTGCTTTTGGTGATAGCAAGCCTGCCAAGCGTTCGAGCAAAGCAAAATCCTAATTTCTTTTTGATTGAGTCACTGGAGTTACTCATGGCCTTGATTGAAGTAAAAGTACCGCAGCTTTCTGAATCGGTTGCAGAAGCAACCTTGCTAAATTGGCATAAAAAGCCGGGCGAGGCGGTTGCTCGCGATGAGAATTTGATCGATATAGAAACCGATAAGGTCGTGCTTGAACTTCCCGCGCCCGATGCAGGTGTATTGTCCCAAGTACTTAAACAGGACGGCGATACCGTGGTTGCCGGCGAAATCATTGCCATGATCGATACCGATGCAAAGGCAGCAGCAGTTGCGCCGCAAGCGGCAAGCCAACCCGCGACGGCTCAAGCGGTTCAAAGCCCCACGGTCTCCGTCGCTGCGAGTGGGTCAAAGCAGGGGGTGCCCATGCCAGCTGCGGCCAAGTTGATGGCCGAGCAGCAACTTAGCGCTTCGGATGTCACAGGAACAGGCCGCGACGGTCGAATCACCAAGGGCGATGTGCTCGCGGTTGATCGCGCTAAATCAGGCGCTGGTCAGGCAGTGGGTGCGGTAACGGCTGCGGCAGCCCACAAGGTGGCAGCGGCTAGTTTGCCTCCGGTGCCTGCACCAGCGGATTTGAGCGGCTTGCTTGAGGGTCGTCCTGAGCAGCGGGTACCGATGTCAAGGCTGCGGGCGAGGGTTGCTGAGCGTTTGCTGCAATCGCAGGCGAACAATGCCATCCTGACAACTTTTAATGAAGTCAACATGCAGCCGGTGATGGATTTGCGCAAGAAGTATGCAGATCGATTCGAAAAAGAGTACGGTGTACGTCTTGGTTTTATGTCGTTCTTTGTAAAGGCAGTAGTTCACGGACTTAGAAAGTATCCGGTTGTTAATGCATCAGTCGACGGTAATGACATTGTTTATCACGGTTATTTTGATGTTGGCGTTGCTGTGGGTTCGCCCCGTGGCCTTGTCGTACCTGTGATTCGAAATGCGGATCAGCTAAGCTTTCCGCAGATTGAGCGGACGATTGCAGACTTCGGCAAGCGCGCTCAAGACGGCAAACTTGGTATTGAAGAACTTAGTGGCGGTACCTTCTCGATTTCGAACGGTGGTGTTTTTGGATCGATGTTGTCGACGCCTATTATCAATCCGCCGCAGTCGGCTATCTTGGGTGTTCACGCGACCAAAGAACGTGCAGTTGTGGAAAACGGTCAGGTTGTGATTCGCCCGATTAATTACTTTGCCGTGTCTTACGATCACCGGATTATCGATGGGCGTGAGGCTGTTCTCTTTCTTGTTGCGATTAAAGAAGCGCTCGAGGATCCCTCGCGACTGCTGCTTGATCTCTGAATCGAAGGGGGCATCTCATGAGTCAGCAGTTTGATGTTCTGGTTATCGGCGCCGGTCCGGGCGGCTATATTGCAGCAATTCGTGCCGCACAACTCGGCTTTAAAGTGGCGTGTATTGAGCGCTGGCGTAATCCAAAGGGCGATCGCGTTCTCGGTGGTACCTGCCTAAACGTCGGTTGCATCCCTTCCAAAGCCTTGCTTGCTTCGAGCGAGCATTTTGAGTCGGTTCAATCCCATTTAGATGTCCATGGGATTTCAGTCAAATCGGCCTCGATCGATGTCTCAAAAATGCTTGGCAGAAAAGACCAAATCGTTGGCAAGATGACCAAGGGTATTGAGTATTTGTTCAAGAAGAACAAGATCACTTGGTTGAAGGGACATGGCAAATTTGTCGGCAGGCAAGCAGATCGCTTTGCGGTCGATGTGTTTGAGAACGGTCCCGAGGACGGTGATGCGAAGGATCGCGTCGAAGCGAGTAAGGTGATTATCGCTACAGGGTCAAAGGCGCGTCACCTAGCAGGCATACAGGTCGATCAAGAATATATATGTGATAACGAAGGTGCACTGCAGTTCGAAACCGTACCGAAGCGGCTTGGTATTATTGGTTCGGGCGTGATCGGTCTAGAGCTTGGATCGGTCTGGCGTCGCTTGGGTGCTGAGGTTACAATTCTTGAAGCGCTCCCGGACTTTCTTGCCGCTGCCGATCAAGCTGTTGCTAAAGAGGCTTGGAAGCTTTTCACCAAACAGGGCTTATCGATTCAACTCGGCGCGAAAGTCGACAGCGTCGCGATTGAAGGTAAAGGTAAAGCCAAGCAGGTGGTCATGCATTACAGCGATCCCAAGGGTGAAGCCAAAACCCTCGAGGTGGACCGCTTGATTGTTTCGGTGGGGCGTCAACCGCTTACGGAGAGTCTTGGGCTTGAGTCGGTGGGTATTGAGACTGATCAACGCGGCTTTATCCCTGTCGATGCGCACTGTGCAACCAGCGTCGAAGGTATCTATGCGATCGGCGATGTGGTGCGCGGCCCGATGCTTGCCCATAAGGCAGAAGATGAGGGTGTGATGGTGGCTGAGATCATGGCCGGTCAAAAACCCCACATCGATTACCAGTGCATCCCATGGGTGATTTACACCAGCCCTGAAATCGCCTGGGTGGGCCGTACCGAGCAAGAGCTCCAAAAAGAAGGTAGGGCTTTCAAGACCGGGCAGTTTCCCTTTGCAGCCAACGGCCGTGCTTTAGGAATGGATGCTGCAGATGGCTTTGTGAAAATGATCTGCGATAAGGACACCGATGAAATACTGGGTGTTCATATTGTGGCTGCAGCTGCATCTGATTTAATCGCCGAGGCTGCACTGGCCATGGAGTTCAAGGCTTCGGCAGAAGATGTTGCTAGGGTTTGTCATCCGCATCCTTCCTTGTCTGAGGTCATGCGCGAAGCTGCGCTTGCCGCAACAGAAAATCGTGCGCTAAATCTTTAAGATAAGGTTCACGGGGGCGATGGCCGACGCTGTAGAGCGCGGGTCGCCCCTGATCACGTCAGCACGATGGATTTATTGCAGGCTTATCGCCAGGAGATTGAACGTAGGGACTTGATCGAAGATCAGGTTCAGATCGAGGCCGTTGAGCGCTTGCAGCGACTCGCCATCGATATGGAGCGCTACGAACGATCTCGTGCGGGCCTTCTCACACGGCTATTTTCGAAGCAAAAAGCGCCCAAGGGTCTCTGGCTTTGGGGTGGCGTGGGTCGAGGTAAAAGCTTCATCATGGATTTGTTCTTTGAATCGCTCGATGTCGAGCGCAAGGGACGTTTCCATTTTCATGAATTCATGAGAGAGGTTCATCGCGAGCTGGAGGCCCACAAGGGCCAAGCTAACCCGCTTGACAGCGTTGGCTTGCAAATTGCAAAACGATATCAAATCTTGTGTTTTGACGAGTTCCACGTGTCTGATATCGCTGACGCCATGATCCTGGAGCGTCTTTTAAAGGTCGTTTTTTCGCAGGGCTTGGTACTTGTTTGTACGTCCAACTACCAACCCGAGAAGCTTTATCCCAATGGCTTGCATCGCGACCGCATACTGCCTGCGATTGCCTTGCTTGAACACTGCCTTGATCTCATGCAACTCGATGCGGGCATTGACTACAGACGCCGTGCGCTCGAGCAATTGCCAGCTTACCTTTGCCCCAATGGAGCGCAAGCCGATGCGCAAATGCTGGCAAGCTTTGAACGCCTGGCTGACGGGCCTATACAGCGAGCGTGTCACCTCGTGGTGGCGCATCGCCAACTGCCTTGCAATGGACGAGCAGGTGGGGTCATATGGCTTAACTTTGACGCATTGTGTGGTTCGCCGCGCTCGCAGATCGATTATCTTGAGATTGCAGCCCAATTCCATACGGTTTTGCTGCAAGACGTGCCCATCATGCCGCCAGCGATGGCCTCTGAGGCGCGTCGCTTTGTGTGGCTGATCGATGTGTTTTATGACCAGGGTGTCAAACTCATCGTCAGTGCGGCCGACGAACCCGAAATGCTGTATCGCGAGGGGGCTTTAGTCAACGAGTTTGCCAGGACAGCTTCGCGCCTTATCGAGATGCAATCCAAAGCCTACCGCGATCGTCCAAGAAGGATTTTGATGCAAGGGGGATTGGCAGCCGAGCAGCCGAGTGCGAAAATCGGGCATGGACTTTGAGACGATCACAAACCGCATCCGGGAACTTCAGCTCGAACATCGCGGCCTTGATGCGATGATCGAGGCCATTGCCGAGCAAACTCATTTTGATGAACTTCAATTGCGACGTCTGAAGAAGCGCAAATTGCAAATCAAAGACAGTATTGTCCAGCTCCAGATCATGCTGGTGCCTGACGTTCCCGCATAGGCTGGCTACTTGACACAAGCGATCGGCGCGGTGTCCGCCGTCCTTGGCCCGGAGGGATTACTCGTGGGAAAGCCTGGCTTTCGCTTCAGGAGCCAGCAATTTGAGATGGCGCTGGCGGTTGAGCGGGCGCTAGCGCTTCATGAGTCCTTACTTGTCGAGGCGGGGACTGGCGTCGGAAAGACCTTCGCCTATCTTGTTCCAGCGCTTTTGTCGGGTAAGAAGCTTTTGATTTCAACCGGCACGAAGGCCCTACAAGACCAGCTGCTCCATCGAGATTTGCCTGCATTACTTGATCACTTGAGTGCCTCGGCGCAGGTTTGCCAGCTTAAAGGGCGAAGCAATTACGTGTGCCATTACCATCTCGAGCGCCATCTCCGAGAGGGGCGCTTTAGCAGACGTGAAGACGCAACATGCTTGCTCAAGATTCGCGCCTTTGCAGCACGAAGTGACACGGGTGATCGAAGCGAATGCGATGAGCTCCCTGACGAATCACCGGTATGGGCCATGGCTACTGCAACTCGCGACACTTGTCTGGGCAGTCAGTGCGCTGACTATGGACGTTGTTTCGTGATGCGGGCTAGGCAGCGAGCTCATCAGGCCGACTTAGTGGTGGTCAATCACCATTTGCTTTGTGCAGACTTGGCGCTCAAAAGTGAAGGGATTGCCGATTTACTTCCCGAGGTCGAAGGCATTGTGGTCGACGAGGCGCATCAACTGCCAGAGACGGCGATCCAGTTTTTTGGACGATCATGGTCGATTAGGCAGGGTCAGGAATTTGCCCGCGATCTCTTGCGCATTGGATTAGCGGAGGCAAGCGATGCGGCTGATTGGATCCATTGGCGCGATTCATTAGAGCAGTCGCTCAGGGAATTACGCTTGGCAGCCGACAGCCCATCCAAGATGGAATGGTCTAGCGAGCATCCCCGATATGCTCGTATCACGCCCGTGCTTGAGCAGTTGATTGAAGATTTAGAACGATTACATGTCTTGTTACAGGAGCAGGTTGTTCGCGGGGAAGAGCTTGGCTTACTACTTGCTCGCTTAACCGAGATGATTGCGTTTTTTCCTCATTTTTTGCCTAAGCGCGAACCGCAAACTCCAGAAAGTGAAGCGCTCGATGATCAACAGGTTTTATGGCTTGATATCAGTCGCACAGGGCTTAGTTTTCATCAAACACCTATGGACGCAGCGAAGGCGATCAGCCAGGCGCTCGGTGAGCGACCTAAGGCGTTGATTTTTACTTCAGCAAGCCTTGCTGTGGCAGGAGATCTTCAGCATGTGGCACATCGGCTAGGCTTGGAGGACGCGAAGACCCTATGTATCGACAGTCCCTTTGACTATGCGCAGCAGGCAAGGCTTTATGTGCCTCGCGGTTGCGGCGATCCTAACCATCCTGCATTTGCCGGCTTGATGGCCGAGCATATTTGGCCCCTGATTTTGCACAACAAGGGGCGTGCATTTATTTTATGTACCAGTCTAAGAATGGTAACAGCGCTTCATCAAGCGCTATTGAGTTTGCAGGCAACAACCCAGGTAACAGGCTTGCACATCGAATGGTTGATTCAAGGCGCTATGAGTAAGGCTGCGATGTTGCACAGTTTCAAACAGGGTGCTGCGCCGGTGCTGATTGGTAGTGCAAGCTTTTGGGAGGGCGTCGATGTGGTCGGTGACCAACTCTCGCTCGTCATCATCGACAAGTTGCCTTTTGCGCCTCCGGATGATCCTGTCTTAAAAGCACGTATTCGTCGTGCGAAAATTAAAGGTGATGACGTGTTTGGCCAGTGGCAACTTCCGCAGGCGGCGATGAGTCTGAAGCAGGGCGCCGGACGGCTAATTCGAAGTGAATCTGATGTCGGTTTATTGGTTGTTTGTGATGAGCGACTCGTTACCCGAGGATACGGCAAGGCCTTGTTGCGAAGCCTGCCGGGCTTTCCGTTGATTCGTGATGCGATGGACGCCATGGAGTTCTTGACCAAGACGAGCGCTGATGGCAACCTTCCGACGCCACAGCAGGTTGCTACACCTAGCCGAGCAGATCGGGAATTAAACAGAAAAGGTAGCTAGATGATGAGTCGCTTTAAATTAGTCAGCCTTGGTTTTCTTTTTTTGTCGAGCCTGGCGCAGGCCACAACGGTCATAGACCTTGATGAAAAAGCGCTTCAAGCTAAAGCGCGTGAGGCCGCCACGGCTGGCGTTAAGATTCAGTGTTCGCAGGCCCAGCAGCCCACCTTAACGGCACATGTGCCTGCTTTGTCGAGAGCATATGTGTTGCACCGCGGTCTGATTTGGGTTGTCGATGCCGACAGCGGCGATTTGGTGCATCCAAGCGCCTATGTGCTATCGCAAGGTGTTGTTCGGTGGCGCAACGAAGCAATCGGCTTTGCGATAAGGCCATTTCGACCACGGCATGAAATTCATCTCGCGACCATGCAAGAATTTGCCGACGGCAATCAGCTTACGGGCCCTTTTCCATGTAAGCTCGTGCGGGGCAGCATCCAGAGTTTGTCCTAGAAAGGAAACACTGTTCCGGCGGCAGCCAGCATTTGCCTTAAACCAAGTCTGAAGCCTTACCGCCAGAACTCCCACCAACGACTCGACTTGCTAAGTCCTGCCACGAGCTTGCCGCTATTTGGATAGTTAAGTTTAAAAACACGCTCAGCATCGTCGGCCTGTTGAGTCAGGCCGAGTTCACGGCTGGCGAGGATCAAGACAACCAGCGCTTCTTCGATGGCAGGAGTATCTGGAAACTGTTGGAGAAGTTGTTGGGCGCGATTGGCAGCAGCCACATGAGCACCGCGAATCCAGTAAAACTTGGCAATGCTCAACTCACCTTCAGCCATGGTATTGACCAGGTACCGTAGGCGCTGCCTTGCGTCGTCGGCGTAGGCGCTTTCGGGGTAACGCTCAAGCACCACGCGGAACGCGTCATAGGCTTGACGGCTCGCTTTTAAATCGCGATCGGCGAGGCTTTGGCCACCAAGCTTGACCAGCAAACCCAGTTGATCATTGAAATGAATAAGCCCGCGCAAATAAAAAACATAGTCCATGGCCGGACTACTTGGGTACATTTTGGAAAAACGCTCTAGTGTCGATAGCGCTTGTTCTTTCTCGCCCAGCCGGTAATGGCCGTAGGCCAATTCAAGTTGCGCTTGTTGTGCGTATCGACCAAAGGGGTAGCGCGATTCGAGGCGACCAAATAATCGGGTTGCCTGAGCAAGATTACCCGCTGAAAGTTCAGCCTTCGCCTCGGCATATAGTTTTTCTGCGGTCCACCCTGCGGTCGGATCCGGACCATCGCCGCCTAGACCGCAGCTACTAAGTGCCAAGCCCAAGCCAAGAAGCAGGGCTGCCAGTGCAGCTCGCGGCTTTTGTTTCGCCAGTGATTCAGTCATGCTTGGTCTCGGATGGTGTTGGGAGTGCGACAATCAGCTATCTGATTATACGGATGATGCACGATGCAAGATGAGGTAGCGAACGCGTCAGGCCCACTCCAATGGAGCGCCCAACCAGGTAGGGGCCTGCGGCTTGACCGTTTTCTTACCGACTGTATGAAGCAAGCGGGCCACAGCGTATCGCGCACCCGTGTACAGGACTGGATAAGACTTGGAGCGGTTCGAGTCAATGAGGCACTTTGCAGCCCAGCTCAGAAATTGTCAGGACGCGAAACCCTTGAGGTATGGCCACAGCCCTTAGAGGCCTCCAATGCCTTTAGCCCAGATCCCATCGACTTAACGATTGCTCACTTAGACGAGCAGGTGATGGTGGTCGATAAGCCCGCTGGCCTGGTCGTTCATCCGGCGCCAGGCCATTGGCGCGGTACCTTAATGAATGGTCTCTTGCATTGGCGTCCTGCACTTGCAGCGCTTCCTCGTGCCGGCATTGTTCATCGTTTAGACCGCGACACTTCAGGCTTATTGATGATAGGGCTTGAGGAGGAAAGTCTGATGACCTTACAAGCATGCTTGGCGGCCCGCCTGACCGATCGCGTGTACCTTGGCTTAGTCCATGGCGACGCCAGCAGACTCAACGGTTTGCAAATCGATGTGCCGATCGGTCGAGATCCGGTCTCGCGGGTGAAAATGGCCTGTCATGGTCTTTCAGCCAAGACCGCTACAACGGCGATTCGTTTCATTGCCAAGCGCGAGCTCGCATCGGGCCAATTGGTTAGCTTGCTCAGTTGCAAACTTGAAACCGGGCGAACTCACCAGATTAGGGTGCATTTGGCCGCAAAGGGATTTCCGCTGGTGGGTGATCCCGTTTACGGTCGTCCTGCTGCCGACCGTATGTTGCTTGCAGAGTCTTCGGGTTTTGAGCCTTTGATCGTGCGCGGACAGGCACTTCACGCGAGTATGCTGCAGCTGCCGCATCCCAAAACCCAACATGCCTTAAGGCTTTTCAGCCCCCCCCCCTGGGACCTTGACTTTCCGGTGCTATCGATGTCAGCGCTTGCAAAACTCTGGGACCTAAAGCTATCGACGCAGGGACTTGAAGCCATGAGCACTCCGACTTAACGCCATGATTACTTCGATCGAGCGTGGTTTTCAAAACCCTAGGCCTTTGCCAGCTTCCTGGCTACGCCCGACATGGGATTTCGCTTTTCCCTTGCATGAGCCTGAGGCTCGCGCGCAAGCGTCCCGATTGGCCGAGCGCTACATGGTGCTGTGCAGCAATCGGATGGGTGGTGTGAGTGAAGGTGTTTTCGCATCGATGAATCTCGGACTTAGCCAAGGCGATAGTCCAGAGCATGTCGCCGAGAATCGCAAACGGCTGGCTCAGTACCTGCCAGCGCCTGCGCGATACTTGCGGCTGGTTCACGGTTCAGATTGTCTTCGATCAGCTGATTTGGATCGCGCAGACACAGCCTTGCCCTTAGCCGACGCGGCCGTGCTCACCAAAGCCGGGCAATCGTTGGTCATGCTGACCGGGGATTGTCTTCCGATTGTTCTGGCAGATGCCAGAGGTAGGGCGCTCGGCATGGCTCATGCGGGTTGGCGGGGATTGGCGGCAGGCGTTATTGAGTCGGCCGTTGCAGCGATGCGAGATGCTACCGAGCCAAAGGCTTGTCTGATCGCATGGATTGGCCCATGTATTGGCCCTGCCGCCTTTGAAGTGGGCGAGGATGTTTTGACGGCCTTCCCGGCGCAGGAGCGAGGCGCCAGTTTTTTCCGACCACGCCCGGCTCACAAGGCTGAACAGCGCTGGCTGGGTGACTTGCTTGCGCTTGCCCGTCGTCGCCTTGCTCAGGCCGGTGTGACAGCGGTGGGTGGTGGACTTTGGTGTACCTGGCATGATCGTGCGCGTTTTTTTTCACATCGACGACAGTCCGGTGGTGGGCGTTTTGCCACGGCGATTGCCTTGCGCGCATGATGCGCTTAAGCCCAGCGTAAGGGTTTTGAGATAGCGTCTGTATCGCTACTTGTACGAATGTTCTAAGAAGTTTAGCAAACGGAATGATTGAACCTTTTAATAAGGAGTTGAGCCATGGTAACGAGGCGCAGCAGCGGCAAGGCGCAATCAGCAGCAAAAGCACGATCATCAGATCAGAACCGATCAAGCGCCGAAGCCGACACGTCCCATGACAAGCCCGGCACACCGACAGGCATGGGATTTCAGGAAGTTCAGCAGGCTTGGGCTTCGGTGATGCAACCCTGGCAAGCACTTCCTTCTTGGACCATTGATCCGCAGGCACTTAGTGGATTACAGCGGGAGTACCTTGAACGCGCCCAGGCGCTCATGAGCGGGCCTGCTTCGGTCGACTCCCCAGCCGATAAGCGCTTTAGCCACAGCGCGTGGCGACAAGGGCCATTTGCAGTGGCGGCAGCAGCCTACTTGCTCAACGCCGAGTTTATGGCCCGAATCGCTGAGCTCGTTGACGCCGATGATAAGACCAAAGATAGGATTCGTTTTGCCACCGAGCAGTGGGTGGATGCCGCATCGCCATCAAACTTTCTCGCCACAAATCCTGAGGCGCAGCAACGGATGCTTGAGTCAGGTGGTGAAAGCTTACGCCAAGGTATGGAAAATCTGATCCACGATCTTGCTGCAGGTCGGATTTCTCAAAGTGATGAGACGGCCTTTGACGTTGGACAAAATGTAGCGAGTTCTGAAGGTGCAGTTGTTTTTCGCAATGAACTGATCGAGATTATTCAATACAAGCCGATCACCCAAAAGGTGGCAAAACGTCCATTGCTGATGGTGCCGCCGTGCATTAATAAATTCTATATTTTGGATCTTCAGCCCGATAATTCTCTGGTACAGCATTGCCTCGCGGAGGGTGTGCAAGTTTTTATGCTGTCATGGCGCAATGTTGATGCAAGCATGGGACATTTGACCTGGGATGATTACCTTGAGACCGGCGCGATCGAAGCCATTCGTGTAGTCCAGGAAATCAGTGCTCAGGACGAGATCAATCTGCTCGGATTTTGCGTTGGAGGCACCATTGTTGGCGCAACACTCGCGGCACTGGCAGCCCGAAAGATTTATCCGATTGCATCACTCACACTGTTAACCACACTTCTCGATTTTTCGCATCCAGGCGTGCTTGGGGTTTTTATCGACGAGCAGCAAGTGCGTTTGCGCGAACAAAGTTTGGGTGCCGGTGGCGTGATGAAAGGTAAAGAGCTTGCGGCGACCTTCTCAGCCTTGCGACCTAATGATCTTGTTTGGAATTATGTCGTCAATAATTACCTCAAGGGCGAGCGTCCAGCGGCTTTTGACCTCTTGTACTGGAACGCTGACTCCACCAATTTACCGGGCCCGATGTTTGCCTGGTATTTGCGCCACATGTATTTACAAAACGAACTATGTCAGCCTCATCGCTTGATATGTTTGGGCGAGAGCATTGATCTTGGTGCCATCGATGCACCAAGTTATATTTTTGCTGCGAAGGAGGATCACATCGTCCCGTGGCAATCAGCCTATCTCAGTACGCAGCACCTGGGGGGTGAAAAGCGATTTGTACTCGGGGCAAGTGGACATATCGCGGGTACGATTAATGCTGCCAAAAGAAATCGACGCAGCTTTTGGACTGCTGCGCCGCAATATCTACCTGCCGAGCCAGACGCATGGCTCAACAAAGCGCATGAAAGGCAAGGTAGTTGGTGGCTTGATTGGTCACAATGGCTTTCTCAGTTTCGTGGTGGCGAGCGTGTGGCTCCGAAAGTGTTGGGCAATGCCGCCTATCCGGTCATCGACAAAGCACCTGGCGCTTATGTGAAGCAGCGAGCGGATTGAAAGAAGCAGCTAGCAAATTGATTGACGTAGGTAGTGGATTGATTGACGCAGGTAGTGGATTGATGTGGCACGATGCACAGGGCGCGCTAATGGGCCACGCTCAGGTTTGCGCTTAAAGCGATCGATTAACAAGCAAGGAGACGGGGATGACACAACGTATAGCGTATGTAACGGGTGGTATGGGTGGTATTGGAACTGCGATTTGTCAGCGGCTGCACAAAGAAAATTATGTTGTCATCGCTGGCTGCGGTCCGAGTCGAGATCACGCCAAATGGATTGCTGAGCAAGCGCAACTGGGTTATCAGTTTCATGCATCGGTGGGCAATGTCGGTGATTGGAACTCCACGAAAGAGGCTTTTGATCGCGTGAAGGCGGATTTTGGTAATCCCGATGTACTCGTTAACAATGCAGGCATCACGCGCGATGGTACGTTTCGAAAAATGTCGGTTGACGATTGGCGTGCTGTCATCGATACCAATTTGAATTCGCTTTTCAATGTCACGAAGCAGGTCATCGAGGGCATGCTCGATAAGGGATTTGGACGCATCATCAACATCTCATCGGTCAATGGGCAAAAGGGCCAATTTGGACAGACCAATTATTCAACGGCAAAGGCTGGCATTCACGGATTTTCGATGGCTCTAGCGCAAGAAGTCGCAAGTAAGGGGATTACCGTCAATACGGTTTCGCCTGGCTACATTGGCACGGACATGGTGTCGGCGATGAGACCCGAGGTACTTGAAAAGATCGTTGCCGGCATCCCCGTCAAGCGGCTGGGTACCCCTGAAGAAATCGGCTCAATCGTTGCATGGATTGCCAGCGATGAGGGTGGTTTTGCAACCGGCGCAGACTTTTCGCTGAATGGTGGCTTGCACATGGGTTGATGGATTGGCGACAATCTTTCGCAAATATGCATAGGTGCTGGGCGTGGTGATCCTGACTTCATGCGAGTCTTCGGTCCTGACCCCAGCATTTGAAACGGTTTGCAATCGGGATGAATAAGTATGCAAGCAGCTAGACTGATTAAGAAGTATCCCAATCGTCGCCTTTACGATACTCAGACAAGTAGTTACATCACCCTTGGTGATGTTAAACAATTGGTTTTGTCTGGCGATCGGATCGTGGTTGAAGACGCAAAGAGCCGTGAGGACCTCACACGCAGTATCCTGTTGCAGATCATTCTCGAAGAGGAAGCCGGAGGAACGCCACTTTTCTCCAGTGAAATGCTTGCCCAGATGATCCGGTTTTACGGCCATGCCATGCAAGGGATGATGGGAACATATCTTGAGAAGACGCTACAAAGTTTTGTGGAGATTCAGACTCGAATGTCTGATCAGTCGAAGGCCTTGTATGACGGCAATAAGGCCATGCCCAATCCCGAGTTGTGGACCCAATTTATGGCAGGTCAAGCACCGATGTTTCAAACCATGATGGCAAACTATATCGATCAGTCGAAGAATATGTTTGTCCAAATGCAGGAACAAATGCAGCATCAAACGAGAAATATGTTTCAAGCCTTTCCTTTTCAAGGGCCTGGCCCAAACCCGAGCGATCGTGGTGAAGGAAAATCGTAATCGGGTATGAAAAAAGATCCAGCGGTAGGTTTCGTCTCCTTGGGGTGTCCCAAGGCTTTGGTCGACTCAGAACAAATTATTACGAAGCTCAGGGCAGAGGGCTACAGAATCTCGCCTGATTATCAAGGTGCCGACCTCGTCGTCGTGAATACCTGTGGATTCATCGATGCAGCGGTGCAAGAGTCGCTCGATAGTATCGGTGAGGCGATTCGTGAACAGGGTAAGGTGATCGTGACCGGATGCCTTGGGCAGCGTACCAACGAACAAGGCGAAAACCTGGTCCAGAGCCTTCATCCGAAGGTCTTAGCTGTGACGGGTCCTCATGCAAGCGATGAGGTTATGGCGCACGTACACCGCGTATTGCCAAAGCCCCATGACCCCTATATCGATTTGGTACCTGAAGCAGGGGTGAAGCTAACGCCATCGCACTATGCCTATTTGAAAATTTCTGAGGGCTGTAATCATCGATGCAGTTTTTGTATCATTCCTTCGATGCGTGGCGACTTAGTCAGCCGACCGATCGGTGAGGTACTACGCGAGGCTGAGGCCCTAGCGCGAGCTGGCGTCAGGGAGCTCTTGGTCATATCGCAAGATACCTCGGCCTATGGGGTAGATGTTAAATATAGAACGGGTTTTGTTCAAGGACGGCCGGTGCGCACTCGGCTCACCGAACTTGTTAAAGAGCTTGCCAAACTAGGGCTTTGGGTACGTCTGCACTATGTTTACCCCTATCCTCACGTCGATGAACTCTTTGAGTTGATGGCACAAGGTCTTGTGCTTCCTTACTTGGACGTTCCCTTTCAGCATGCAAATCGTCGTATCTTAAAGCTGATGAAGCGGCCAGCTAGTGCTGAGGATGTTCTGCGCAGAATTGAGTCCTGGCGCAGCCAGTGTCCAGACCTCACGCTTCGGAGCACCTTTATCGCAGGCTTTCCTTCGGAGAGCGAAGCAGAGTTTCAAGAATTGCTCGATTTTCTGGACGCAGCACAAATCGACCGGGCAGGTTGTTTTGCCTACTCGCCGGTTGAGGGCGCCAGTGCCAATCTGATTCCAGGCGCCTTGCCCGATGATATTCGCGAGGAACGTCGTGACCGCCTGATGCTGCATCAAGCCGAAATTAGTCGCGAGCGCTTAAAGCGGTGGAAGGGGCGACGGCTGCAGATATTGATCGATACGTTACAGTTAAGCGAGGATGGTGAGTTACTCGGAGCGGTGGGTCGGAGTGCATCAGACGCACCTGAAATTGACGGGGTGGTTTATCTCAGACCTCATCAAAGTCTAAAGGTCGGGCAGTTCGTTACAGCAAGAATCACCAGAAGCGACCATTATGATTTGTATGGCAGTGTTGTTAAGTCCAGTCACTAGGCAATTGATTTGCCAATGAGGGCAAGAGAGCTGCCAAAGCCAACAAACCAAATCATGCTTCTGAGCAGAGCTTTGTCATAGTAATACGCGGCAAGATAAACCAGTCGTGCGACGATAAAAATCACACAAAGTGAATCACGAAGCGATGGATCGAGCTTTGCGTGTAGGGCAAAAAGCAGGGACGCAGCAAACACGATAAGCGCTTCCCAGCTATTGGCCTGTGCCGCAAGTGCGCGGTGGCGGCGAGGATCTTCCATGTGCTGAGCCCACTGCCGAGGGTTATGATTATCATAATCACGTGCCCCCCACTTTTGCATACCCGCAGCGACGATAGGCAGAAGACAGGCAATTAAAAGGCTGTAGGCAGGAATGTTCATGACAAATGTCTTTCTTGCAGTGAATGCAAGGCTTGTGTTAACACAGGGCTGCGGGTTTCTTCGAAGTGTTCAAGCATTGCATCAAGGCCCAGTCCAAGAAAGGCAAGGTCTGCCCGCTCAGCGACAAGCGGTTTCGCTCGCCAACAGGCGCTAAGACCAGCCGTTGCCATCATCGCCAAGTCATTAGCGCCATCGCCTATAGCGATGGTTTGATTCACCTCGACTCCCCACTGGCTGGCAAAGTCTTTAAGGTGTTGTGCCTTTGCCTGAGCATTAACGATGGGGCCAATAAGGCTGCCATCCAAATAACCTTGTTCTTCACCGAGTCGATTTGCGCAGCAGGCATCCGCTTGAATCATGGACGCGACTTCATCCACGATCGGGTGAAAGCCCCCCGACAAGACGATCATCTTTAATTTCCGCTCGCGGGCGACACGGGTGAACTTTGCAACACCTGGGTTTAGGACAAGTTTTTCGTCAATCAGTCGTCGCATGATCGAAAGGCGTTGACCCTTTAAGAGTTTGACCCTTTGCCGAAGGCTTTGATCATAGTCGCTGATCTCGCCTCGCATTGCGGCTTCGGTAATTGCAGCAACTTCGGCGCCACAGCCTGCGAACTGAGCCATTTCGTCAATGCATTCAATCGTAATGAGTGTGGAATCCATATCAAACGCAATCATGCCGAAATCGGCCCAACGCCGTTTAATATCTATAGCATTAATATCAATGGCCTCATTTACCCATGCCGATCGAATTTGCTGCCTTCCAAGTTTCTCAGTGAGACAGGCAAGTAGCATATGCTGCTCAACGAGGGCATGTTGCTGTGCAAATTCGAGTCCGGGCGGGAAATGCAGCGGTCGATCGGGCCCTAGCCAAGTTTCGATCCACGCGCGATCAAACTGGCCTTGTAGCAACATCAAGGCTGAGTGCCCGTCAGCGTGCGCTTGCGATGAGCTCATCTTAGGCGGCCTTCAATTGCTGGATTAGTTCACGAACTTTTTGGCTACGACTTTCCAAGTCCTCGGTATCGACGGCAATGCGAAGCTTATCCTGCCCGAGCATTTTGGCATCCTTTCGGCGCTGTAAAAATCGTATCAGTTGCTCAGGTTCAACCGATGCATCACGTCCAAACTGAAAAACAATCGCTTGGGCGTGTGCGTCGATCTTTGAGACGCCAATCGACTGGCCCAATAAGCGAAGACGATGGCTTTGGATAAGCGTTTGGGTCGGTGTCGGCGTCTTACCAAATCGATCGATGATCTCCTCGTGCAGATCACGAATATCGTCTTCATGTTCACACGCTGCAAGTCGCTTATAAAGGCCTAGACGCTCATGGATGTCGGGGCAGTAATGGCTTGGCAAGAGCGCAGGCGCATGGAGATTGATTTCGGTGGCTACCGAGAGCGGGGCACTTAAATCGGGCTCTTTTCCAGATTTCAGCGATCTAACTGCTGCATTAAGCATATCGCTGTATAGAGAAAAACCAACCTCAATCATTTCACCCGACTGAGAATCTCCGAGCACTTCGCCAGCACCACGAATCTCCAGATCATGCATGGCAAGATAAAAGCCAGAGCCTAGCTCCTCCATCATCTGAATGGCCTCAAGCCGCTTCTTAGCATCCTTAGTAATCGCAGCCTCATCGGGGATCAACAAATAGGCATAAGCCTGATGATGAGAGCGCCCAACACGCCCACGCAACTGATGCAATTGGGCCAAACCAAAACGGTCTGAGCGGTGGATGATGATCGTATTTGCGCTAGGTACATCAATCCCGGTTTCGATAATGGTGGTGCAAAGTAGAACGTTGAAGCGCTGGGCATGAAAATCACGCATCACCCGCTCGAGTTCGCGTTCACCCATTTGCCCGTGGCCTACAACAATGCTTGCCTCGGGGACTAGCTCACGAAGCTTTTGGGCTCTGTTTTCAATGGTTTCTACTTCATTGTGTAAAAAGTAGACCTGGCCACCGCGCTTCAATTCTCGGAGAATCGCCTCGCGCATAATGCCATCGGTTTCTTTGCGCAAAAAGGTTTTGATTGCTAAACGTCGTTGAGGCGCAGTCGCGATCACTGAAAAATCGCGAATACCTTCCATGCTCATCGCAAGCGTTCTTGGAATCGGCGTTGCAGTAAGCGTTAAAACATCAACTTCTGCGCGAAGATTTTTCAATGCTTCCTTTTGCCTGACACCAAAGCGATGCTCTTCATCGATAATGACAAGACCAAGATTTGGGAATTTAACGTCCTGTGACAAAAGTTTGTGCGTCCCAATAACAATATCGATTTGGCCCTTCGCAAGCGCCTCGATAGTTTGTTTGACTTCCTTGCTGCTCCTAAAGCGCGATAACTCGGCGATTCGAACAGGAAAGTCAGCGAAGCGGTCACTGAAAGTTTGGAAATGCTGTTCGGCCAATAAGGTGGTGGGCGCAAGAATTGCCACTTGTCGAGAGTCGGATACGGCGATAAAGGCAGCACGCAAGGCGACCTCTGTTTTACCGAAACCCACATCACCACACACAAGCCTGTCCATCGGTTTTTGGGCAATCATGTCCTGCACGACAGCATGAATCGCTGCGAGCTGATCGGGCGTTTCCTCAAAGCCAAACCCTTCGCAGAATGCTTCATAATCTGTAACTTTAAAGCCGAAGGCATGCCCTACTCGAAGTGCTCGCCTGGCGTAGAGATTGAGTAGCTCTGCTGCCGTATCGCGCGCTTGTTCGGCCGCCTTCCGTTTGGCTTTTTCCCATTGCCCCGATCCCAATTGATGCAAAGGTGCATCATCAGGGGAGGCCCCACTGTAACGCCCGATTAGATGCAGTTGTGCTACCGGTACATAAAGACTTGTATCGTTTTGATAAGTAAGATGAAGAAACTCGTTATCACCTTCACCAAGGTCCATGTGTACCAAGCCTTGGTAGCGGCCGATGCCATGGTCGACATGGACTACCGGGTCGCCAGGCTTAAGCTCTGACAAGTCCTTAATGAAGGTGTCAATATTTTGCTGAGATTCACGTCGTCTTCCTCTGCCGCGGCGAGCGAGGTGGGCATAAAGCTCGTTTTCGGTGAGCACTGCGGCCATGCCTTCGATGACAAAGCCAGCATGCAAGGGGCCTACCGATACCTTTGCATTCGACCAGTTCCATTGGTCAGGCCAGCCGTCGATGCTCTCCCAGTGGATGCCCTGCTCAGCAAGCGCCTGCAAGAGCGTTTCACGGCGGCCAGGTGATTCGGCAAGCACAAGTACGGGGAGCTCACTGCCAGATACAAAGGATTCGAGCGCTGCATAAGGTCTTTGGCGCTTACGATCAACAGCCACACTCGGCAGTCCTGGGCAGCTGGCGGTGGGATCACGCGGGAGGCTTAGTCGGCCCTTAGCTCGGCATGCATTAAAAAATGCCTCGTTCGATAGCATTAACTCGGCTGGCGAGAGGCAGGGGCGCTCGATATCTTTACTCAAAAAATCATATCGTTGCTGCATATCCAAGCGATAGCGTTGCAAGGCATCTTGCGCATCACCGTGTAAGACAACGAGTGCGTCTTCGGGCAAATAATCCAAAAGACTATGGCATTGTTCGAAAAATAGGGGCAAATACCACTCGATACCGCCTGGGGAAAGTCCTAGGCCAATATCTTTATAAACGCTACAACGACTTGGGTCGCCTTCAAAGCGTTCTCGCCAGCGGGCTCGAAATCGATGGCGTGCTTCCTCGTCAAGCGGAAACTCACGGCCCGGCAAGATATGGACAGACTCGGTCGGGTACAGACTGCGCTGGGTGTCTGGATCGAAGGTCTTGATGCTGTCAATATCCTCATCGATCAGATCGATTCGCAAGGGCAAAGGATGGCCCATCGGATACAAGTCAATGAGGCCGCCACGGATGGAGTACTCGCCGGGCTTGATCACTTGGGATACATGCTCGTAACCGGCTTCGCTAAGTTGGGCAGCGAGCTTGGTCGAACCAAGTCGGTCGCCGCGTTTAAACACAAAGCTGCGTCCAGCGATCATCGACCGTGGCGCAATCGACATCGCAGCGGTACTGACCGGTGCAATGATCAAATCAATGTCACCGCGTTGCATACGCCAGAGCGCTTTCAGACGGTCGCTAATCAGATCCTGATGGGGAGAGAACTGGTCATACGGTAGCGTCTCCCAATCCGGAAAATGCTGGATTCTTAACGCAGGATTAAACCAGCTGATTTCTTCGCTGAGTCGCTCAGCATCGCCTGGTAATGCGGTCAGGACGAGCGTGGGCCTCTCCGGGTGAGTCATCGCAGATTGGGCAAGCCAAAATCCATCGGACGAGCCCCATGTGGGTGGGCCTTGCAACGTCTGACCAGGTGCCGGCAGACGTAAGGCGAGTTCGGACCAAGACATGAGAGAATTTTAGTCTAAGCATGATGAACAGAATGCCTCAAGACCCTCCGCTGTCACCCGACACAAACGATCTAAGCTCTTTGGCTCTTTCGGAGGGCGGCGATCCGCCACACCTAGACCATCATCAAACGCGGGCATACATTCATGCTGTTGTACCAGCGGCCGGTTTTGGTCAGCGGTTTGATCCAGGCGCTGGCTCTGCTTCCAAGGCCAAGCAATATTACGAACTGGGCGGTGAAGCCGTTATCGTGCGCACCCTTAGTGCCTTGCTTGCAGTCGAGCGATTGGGCATGGTTTGGGTTGTGCTGGCGCCCGCAGACCAAGAGGGTCAAAGCTTTATTGAACAGCGCTTTGCAGCATGTCACCAGCGATTGAGGATCGTTCGAATAGGCGGTGCCCAACGTCGTGACTCGGTCCTTGCGGGCCTTAAGCTTGCCCAAGCATCTGGCGCAAATTGGGTCATGGTTCATGATGCGGCGAGACCCCTGATCTCGAGGGGCGCGATAGAACGGCTTATCAGTCGTTGCTTGCGCCAGGGACATGGCGGGATCTTGGGTTTGCCGGTGGTCGATACCGTAAAACGTGCGCGGTCGGAGCCCAACGATCCCCTGATCGAACAAACGATCCCCCGCGAGCGGCTCTGGCTTGCGCAAACGCCACAACTTTTCCCGGCAGATCGCCTCGTGCTAGCCCTTGAGTGTTTTCCTGAAGTTACCGACGAGGCCGCTGCGATTGAGAAACTCGGTGACCCTGTTGTGCTGGTCAAAGGTGAACCGGGCAATATCAAGTTAACCTATGCGGATGATCTCCATGAGTTGGCCTTGCGCTTGAATCAGACAGGGAACCCTTTGTTGCGTGTGGGCGAGGGCTACGACGTTCATGCGCTCGTCCCGGGACGAGCGCTCATGATTGGGGGTGTGAGGATTGACTATCCACTTGGCTTGCTAGGGCACTCCGATGCCGATGTACTCTTGCACGCCATCACAGACGCCTTGCTCGGAGCGGCCGGTTTGGGCGATATCGGCACTCACTTTCCCGATCACGACCCCACATGGCGTGGTGTTGATAGTCGTGTGCTTCTTTCAAAAACAGTAGATGCGATTCAGCAACACGCTTGGTCGATCCAAAATATTGACTGTACCGTTGTGGCGCAGCGGCCCAAGTTACTGCCTTATCGGGATGCCATCCTCGATTCGCTCGCTTCCTGTCTTCGTATTGAAAGGCAGGCTGTGAACTTCAAAGCTAAGACCCAGGAGTTGCTTGGCTTTGAGGGGCGAGGTGAGGGCATTTCGGCTCGGGCAGTCGCAATGATCGCAAAGAGCCTGTCCTGAGAGCTTTGGCATGAAACTTCCCTTAATCCCAGTGCTTGCGCCGCGACGCGGTGGCGGCTTGATGCGTATGGCAGGTAGGATCGGTCTGAGAGTTTTGGGCTGGCGGGTCGAAGGCGAGTTTCCAAATTTCCCTAAGTTGATAGTGGCTGGCGCCCCTCACAGTACAAACTGGGATTTCCCGGTTGCCATGTCAACGGTTTTTGCACTGAATTTGCGGATTCGCTTCATGGCGAAGGAATCCTTATTTCGTGGTCTTGCCGGCCCCATTATGCGCTGGTTCGGAGGCCTCAGCGTTGATCGCTCCCAGGCAGGCGACGTTGTCGATCAGGTGGTTGATCACATCGGACAAAGCGAGAAAATCTGGCTTTGTATCGCACCTGAAGGGACAAGAAAAAAAGTTGAACGATTTCGCACTGGATTTTTGCGCATCGCTCATGCGGCAAATATACCTATCTTGCTGCTAGCTTTCGACTGGCCAAACCGCGTGATTCGACTCGGCCCGCTTTGGTACCCATCACAGGATACCGAAGCGGATCGCATTGCTATTGAGCAATGGTTCGAGCCTTACCAGGCTGGCCGAAAGCAAATCAGCTAAGGTCAGCAACCAGTGCGTTGCGGCTACTAGCAGGAAGCGGACTGATTGCTACCTTGTAGTTTTCGTGATCGATACCCACGGATAGGGTAACGCCGTATTTCAAGGCTTCACACATATCTTTGCTCAGCTCAAAACGCAAAAAGTGTACCGATGAAGTTTTTTCATCGTTTTCACGCTCGAGGTCCTCATCGGCAATCGCATAGACCTTCGGTGATCCTTCAACCTGAACCCAGACTTTATCTTCCACACCAATTAGCTTAGCAAGGGCTATCTTGCGCTCTGCGGGATCATCGTACTCGATCATCATTGTCGCTTTAAAGTTGCTGCCATCGGGCACAAGCGGTGTGTAGGACTCGAGCTCGTGAAGGATTCCCTCCTCTTCGAAGATTTTCTCAATACGCAACATCTCTTGAATTTGATAACGAATCGTCAATTCATCTTCAAAGATGAGCGTAACGTGATCTCCCAGGGAGAGGGTTCTCAACTTCTTATGCTCAATCACTCGTTTGCGGAATTCGGGCCGTGCTTTGGCGTAAGTTTCTAGCGTCATCAGCGAATCGCGGGTGATCTTTGGCTGTTTCATTTGAGTGTCCATCGTTAGATTCCGTATGCCATCCGTAAAAGAGTAAGGGGGTGAGCCATTTGGGCTTCGTTTAACTTATTGCGTTCCATACCTTGAGCAATATGGTGACCAGCGAGCTGGCAATCGGAGGCAATCCAATCCGGTTTGCCCGCCGGATGTTCACTCATTTGTTTGAACACTGGTTTTCCAATTTTCATGGCGTTATCGAAAAATTCCTTTTTCACACCCCATGTGCCTGCATGCCCCGAGCAGCGCTCGACCGTGTGAACCTTGGTCTCAGGAACCTGAGATAACAAATCCTTGGTCCTCTGGCCCATGTTCTGCACACGCAAATGGCAGGCAATATGGTAAGAAACATGACCTAAACCCACCTTAAAGCCTGTATCAAGAAGCCCATCTTTGCTGCGCTCGGTGAAGTACTCAAAGGGGTCAAACATAGCCGCTTTCACCGCCTGGGTATCGGGGCAGTTTGGAAACATCAAGGGTAGCTCTTGCTTGAACATCAAACCACAAGAGGGGATCGCAGCGAGAATGGCATAACCTTCGCGGGCTAGTTTCGCAAGAATAGGCATGTTTTTGGCTTTGAGTTCTGCGACACCGTCGAGATCGCCAAGTTCAAGCTTAGGCATCCCGCAGCAGGCCTCCTTCTCGGCAAGGATCCAGGGGATTTGGTTGTGATCTAGGATCTTGATCAAGTCCTGACCGATTCCTGGTTCGTTGTAATTAACATAACACGTCGAGAAGATCGCAACCTTGCCAGGCGTGCGCTCGCCGTTTTTAACGTTTGTCGAGACCGCACGCTGGGTCTGCGCCTGGCTTCGAAACGATTTGGGTGCAAATTCAGGTACCCAGGCTTCACGATGTACGCCGATCATCGACTCACCAAGTTTTCTTGCCGAGTCATTTTTCGCTAGCGCATTAACTGCCTGTACAACGACCGGAATCCCCGCAAGCTTGCCGTTTCGATCGGTCGATGCAAGCTGCACGTCTCTGAATTGGGTGGCAGTACCTTTTTTAAAGGCGATCGCTTTTGCGCGCAACATGACATGGGGAAAGTCCAGATTCCATTCATGCGGCGGTACGTAGGGACATTTGGTGAGATAACAAAGATCGCACAAATAACACTGATCCACGACTTTCATGTAGTCGCTGCGGCTCACGCCGTCTACTTCCATGGTCTCTGATTCATCGACCAGGTCAAATAGGGTGGGAAAAGACTGGCATAAGCTCACGCAGCGGCGGCAGCCGTGGCAAATGTCGAAAATGCGCTCCATCTCGTCGAAGCAGGCCTTTTCGTCATAGAAAGCCTCACTTTGCCAGTCGATCGGGTGGCGTGTGGGGGCTTCGAGGGATCCTTCACGCATGGTCGGTCTCTATTTTTTGAGGGGGAGGGTATTTATTTTGTAACGTAATAGGGATGCAACAGGCGCAGCCTGTTGCATCCACTGCATTGCGCTTAGGCGCTTGCGGCCAAAGTGTCCAGTGCTTTCTGGAACTTGTTGGCGTGCGAACGCTCTGCCTTGGCAAGTGTTTCAAACCAATCGGCGATTTCGTCAAAGCCTTCGTCGCGGGCGGTTTTTGCCATGCCAGGGTACATGTCGGTGTACTCGTGGGTCTCACCAGCAACCGATGCCTTAAGGTTGTCAGAAGACGAACCAATCGGGAGTCCGGTTGCGGGGTCGCCAACATGCGCCAGATAGTCGAGATGACCATGAGCATGCCCCGTCTCACCTTCTGCGGTCGAACGGAATAGTGTGGCTACTTCGGGCAGACCCTCAACGTCGGCCTTGTTCGCGAAGTACAAATAACGACGGTTAGCTTGGCTTTCGCCAGCAAACGCGTCCTTCAAATTTTGGTGGGTTTTGGAACCGTTAAGACTTGCCATTTGAATCTCCAAAGCAAAGTAACTTAGGCGTTTGATAAAAACTCCTTCAAACTGATTCAAAAAACAAACCAATCTGAAAGCACGCGAATTATCAGCAAACTTCTAAATCCGACGCCAATTGAATTTTCAAATCTCTTCGATTGAAAATAATCATCGGTCTAAGCTGTGACACCGACCGGCCTTGCTGAGGGAAGTTGCAGTCTGACTGCGAGTCCACCACTAATGGCACGATGAAGCTCAAGTGAGCCGTGATGACGCAATACGATTCGATTCACGATTGCTAGTCCCAGCCCTGTTCCCTCACGATCGCTGCGATGGGCTTCTAAGCGCGCAAAGGGTTCGATTAGGCGCGAAAGCTCATGCTCCGGCACGCCTTCCCCATAGTCTTCAAGTTGGAGCGAAAGCGTGCCGTCCAGACTGCTTAGCCTCAGGTTACCGTCGATCTCACCATGAGATCTTGCATAGCGCGCAATATTGGATAGCAAATTATCAAGAAGGCGGTCTACGTCGACCCTTCGTCCGCGCCAAGGCAAATGGGCAGGACAATCCAGCGAGATACGCAGTCCGTCGTTTTGCCACCGTTCCACCGCTTCACGGACGGCTGGCGCAGCATCATCGGTATCGCTGCCTTGGAGTGCAGCCGCACGCGCGTAGTCAATGAATTGGCGCACCACGCTGTCGATTCGTTCAATATCATCGACCAGATTGGCTCTGACTTCCGGTCCAATTGATGCGAGTTCGATTTCCATACGAAGTCGGGTGAGCGGCGTTCGTACGTCGTGGGATATGCCGGCAAGCGCAAGCTGTCGATCATGTTCAAGTTGTTCAAGTGCTTTGGTCATGTGATTAAATCGCCGATTCACCTCCCCGAACTCACCCGGTAAATTTTCGGGGAGTTGGGGCGATTGGCGATGAGACTCCATGCCCGTAATGGCGCGAGCCAGCGATCGCAAGGGGCGATTGATTTGTTGAGAGATAAGTACGGCACCCAGAAGCGATAAGAGCAGGACAATTGCAGCGGCCCATTCCCAGGGCGGGTCGAGACTGCGCTCGAGACGCTCTTGTTGCACGCCGAGCCAATAAGCTTGCCTTCGAATGGTGATACTCACCCAAAGGCCTTCGAGCCCGTTGACCGAGCCCATGATTTGGGTTCGATCACCCATCTCAAGTTTCAAAAACCGTGTCAGATTTCGCTCGGTGTCGCTGCGATCAAAAGCAACGATGCGGTCGCTATTCGATCGGGGGACCAGCCGAAGCCCCTCGCGCCGATCGAGCAAACTTAGCAGCTCTTTGCGGCTTTCTGGATCTGCGGTTTCAAGGGATACTTTGGTCACATTCGCGAGCGAAGCCACCTCCCATGCAACCGATTGTTCGGGCGTGGGCCCGAGGCGCTGGTTCATCACAAGCCAAGCTCCAAGCAGGCTCGTAACCAGTAGCCCAGCAATTAAAAGAAAGGTCCGCCCGAACAAGCTGCTTGTCATGATCTAAGAGACTTTACGCTTAAATGGTTGTTTGCAAGCCCTACAATCTGGACAATGAAAGAAGATTCAACTGCTTACTCGCGCACCTTGTTGGCCATTTCGAGTTCTGCAACCCCCGCTACCATGGGCCGCTTCGATGCCCATGGCCGATGTACATGGTCTTACGCTGAAGCGGGCCTTAAAACGGGAGAAGGCTTGCTAGCTGCTCTTGGGCAACACTTCAAAGGACGGCCCGAGGGCCTTGATCTGATCGTGCTCGATAGAGGCCCCGGGCAATTTACCGGCCTCAGGTCAGGTATTGGCCTGGCTCAGGGTTTGTCGATGGGCTGGGGTGTTCCAATTTTGGCAATCGATAGTGCAAGCGTGATGGCCTGGTCGGCCTGGGAGCATTTGACAGCTTCAGCCTCGAGCGAGAGCTCGCAGATGGTCAGCCCAGCATCGTCGAGGGATGGGACGCGAACGCAATTCATAAGCATTCGGGATGCGAGGCTTGGTGCTTATTATGTGGCTGTGTTTGAGTCGCTCGAGTCGTTAGCTTCATCGGATAGCGATTCAGTCACAGCCTTAAGTCTTGAGCAAGTTCTTGAGCGATTGCGGGAGTTTTCAGCCGCCGAGAAAGGGGATGCATTAGTCCTTATTGCAAGCGACGCCGCGTCCCATGACCGGCTTGCCATGTTCCGTGACGGGCTTGCCAACTGCGGGCTTGCCGCCTGCGCGGTTGGGACCGATCAAGGAGGACGACAGCGCCTTGCAAGCCGAAGCTTTCACTGGATCGTTCCTGAGCCCCTAAGCTTGCTTGGAGCACTGGCCCGTTTGGGGCTTATGAGAACCGAAAACGGCGTGGCACCCTTGTGCGCCGATGCGATTCAAGCACACTATGTACGCGATGAGGTTGCGATGGACCTCAGTGCCCAACGAGCCTATCGTCGATCACGAAGCCTAGCCACCGGGACTTAGCAAGCTCCAATGGTCAGCCTGCCGATTCGTAAAGCTGGTCTCCGGGGGTTGCGGCCCATGAGCCTCTTAGACCTTCATCGGGTTGCCGCCATCGAGCGGCGAATCTATGATTTTCCCTGGAGCGAAGGTAATTTTCGGGACTCGCTCAAGGCCGGACACGAAGGCTGGTTGCTTGAATCCATCGAAATGCCGGGCAAGCTTAGGGCTTACGCCTTGCTGATGTGGATCGTCGATGAAATTCATTTACTGAACATCTCTGTAAGCGCCGATGAGCAAGGCCGAGGCCTCGGGCGCGCTTTGATGGACTGGATCATGCAACACTGTTTTGAAGAAGGTGCACAAAGCATCTTGCTTGAGGTAAGACCAAGCAATCACGCAGCACGCCGTCTTTACGCTGCCTGTGGGTTTGAGCAAATCGGAACCCGAAGAGGCTATTACCCGTCGCGCAGTGGCGCGAGAGAAGACGCTTGGGTGCTGCGTTGTCGTCTGGGAGCCGAGCATCCATGACCTGGTCTGATCAGCAGATTCGTGCCTGGGAAGCGCTCGATTTGGGTCCGCGTTGGCAGCGTCGGATGACTGAGTCGGCGGTGGTAGAGCCAGTCGATTGGGATCAACTCCGACATCAGGTGGCAAGCTGTAAGGCCTGTGCGCTGTGGCAAAGTCGCAAGCAAACGGTGTTTGGCTCAGGGACCGAGTCAGCACGCTGGGCCATTATTGGTGAGGCGCCGGGTGCGGAAGAGGATCTTCAAGGTGAGGCCTTCGTTGGCATGGCGGGGCAGCTGCTCGATCAAATGCTGCTTTCCATGGGTTGGCACCGATCGCGCGATGTCTTTATCGCAAACGTACTTAAGTGCCGGCCGCCTGGCAATCGCAATCCGAGTCCTGAAGAGGCATTGGCCTGCGCGCATCACCTAGAAGCTCAGCTACTTCGCTTAAGACCCAAGGCCTTACTCATTATGGGGCGTGTTGCCGCTCAACACTTGCTGGGCCATGAGGCATCGATTGCCTCGCTGCGGGGTAAGACTCAGCATGTTCGAATGGGCAGAGCGACACAGATGCTTGAAGTTCCTGCGCTAGTAACTTATCACCCGGCCTACCTCTTGCGCAATCTTGACGACAAGGCAAAGGCTTGGGAGGATTTGCAGCGTTTTGCCGAACTGCTCGCAGCGCATCAATGTTTGCCGTGATCAAGAATCAATGCACGCAAGTCGTGCTCCCTAGCATTTCGAAGGTAGCGCTGCCGAACCAATAGCATCGTGATGGCGACAAAGGCACCGAAGAGCAAGATAATGCTGTTGATATGCAGTTCAAACTTCAAAAGTAGGGCGTAAATCCCAAGCATGGTCAGTACGTTGAGATTTTCGTTGAAGTTTTGGACGGCGATCGAGTGGCCGGCGCTCATCAATACGTGGCCACGGTGTTGCAACAAGGCGTTCATCGGCACAACAAAAAAACCCGCTAAACCGCCAACCAGGATAAGTAAAGGATAAGAGGCGGGTAGTGAGGTCACCAGGGTCATGCTTGGCACCAAAACGCCCATGGCGATGCCCAGTGGGATAACTCTCGGGGAACGGCGCAGGGTAACGAATCGTGCCGCAAGCATCGCGCCGACAGCGATGCCCAGGGCAACAACACCTTGCAGAATCGCAGCTCGGTTGAGTGGAAGACCTAATTGCTGCTTTGCCCACTCCAAAACGATAAATTGTAGGACTGCACCCGCGCCCCAGAAAAGCGTCGTCACCGCAAGGGAGATTTGACCGAGCTTGTCCCTCCAAAGCGTCATGTTGCAGTGCCAAAACTCTCGGATCAAGAGGATCGGATCGGTATGCTGTTTCTGATAGCGTGCCCCCGTATCAGGAATACGCAAATTGATGAGGGCAGCCAGCAAGTACACAAAGCCGATCACAACGATCGCACCGGTGGCGGGCGAATAAACACCTGGGATTCCGAGCCCTACGATGAAGGTCGAAACCGAAGGACTAATGAGCGCTCCTCCGACCACAGTACCGAGAATGATCGACCCAACCGTTGTCCCTTCAATCCAACCGTTTGCAGCGACAAGTTTGCTGGGTGGAAGCAATTCGGTAAGGATCCCGTATTTGGCAGGTGAGTACGCTGCCGCGCCCAAGCCGACCACGGCATAGGCGAGCAGGGGGTGGATGCTTGCGAACATCATTGCGCAGCCCACAACCTTGATGGCATTGGTGTAAAACATCACTTTGCCTTTTGGCAAAGCGTCTGCAAAGGCTCCAACGAAAGGGGCGAGCACCACATAGCTGACCGTGAAAAAAAGCTTCAACATCGGCTTCATCCACTCGGGTGCCGTCATTTCAATCAGCAGCGCAATCGCAGAGATGAGAAGCGCGTTGTCGGCGAGCGAAGAAAAGAACTGCGCCGCCATAATCGTGTAAAAGCCTTTGTTCATGTGGCCGCGGTTATACCATGGCAATCACGCTTTGAGTACAGGAAATGACAATGGCTAGACCGCTTCGAGCGTTAATTGATGTTTCAAGTATGCGAGATAACTTACTGTTTTTTCGTAAACAACTTGGTTCTATTCGGTGTTGGGCAGTGGTTAAGGCCAATGCTTACGGGCACGGGCTAGTGGCTGCCTTGCAAGCCTTTGGACAGGCGGATGGCCTCGCACTTATCGAGCCAGATCTTGCTCTGGAACTGCGCGCTAAGGGTTGGTGCAAGCCTATTTTGTTAATGGAGGGCGTCTTTGACGAGGCTGATGTCTTAGCCTGTGTGGAGGCAGGTATCGATGTTGTTGTGCACTCGGCTTGGCAGCTTGAACTGGTCGAATCAAGTCGCTACGCTTCGTCGCTGAGGGCGCGCGGCCCGAGGCTTTGGGTGAAGTTTAACAGCGGCATGAATCGCTTAGGTTTTTCAATGGTTGAGGGTTTGCGTCATGTCAAACGGCTTCACCGAGCGGGCTTTCGCCTTGGCGCGCTTGCACACTTTGCTAACGCCGACGCGCGTGAGGCTGATGTGCAAAGTGAGCAAGCGATCCTGGGGCTTTTGAGGGCTGTGAAAGCTCTCGACCAAGAAATCCCTTGTAGTTTTTCAAATTCGGCTGCGTCCCAGCGTCTTTTGCAAACAAGAGGGGGTCGAGCGAGCAGTCAGCGTCCTGATTTGCCCGAGCCCCTTGGAGCAGACTGGCTACGTTTGGGCATTGCGTTGTTTGGGGGATCTGCGTTTGATGGTACGCGAGCACGCGAGCTTGGACTTGCTCCGGTCATGCGGCTTGAAACAAGGGTCCTAGCCATTCAAAGCCTAGAGTCCGGCGATCGCGTTGGCTACGGCGGGCGCTTTGTTGCCGGGCGTCCCAGTCGCATTGCCGTGCTTGCCGGCGGCTATGCTGACGGCTATCCGAGGCATGCGCCCGACGGAACACCGGTTTGGATAGCGGGGCATCGCTGTCCGCTAGCAGGCAGGGTGTCGATGGACATGATCACCGTTGATGTGACCGACTATCCGGATATCGACGTGGGTGCACCTGCGCAACTCTGGGGTGATAGCTTGGCGGTCGACGACGTTGCCGCTGCCGCGGGCACGATTGGTTATCAGCTTTTGAGTGGTCTTACTGCAAGAGTGCCTCGTGTGCTCATCAACCAAGTGCACGAAGAGGGTGTATGAAACAAGCGCGAAGCAAAGTGCTCTACGAGTGTTCGGCTTGTGCAAGCCAAGTACCCAAGTGGGTTGGGCAGTGCCCGGGTTGCCAAGCCTGGAACACGTTAAGTGAGGTTCGGGTCGAGAAATCGCCTGCCCACCGCTACGAGTCGCTTGCACCTGTATCTGAAGTGGTCACCATGACCTCGGTCGAAGTCGTCGATATGGACCGCTTCTCAAGCGGTTCGCTTGAATTTGATCGGGTCTTGGGTGGGGGCTTTGTGCAAGGTGCGGTTGTGTTGATCGGCGGCGATCCCGGCATCGGCAAGTCGACCTTGCTGTTGCAGACCGCGGCACATGTTTCCCAGGCGCAGTCTCGGGTGCTTTATGTGAGCGGGGAGGAGTCACTGGCGCAGATTGCGATGCGTGCTCAACGCCTTGGTCTTGGTAGTGCGCCGATCGACCTTCTAGCAGAGATTTCACTTGAAAAAATTATTCAAGCGATTTCAGAACGTAAACCTTTATTCGTGGTCATCGATTCAATTCAGACTTTATTTACTGATGCACTCAGCGCTGCGCCGGGATCGGTTTCTCAGGTACGCGAATGTGCTGCGCAACTCACGCGCTGTGCCAAGCAAGGTGCAAGCACGCTTGTGATGATTGGCCACGTAACCAAAGAGGGCAGTCTTGCGGGACCGCGCGTGCTAGAGCATATGGTCGATGCAGTGTTGTACTTTGAGGGCGATAGCCACTCGTCATTTCGACTGGTCCGAAGCTTCAAGAATCGGTTCGGCTCATCCAATGAGCTTGGCGTGTTTGCAATGACAGAGCGGGGACTGCGTCCAGTAGCCAATCCGTCGGCGATTTTTCTATCCCAGCACCTTAAACCTGTGCCCGGATCGGCGGTGCTAGTTACTCAAGAGGGGAGTCGGCCGCTGCTTGTTGAAATCCAGGCCTTGCTCGATGCAAGTGCTGGGATGCAAGCACGCAGGCTGGCGGTTGGCCTCGATGCCCAGCGCCTTGCCTTGCTCCTGGCAGTCTTGCATCGCCACGCAGGGATTGCCTGCCATGATCAGGATGTATTTTTGAACGCGGTCGGCGGTGTCAGGATCAATGAGCCTGCTGCTGACCTTGCAAGTTTGTTTGCAATTGTTTCATCATTTAAAAACAGAGCTTTGGAGAAAGGTATCGCTGTTTTTGGTGAAGTTGGTTTAGCCGGTGAGATTCGGCCTTGTCCGCGTGGTCAGGATCGGATTCGCGAGGCAGCCAAGTTGGGCTATCAACGTTTGATCGTCCCCAAAGCGAATCTGCCAAAGGCAGCTATCGAAGGTTTACAAATTGTGGGCGTTGATCGCCTTGATCAAGCGATTGAGGTTTTGTGGACGGGCTGAATACCTGGGCAATATGCTGGCATTTGATCAAGGCGCGAGCGCTCCGTCATAGCGTGCGCGCAAGCGCGGGCACTAGGTCATCGCATCGGTAATGGCGTGCGCGCAAGCGCGGGCACTGCGCAAGCTCGACTCCAGGCTTGCAGGCAGACTCTGTCCACTGCCGTCGCCAACCCAGTCTCCCGCTAACCAAAGCGATGCCGCCTTAAATCGATCAAAAGCTGGCCAATCCGTGCCATAAGTTGAAGGTGTGGCTGCTTGTCGCTCATAAATGTCTTTAAAATCAATGTCTTGTATGCCAAACCGTGCTTGTATTTCATCCGCTTCGCGACGTGCCTCACTCGCGTCTCGCTGAGCTGAAAGGACTAGCCCCGCGCAATCGCTGCCGCTTCTAGGAAAAAGCCAGGCTGCCGCGCCCCGCTCGCGCAAAAGAAGTTCTGGCCTGCGCTCCTTGTCGGATAAGGGCTTTCTTTGTAGCAACATCCATCGGGTGAGGATGCCAAGCGGCTTTGGAAGCTCGCTCAATCGTTTCGCAAGCGAAGCAAGCCAAGTCATGTTGTCGCAGGATAAAGAGGCTTGCACAAGCGCAAGGGCTTGCTCGGGGCTGAGTGCTAGCACGATGTGGTCGAACGGTCCCTCGAGCTGCTCGCTTCCCGCGATACGTAGCCACCAGGCAGGGCGTGGCTCATGGTTTATGCCCCCCCTATGCTCTGGCCTTACGTTGACTGAAATAAGCTTGAGCACCCGGCTTGATCCATGGAGTTCGAGTGGACCCGAGTGTCTGCGCTCGTCCGAGTCAGTTCTACCCTCGAGTAGTGGCTTTGCAAGCAATTCGCCCAAATCGCAGCTTTGTTGCAGCCAGTGGCTTGCGTCGAGTTCGGCACTCGCCATCGCCTCGTTTAGGACGGTACTCAGTCGCAGTGCACAGGCTTGTTCGCGTGGGCAGTTCAAAGCAGATTCACAAAGCGCTGCGATCCATCGCTGAACAAGACCGTGTTTGAGTCGGAGCGGATCAAGCCAGTCGTTGACAGCACAAGAAGCTCTCGGCGGATTGGACTTGGCAAAACGCATGAGCGCGGCGAGTTCATAAAGACTCCCAAATGGGATGTGCTTTGCACCCTGTAGCCAGGCAAGTTGAGCGAGGCTAAGTGCGAGCGCCTTACGCAGCCTGCCTGGTTGGCTGTGCCTGCCGAGCGCGATGGCCTGGCAGTGCTGCAACGTTTTTGCTTGCGTAAGCCGCATGCTCTTGCAAGTGCTGTCGTTTTGCTCAGTCTTCGTGGCTTGGCCCGCAACCTGTGCCGGCCCATCGCCGAGACTATGCCGGATGTTGAAATCAGGCGATCGGAAGACGGCGCGCTTTGGATCACCATAGCGAGCGAAAAGTTCACGAAAACAAGCATAAGCGCCCACGATCAGATGCTGGCCATTGTCTAAGCTGTGAACCTTGCCACCGAGGCTAATTTGCAGGCCTCTTGCTCGGCCGCCCACCTGCTTTGTGGCCTCATAAACTTTCGGACTCAGCCCTGCATCTTGTAGCAAACGCGCGCAACTGAGTCCCGCCCAACCTGCGCCAATCACAGCGATTCGCACTGCTTGACTATTCATAGGCCACGAGCGATGTCAGCTCAACGGTAAGCGGGGAGGCCTAGCTAGAAGCCAAGTTCGCCAGGCCAAGTAGAGCTTACGCAAAGGCGTAATCGAGACACGTTGGTGCATGACTTGGAAGCGTTCTTCCTCAATGCATACCAGTAAATCATGGTAAATCGCAGCCATGATCAAGCCTGGGCGCTGCGCCCGTCGAGCCGCGCTTGGCAGATGTTCAAAGGCCTGAAACATGGCTTGGCGAGCGGCTAATGCGGCGCGTTGAAGGACCGGCGCAAGATTGACATCTGCACGGCAGGCGATGATGCTGTCCTCAGCCAAAGCCGCGTCAACAAGCCATTGTTGCGGCAGGTAAAGTCGTCCGCGCCGCGCGTCTTCACCCACATCCCTGATGATGTTGATCCATTGCAACGCCCGCCCCAAGGCAATGGCATAGCTATCAAGCGCTTCTGACCAGCTACCTGGGTTTGCATGAAAAATCCGCGCTGCCAATTGCCCCACTGCGCCCGCAACCCTATCCAAGTAAACCCAAAGTGCGGCTTCGTCGGGATAACGCCGAAGCATCAAGTCCATACGCATACCATCTAGGACGGCGTGAAATCTGCCGACAGGCAGCTCGAGTGCTCGTACGTGAGGCGCAAGTGCGATCGTCACCGGATGACTGGGTTTACCAAGCGCCATCTGATTAATTTCCCCCTCCCACCAGTCTAGTTTTCGAGCAGCTAAGTCGGCGTCTGAACATTCGTCGACCACGTCGTCAACTTCGCGGCAAAAAGCGTAAAGCGCCATCATCGCCGCGCGCATCGGCTCTCTCAAGTAAAGAAAGCTGTAGTAGAAGCTTGAGCCGCTTGCGGCCGCTTTCTCTCGACAGTAGACATCAGGGCTCATGCTTGCTTTCCTTGGGTTTTGTCCTGATGGTCTGGCTCATGCATCGGAGGAAAGTCCGAAGATCCAATCGCGAAGCAGCCGAAATGCGCCAGTACCCCTCAAAGCCTTACCGATTCTAGGACGATCCATCACCGGATCAGGTGATCGACTCAGTGCCCGAGCGATGCTCGCAGCGGCGGCGATAATGGCCCTCAATTCCAGGGCTAAACGCAATGGCAGCGCAGCGGCTAAATGCTGGTTTAACCGGAGTTGTTCTGACTGCGCCCTCGCTGAAACCCGTACCCATTGCCTTACAGGGTCGGGTAATTGGCCCGCGGCGCAAAAACGAAACCAATCTTCGGCCTGATAGCCCATCGCTCGCAGCTCGCATGCAGGGACATAAATGCGGCCGCGTTTGGCGTCGATTGCGCAATCCTGCAACATGTTGATACGTTGCAAGGCGGTACAAATCGCATCAGAAGCCTGTAAACAGGCGGCGCCTTCGATCTGATGCAGTGCGAGCAGCATCCTACCGACACTCGCCGCTGAACCGCGACAGTAGCAGTCAAATTGCGCGGCCGTTTCGGGCCAAAAGCCACGCGCGTCCCAGGTAAAGGCAGCGAGCATGAGTTGCATCTCAGAAGTCATGTTGGCCTGCTGATCCAGGCCTTGCATACGCCAATCCTTGCATAGCTCGTTCGCTTTGTCGGCTAGTTCCGCAGCCTTCAACCATGGTCCGGCATCTGAGCCTGCAAGCATGTTTGAGAGTTCTTTCAAAAAAGCTAGCCGCTGCCCAACTGTCCACGATCCCTCGTCGGCAAGATCGTCCGCGAAGCGGGCAAATCCGTAAATCGTCATGACCTTGCTTCGAATATCGCGCGGCAACAAAACCGAGGCGACTGGGAAATTCTCTGCATGATCAACGCTGTGAAAAAAGCGCAGTGACCCCTTCGATGGGCTTGTACGCATGATGGGACTTGTCGGGGAAATCACTGGATAGCGGCAGGTTTTGGCAATTTCTAAGCAATGAAAAGAGGCTTCATTATGGGCGAGTTGTTGAAGGCAGTTACACTACCCATTAAGCGGCCGTGGCGGAATTGGTAGACGCACCAGGTTTAGGTCCTGGCGCTGAAAGGCGTGAAGGTTCGAGTCCTTTCGGCCGCACCAGCGGTAATCTTCCCAAAAGAGCATTGGGTGGTTTTTTCGGAATCTTATTTTTGTGATGAAGTGAATGGGTTATGAGCACGATAGAAGTGATTGAAGGCCTGCAACGACGGGCCGCCTTATCAGTGTCAACGGCTGAACTTGAGCGTCGCGCAGTGACCAAACTGAAGCAGATAGCACGCACCGCCAAGATGCAGGGGTTTAGGCCTGGCAAAGTGCCTATGAAGATGATCGAATCGATGTATGGCGGAAGCACAAGAAGCGAGATTCTTTCTGATCTTATATCCGAGGCCTTTTCTAAGCTTGCCCAGGAGCAGCAACTTCGCGTGGCTGGTGCGCCCGACGTCGCGCCACAAGGCGAATTGCAATTTGACAGTCCGAGCCTGGAGTTCTCTGCAAGTTTTGAGGTCTATCCCGAAGTCAGTCTTGGACCGGTTGGCGAGCTTGAAATCGAGCGAATCCATACCCAGGTCGGTGAGGCAGAAATCGAGAAAACCGTCGAAGTCCTCCGAAAGCAACGCGTAAGGTGGCATGAGGTCGACCGGGCCCCGGCGAGTGGTGATCAGGTCACCATCGATTTTCGTGGAACCTTAGACGGTGTTGCCTTTGAGGGTGGTAGTGCCGAGGGTTTCAGTGTCGTTCTGGGCGAAGGTCGCATGCTCCCTGACTTTGAAAAGGGTTTAATGGGGCAAGCCAAAGGGCTTGGTTTGCATTTCCCGGTGCAGTTCCCTGAAAACTACGGTGCTGAGCAGCTCGCTGGAAAGCTGGCTGACTTCGAGGCTACGATTCATAAAGTTGAAGCGCCGGTGCTCCCTGATGTAGACCAAGACTTCGCGCAACAACTCGGTGTCCCTGATGGTGATATCGAGAAATTGCGTGCTGAGATTAGGAAGAATTTAGAACGTGAGGTAGCACAGCGCGTCAAGGCTCGGGTGAAGGCGGCAGTCATGGACGCATTACCCAAGGTTTCCTCCTTTGATCTGCCCAAGGCCTTGATCGAGTCCGAAATGGACGCCTTAGCCGAACGAGCAAAGCAGGACCTTGCACAACGAGGCATCGATGTGAAGCAAATGCCTATCCCTCGCGAAGCTTTCGAAGATTCGGCGAAGAAACGTGTGCAAATCGGCTTGATCGTAAGCGAGCTCGTTAAGCAGCAGCAGCTACAACCCAAGCCCGAGCAGGTCAGGGCGATTGTCGAGGAAGCGGCTGCGTCCTATGAAAACCCGGCAGAGGTTATTCGTTATTACTTTAGCGACCGGCAACGTTTAGCCGAAGTCGAAGCTTTAGCGATTGAGCAAAATGTGGTGGACTACGTCTTGCAACACGCCAAGGTCTCCGACAAAGACTTAGCCTTCGATGAACTGATGCAACAGGCGGCGTGATATGACAAGAAATAGTCTGGTCGAGGATCTCGTCAACGTGCACTTGGCAACCCGGGCCATGTCTCATGGTTCTGCGCTCGATACCCAAGCGCTCGGCATGGTCCCAATCGTGGTCGAGCAAAGCGGCCGAGGTGAGCGGGCCTATGATATTTACTCGAGGCTTTTGCGCGAGCGGGTAATTTTCTTGGTCGGGCCTGTCATGGATGTGACCGCCAATCTCGTCGTCGCACAATTACTGTTCCTGGAATCAGAAAACCCTGATAAAGATATTTCTTTTTATATCAATTCACCAGGCGGTTCGGTGTCTGCTGGCATGGCTATGTTTGACACCATGCAATTCATCAAGCCCGATGTGTCGACGCTTTGCATGGGCATTGCAGCAAGTATGGGTGCCTTTTTACTTGCCGCCGGGGCAAAAGGAAAGCGTTTTGCGCTGCCCAATGCGAGGATCATGATCCACCAACCCTCGGGTGGTGCCCATGGTCAGGCCTCGGACATCGAGATCCAGGCCAGGGAAATTCTTTATTTACGTGAACGGCTGAACCGGATTTTGTCCGAACGAACCGGGCAAGCGATTGAGCGGATTGAGCGAGATACCGATCGTGATAACTTCATGTCGGCTGACGATGCGGTAAGCTACGGTCTCATCGATCGGGTATTAAGTAATCGAAGCGAAGGTGCACCGTCGGCATGAGTGAAAAAAAGGGTAGCAGCGAAAAGCTGCTGTACTGCTCGTTTTGTGGCAAAAGTCAAAACGAGGTTCGTAAACTTATCGCAGGCCCCTCGGTCTTCATTTGCGACGAGTGTATCGACCTTTGTAACGATATCATTCGTGATGAAGCGCAGGCCGAAGGTACTTCGGGCTCGGGCGATGGTCTGCCTACCCCAACCGAAATTCGCGACATTCTTGATCAATATGTTATCGGGCAAGAACACGCAAAAAAGGTGCTGGCCGTTGCCGTATACAACCATTACAAGCGGCTCAAGCATCAGGGTGATAAAGACGAAGTAGAACTCGCTAAAAGCAATATTTTGCTTATCGGGCCTACGGGCTCAGGCAAGACCTTACTCGCACAAACGCTTGCTCGATTACTCAATGTTCCCTTCGTTATAGCCGATGCGACCACGCTCACCGAAGCGGGTTACGTTGGTGAAGATGTTGAAAACATCATCCAAAAGCTTTTACAAAACTGTGCCTACGATGTTGAAAAGGCGCAGCACGGCATTGTTTATATCGATGAGATCGACAAGATTTCCCGCAAATCAGACAACCCTTCGATTACCCGTGATGTTTCAGGCGAGGGTGTTCAGCAGGCTTTGTTGAAGTTGATCGAAGGTACGGTTGCTGCGGTTCCTCCTCAAGGCGGAAGAAAGCATCCCAACCAGGATTTTGTGCAAATCGACACCACGCACATTCTCTTTATTTGTGGCGGCGCCTTCGATGGCCTTGAGAAAGTCATCCGTGATCGCTCAGAGCGATCCGGCATTGGATTTAGCGCAAGCGTACGCAGTGCCTCTGAGCGCAAGGTTGGCGAACTATTACAAGATATAGAACCTGAAGACCTTATCAAGTTCGGCTTGATTCCTGAACTTGTCGGACGCTTGCCTGTGATTGCCACACTCGACGAACTGACCGAAGAGGCGCTCGTTGATATTTTGATTACTCCCAAGAATGCCTTGGTCAAACAATACGCTCGGCTGTTTGCGATGGAAAACGTCGAGCTAGAGATTCGACCCGAGGCCTTGCATGCGATTGCGCGTAAGGCCATCAAACGTAAGACCGGTGCACGTGGACTTCGGTCGATTCTTGAGGCGTCGCTGCTCGATGTAATGTTCGATCTCCCCGGGCAGCAGCATGTGTCGAAGGTTGTTCTCGATGAGAATGCGATCGAAGCCGGTGGAAAGCCCCTCCTGATCTACGCTGAAACCGCCAAGGTTGCCGGTTCAAATTAAACTAAGGCTATGACTGAGTCGCATGTATTCCGGGGGCTCATGAGTCTCTCGACAGTCGTGCGTCCTTGACCTATGGAGTAAAGCCAAGATGAGCCAAGAAAACCTAAAAGGACTTCCTCTGTTGCCATTGCGTGATGTAGTGGTCTTCCCGCATATGGTGATCCCTCTTTTTGTCGGGCGACCCAAATCGATCAAAGCGCTTGAAAGTGCGATGGAGCAGGGGCGTTCGATCATGCTGGTTGCCCAGCGTAACGCTTCTAAAGACGATCCAAGTGCTGACGATATCCATCGTTTAGGTTGCGTTTCGAATATCCTGCAAATGCTCAAATTGCCCGATGGCACAGTGAAGGTGCTTGTGGAAGGGGTTCAGAGGGCACAAATCGACGAAGTCCATAGCGATGATCCGCATTTCACCTGCGACTACAAAATGGTTGAGGTTGCGGCTGGAAGTTCGCCGGAAATTGAAGCCTTGCGCCGTGCAATCCTGACCCAGTTTGATCAGTATGTAAAGCTGAACAAGAAGATTCCTCCCGAGATTCTCGCTTCTTTGGGCAGCATCGATGAACCAGGTCGTATGGCAGACACGGTCGCTGTTCATTTGCCGGTGAAAATCGAACAGAAGCAAGAAATCCTGGAGACCTTTCCCGTTCACGACAGGCTCGAAAAGCTTCTTGCATTGATCGAATCCGAACTTGACATATTGCAGGTTGAGAAGCGCATTCGTGGCCGAGTCAAGCGTCAGATGGAAAAATCTCAACGCGAGTACTACCTCAACGAGCAGGTCAAAGCAATACAAAAAGAGCTCGGCGAGGGCGAAGATGGCGCCGACATGGAGGAGATCGATAAGAAAATCAAGGCGGCTAGGATGCCCAAAGAGGCGCTCAAAAAGGCAGAAGCCGAGTTTAAAAAACTACGCTTGATGTCGCCGATGTCAGCCGAAGCGACTGTAGTTAGAAACTATATCGATACGATTACTGGATTGCCTTGGCGAAAAAAGAGCAAGGTAAGCTCTGACCTTACCAAAGCTGAAGAAATCCTTGATCAGGATCACTTTGGCCTTGAGAAGGTTAAAGAGCGTATTCTCGAGTATCTCGCGGTGCAACAACGTGTTGATAAGGTTAAGGCACCTATTCTTTGCCTTGTTGGGCCACCAGGCGTCGGTAAGACCTCACTTGGCCAGTCGATGGCCAAGGCTACCAATCGAAAGTTCGTTCGCATGGCGCTTGGCGGCGTCCGCGATGAAGCGGAGATTCGCGGTCATCGGCGCACTTACATCGGTTCGATGCCCGGAAAGATCCTTCAAAATCTCACGAAAGTTGGCGTGAGAAACCCGCTTTTTTTACTCGATGAAGTCGATAAGCTTGGCATGGATTTTCGTGGAGATCCGGCAAGCGCATTGCTTGAAGTGCTCGATCCAGAGCAAAACAGCACCTTTGTTGATCACTATGTTGAGGTCGAATACGACTTATCGGATGTGATGTTTGTCGCAACCGCTAATACCCTCAACATTCCTCCGGCCCTTCTCGACCGTATGGAAGTCATTCGTTTATCAGGCTATACCGAAGACGAGAAAGTTCATATCGCTCAACGCTACTTGCTGCCCAAGCAAATGAGCAATAACGGTCTAAAAACTAACGAGCTCAGTGTGGCCGAGTCGGCGATTCGAGATGTTGTTCGGTACTACACGCGCGAGGCAGGTGTTCGTTCACTTGAACGCGAAATCTCTAAAATTTGTCGCAAAGTTGTTAAGGCGCTTTTGCTTGCCAAGAAGTCGTCAAAAGTTCAGGTTACGAGTAAAAATCTAGATAAATACCTTGGCGTTCAGCGATTTACCTTTGGCATTGCTGAAAAGGAAAATCAGATTGGCCAGGTTACCGGGCTTGCCTGGACCGAGGTCGGTGGCGAACTTCTGACCGTCGAGGCTGCCGCAGTCCCTGGCAAAGGCAAAGCGCTGTCGACCGGCAAGCTTGGCGATGTCATGCAAGAGTCGGTGAAGGCTGCCATGACAGTGGTGCGCCGGCGTGCTGCCAGGCTTGGCATCACCAAAGACTTTCACGAGAAGTGGGACTTGCATGTACATGTTCCCGAAGGCGCAACGCCGAAAGATGGCCCGAGTGCAGGCATCGCGATGACAACGGCCATGGTTTCTGTCTTCACAGGGATTCCGGTGCGTTCGGATGTGGCCATGACAGGTGAGATCACTTTAAGAGGCGAAGTGCTGGGCATCGGTGGCCTTAAAGAGAAATTGCTCGCAGCGCATCGTGGTGGCATTAAGACCGTTCTTATTCCTGAAGAAAACGTGAAGGACTTGCAAGAAATTCCTGATAATGTCAAAAACAGGCTCGAGATTGTCCCGGTAAAGTGGATCGATCAAGTGCTCGATTTGGCCCTGCAAAGCAAGCCTGTGCCCCTAGTTGAAGAGGCAGAGGATGCGGCAAAGCCAGTTGCTGAAGCAGCGGTGCTGAAGACCAGCGAGGAAAGCGCGAAACTCGAGCGTCTTAAGCACTGAGCATGTTAGAATCAAAGGCTCAAGTAGGGTGCTTAGCTCAGTTGGTAGAGCGGCGCCCTTACAAGGCGTAGGTCGGGGGTTCGAACCCCTCAGCACCCACCAAGTTGTTCCTGCTTGAGATGAAATTTGAGTTACAATAGATGAATTCGGAGTGGTAGTTCAGTCGGTTAGAATACCGGCCTGCCACGCCGGGGGTCGCGGGTTCGAGTCCCGTCCACTCCGCCAAGACTGAACAAGCGATGAGCGAAGAAATATAGCAATCGCGCAAATGAGGGCGAACGAAAGTTCGCCTTTTTTGTTGGAGCTCAAGATGGGCCTTTTTGAATGGATCCGAGATCACAAGCGTTTGATGCTCGGCGCCCTTATTGTTCTCATTTTTCCTTCCTTCGTATTCTGGGGCATCTCGGGCTACGATCAGTTCATGGGCGACGGCACGCATGTGGCCGAGGTCCATGGAAAGCCTATTCCCCGGGAGCGTTTTGAGTCGGCTCACCGCGAGCAACTCGATCAAATGCGACGTGTCGCTTCGATGACTGGACAGGCAGTCGACACCGCCACCCTTGATAATCCAGTGCTTCGGCAGGAAGTTCTCGATCGATTAATTCAAGATGCCTTGTTGCAGGGACAGGCCATCGATAGGCGTATTCATGTTGGTGATATGCGCCTTAGGGAAGAGATTGGAAGTATCCCCAATCTGAGACAAGCTGACGGTTCCTTTAACTTAGAACAGTATAAAACCTTGCTCGCTGCCCAAGGTAAATCTGAATTTCAGTTTGAGCAGAGCTTAAGACAAGAGCTTGCGCTTCGAACGCTTCCCGATGCTCTTGGAAGTAGCGGTTTTCTGCCCACGCCTGTGCTTCAGTCGATTGTTGCGGCTCAACTCGAAAAGCGCGAGATCAGGCAGCGGCTATTAACGGCCAAGCAGTTTCGCGATCAGGTCAAGCCCACACCCGAGCAACTTGAAGCCTTTTTTAAGAAGGAGTCAAAGCGGTTTGAGCAGTCAGCCTATGCAGACGTTGAGCTCTTAGTCTTGAGTGCGAAGGATTTAGTGGCAGGTGAGACCGCTGACCCGGAGGCTGTAAAAACCTTTTACGAACAAAACCCTAACCGATTTGGCGAACCAGAGCAGCGTCGTGCAAGTCATATCTTGTTTGAGCTTTCGGCTTCGGCAAACGAGGCAGCCAAGGCCCAGGCGATCGATCAAGCAAAATCTGTTCTTGTATCGATTAAGGAGGGCAAGGACTTTGCCGCACTTGCAAAGCAGTTGTCAAAAGATTCTGGCTCGGCCGCTCAAGGTGGCGATCTAGGGTTTTTCAGCCGTGATGCGATGGTGAAGCCTTTTGCCGATGCGGTTTTTGCAATGAAACCTGGAGCGATTTCTGAGCCGGTTGTGAGTGAATTTGGTGTGCATGTCATCAAGCTCACCGATATTCGTCCTGCCAAGCTCAAGCCCTTCGAACAGGTTCGTGGTGATATTGAGCAACAAATGAAGCAGGAGAAGGCGCAAAAGCGATTTGCTGAATTGGCCGAGAGTTTTAGCAACATCGTCTATGAGCAAAGCGACAGTCTGCAGCCAGCCGCAAAAAAGATTAATCGTCAGACCCAAAGCTTTAAGGGGCTTCGACCCGATGGGCGATTTCAGTCAAATCAGGCCAAAGCGATGGAAAAGGCTGATATTGATCCTCGGGTCTTGAGAGCCGTTTTTTCAGAAGAGTCTATTCGATCTAAGCGTAATACCGATGCTATCGAGATTGCACCCGGTGTGTTGGTGTCGGCACGCTTAAACCAGTATCAGCCGCCGAGTAGTCCTCCGCTTGATGCGGTTCGTGACATCGTCGTCGAAGCATGGGTTGTGCAGGCCGCTATGGAAAGGGCGAAGCTTGAGGGTGAGAAATTGATCGAAGCCTTAAATAAGCAACTTTCCAGCTTTGATACAAGCCAATTGAAGTCTGCCGAGCTCTTCAAAAATCAGGCTATTCAGGGCCTTATGCAATCCTTTTCCGAGCCTATGCTGATTGGTCGCGGTCAGCCTGCCGGTCTTGATCAAGCTAGCCTTTTGGCAGCATTTAAGCTGGGTACTCAAGCGAAGCAACGAGTCGGTGGTCTAACGGTTTCGGATCAGGGTTATCGCGTGATTGTGCTCGGAGCGATTATTCCTGCGCCAGAGGACCAGTTGAAGTCATCAGTCCCGATGATTCGCGATCAACTCGCATCGCTTGAAGGGCGTTTGTTGTCAGAACAATATCTAAAGTATCTTCGTGCACAGGCTGATGTAAAAACATTTCCCAATCGGATCGCCAATACAACGGCAAAGCCCTGAAGGTCGATCAAACGTCGATCAGATGTTGATCAGATGTTGATCAGATGTCGATCCCGGGCTTTCTCGCCTGAGTGACCTTGCGAGATCGCGGATCGCACTAGGTTCGAGACTATCGAGCGCAATAACTTGCTTGCATGCCCGATAGTTTTTGCTCATCGAGCGATCGTATAAGGGGTCGTAATACCGCTCAAGAAGCATGCTGACGAGATCTGTCAAACGGCCTTCGCTTAGGCATGTCATCAATACGTCGAAGGTCTCAAGGTTCATAAAGGGCTTGAGTTTTTTTAGTTGTCCTGCTAAGCCTTCAGGTTGATCGATCCAATGTTGATAGTGTTTTAAAAGATATTTAGTTCGGATGCTTAGATTGACCTCAATCTGATAGTGGGCGGATGTTCGCATCCCTTCAATCAATGATTCCGGTATTTGAATCATGCCAATTTTTCGACTTTCGGACTCGAGCCAAACTGGCTTCTCAGGCCTGCATTGTCCGAGCCTAAACCACAGTTGACTTTCAAAAAGGCGTTGACCTGGCTGGCGAAGATGGGGTTCTTCGCCAAGCAGTGATCCTCGATGTTTGGCTAAGGCCTCCAGATCAATGACCTGTTCGGCTTGTGCTTCGAGTTGACGCAGCAAATCGGTTTTACCGCTACCTGTCCTTCCAGCAATGATTTGAATAGGAAGTTGCTTGGCACGCTTTGCCGTGTCTTCGATGACCCAGCGCCGAAAGGCTTTGTAGCCACCTTCCAAAACATCACAGCGAAAGCCAATCCGAGCTAAGACCGTGGATAAAGACCCGGAGCGATTGCCACCGCGCCAACAATAAATCAGCAGGCGTGCATGTTTATCGAGCGCTCTGGCATGTTGTTCGATTAGGCTTGCAATATTTCTCGCTACTAGAATCGCGCCTTCACGCTTGGCCCTGAATGCACCTTCGCGCTGATACATCGTACCGATGGTTGCACGCTGGTGATTATCTAAAACAGGCCAATTCACTGCGCCTGGCAAATGGTCGAGCTGAAATTCCGCTGGGGTTCGGGTATCGATGATGAAATCATACGACCAGCAATTAGGCGCTGAGCCGGACCAGTAACTGCCAAAGCATTGGTCTACGGTGACTGAATGAGCTTGTTTCATCGCTTGAGCATATCGCCTTGTGGCTATTACGGAGACATTACAATAGGTGAATGATTGTCTTTAACCTTCATTGCGCCAACGACCACCGGTTTGAGGGCTGGTTTGCTGGACACGATGCCTTTGAGAAGCAGCGCGATGCATCGCTTATCGAATGTCCTATTTGCGGTAGCAAGCAAGTTGCCAAGTTGTTATCAGCGCCAAGGATAAACCGCGGAGTGGCTGCGAACGAGACAGCATCTGAATCCCATAACGAACAGACCATGGCTTCGCAGGCAATGACAGCGCATACGGCCAAAGCATTGAGCCCAGAACTGCAAGCCCAAACCATGGCATTGCAGGCCGCCTGGCTGCAAATGGCACGTTATGTTGTTGAACATACCGAAGATGTTGGGAGCAGTTTCGCTGAAGAGGCTCGCCGGATCCATTATCAAGAGGCACCCGAACGGAGTATTCGAGGCCAGACCAGTGCTGAAGAAGCCCAGGCCTTGGCAGACGAGGGCATTGAGATTTTGAGTATGCCGCTGCCGGCTGCGCTTAAGGGACCTGTGCAATAGATTTTGTAATGGTTTGCTCAATGAGATCGCTTGCTTCGGTGAATCTTCGATTGCTTCGATGATTCTTCGCTTGCGTTGATGAGCCTTCGCTTGCGCGAAAGCTCACGAGCCTAGACTTTCTCACGCGACCACAAGTCAAGATCCCCTGGTAACGGGCATCTCTACACGATCGGCTGCGTTCGGAATCGTCATGTATTTTGCGATCTCGAGCTTGGCAATCGCATTGCGATGAACTTCATCAGGACCGTCGGCAAGGCGAAGCGTGCGCTGATGTGCATACATATTGGCAAGCGGGAAGTCTTGACAAACACCGCCAGCCCCATGAGCCTGAATGGCCCAATCGATGATCTGGCAGGCCATATTGGGTGCAACAACCTTGATCATAGCGATCTCGCTTCGCGCGATCTTATTGCCAACAGTGTCCATCATGTAGGCTGCTTTAAGCGTGAGAAGCCTCGCCTGATCAATCATGATGCGAGCTTCGGCGATGCGTTCTTGCCACACGGTTTGGGTTGCAATCACCTTACCAAAAGCGACTCGGCTGTTGAGTCGCTTACACATGTACTCAAGCGCTCGCTCTGCAGCACCAATCGAACGCATGCAATGATGGATGCGTCCGGGTCCAAGCCGACCTTGGGCGATTTCAAAACCGCGACCTTCTCCAAGAAGTATATTGTCTACAGGAATCTTAACGTTCTCAAAAATGACCTCGCAATGGCCATGAGGGGCGTCATCGTAGCCAAAGACATTCAGTGCACGTTTGACCGTGATGCCAGCAGTGTCGCGCGGCACAACAATCATTGACTGTTGTTCATGCCTTCCCGCATCGGGGTTGGTCTTACCCATGAGAATCAACACCTTGCAACGCGGGTCTCCTGCTGCAGAGGTCCACCATTTGCGACCATTGATCACATAATGATCGCCTTGACGTTCGATTCGACACTGGATATTGGTTGCATCAGAGGACGCTACATCTGGCTCAGTCATCGCAAAGGCCGAACGAATCTC